>JABAOH010019745.1_pt1 | contig 12003 bp, 13 predicted proteins | sample 7062181 | NCBI WGS metagenome assembly JABAOH01 (sample SAMN14538630, study PRJNA623070) | marine sediment metagenome | biome: marine biome [ENVO:00000428]; feature: marine pelagic biome [ENVO:01000023]; material: deep marine sediment [ENVO:00002113]; isolation source: pool of 5 deep marine... | reverse complement strand
CTGGTCAAAGCCATGATCCGTATCCACCAGTATACCACGGTCTGCGCCACCTCCTTTGCCCAATGGGGCGCTATCGAAGCCCTGGAAGGCCCTCAAAGTGAAGCCGAGATGATGGTCAGGGAGTTTGATCGCCGCAGAAAGCTTGTCTTTACTGCCCTGCAAGAGATGCCCGGCATTGAAGTGGTTGAGCCAAAAGGGGCCTTCTACATTTTCCCGAACATTAAGGCCCTGGGCAAGTCGGCCGAGGAACTGAGCTGGTATCTGCTCGATGAAGCCAAGGTCGCGGTGGTTCCCGGAACGGTACTGGGGGAATTCGGGACCGACTATATTCGAATATCCTACGCCAACTCCTACGAAAACCTGGAGAAGGCCATGGAAAGAATGAGAGCCGCCCTCAAAAAGATAAACAAGTAGGTTGTCAAGGCACATTGCAAAGCTTCTGTACCGTTAACATGGAATGAGGTCTAGGCCCTGATGGAATCGTTTACAGGGACTTTTCCTTAAAGCGATTGCCGAAGGTTCTCTACGATTCGTTTCTATCCAGCGCCCACATCATGTTGCTCATCGCGGTGGGAAACCTCATGGGCTGGATCATCACTATGGAGGGTACTTCCAAAAGCATCGCCACGGCCCTGGTCGGTTTCACGGACAATAGAATCGTTCTCTTAATGCTGATCAACATCACAGCCCTGCTCATCGGTTGCCTGATGGAACCTACCCCGGCATTGCTGGTCTGCCTACCCATCTTCGCGCCGATCGTGAACCAGCTTGGAATCGACCCCCTGCACTTCGGCATCATGCTCTGCCTCAACCTGACCATCGGCATGCTCACCCCGCCGGTGGGCCTCGGCCTCTACGTCATGTGCTCGGTGGTGGACGTTAAGTTCGAAGCGCTGACCAGGCGGGTGCTCCCTTTTCTCGGAATTCTGATCATTGGCCTGGTCATCGTTACATACATACCCTGGCTTTCCGTCTGGCTGCCCAAGCTCCTCATGCCGTATTGATCGGGATATGTCAATAACCATGAGGTTAAGGATAACGGGCACTGTCGGGTAGGTAATAGGTTCCGTTAAGAAAGAGGAATCCAAGAAATGTAAAACAGGGATGCACAAACGGAGACTTGACTCAGCAGCTCAGCCATCAAAGCGAGCTTAATATTCCGCCAGTTTTAAGCGCCATCCACAGGCTGGCTTGATTACTCGTTACCACTGGCTTTTCGATATCGCGAGATAAGGGCTCGATTATCTCAAATGTTCTGAAGTTTGTGCAGCTGATAAAGAGGCCGTCGACCTTTGGTTTCTCCCTTACGACTTCAAGCCCCAATTTATACGCATCCGATGGATCACATCTCCCTATCTGGAGGTTGGCGGCAATATTCAGTCCCCTGATGATTTCCACGGTAAAGCCATTGTCGGAAAAGAACTTAACTTCCATGTCATTGATCTCATCGATATATGGGGTCGCAATGGCTAGCCTTTGCACCTCCTTGGCCTTGAGGGCTTCGAGCACTGCATGGGAGGTTGTGACGGCAGGCACCCCACCAACCTTCTCAATGCGTTCTTCAAGCTCCCGATCATACCCTTTGCCCATCAGGAAACTGCCAGAGGTGCAGCCAAAAACAACCACATCTACCTTTGCCGTTCTCAGTAATTCCACACAGCCCTCCAATTCCTCTGCCATCTTCAAGAGCTCCTCCGGAGTCGCATTAATGATGGTTATCCTCGCCGTGTGTAACGAGACTCCCTGGGGCAAGTGTTGGTAGAATTCCGGCTCCATGGTTGTATTAGAAGAAGGAACGATCAAACCGATTCTCAGTCTCCATCCGTACATAAGATCCCTCTTCGCTTTTTGTTGTTCATCAATTCATTCTGATCAAGCTTCGCTTAACCATTTTGCCCCCTTTGAAGACTTACTCGCCAGCAACCCGTTCCCATATTCCCCAGATCCCCCTCGGGAAGTACGTTACGAAGATAAGTATCACCGCGCCAACGGCAATCAAATTGTATACCACGCCGACAAATCGCATTGCCTGGTAGACGCCATAAAGTACAATCGCGCCGTAAATTGGGCCGATGAGCGTCCCCAATCCTCCGAAAATCACCATCCCAACTGCCCAGACGGTATTAATGGCCTCCGCAACGTAGGGGCTCACCAACCTAATGTAATATGCATAGAATCCTCCCGCTATACCGGCGAAAAAACAACTCAGGCTGAAACCCAGAACCTTGTACAAGGTTGTATTGATTCCGAGCGCCTCGGCTAGTGTCTGATCCTCCCTGATGGATTTGAAGGCCCTTCCGACCTGGGTGTGTTCGCATACGAGATACATTACCGTTCCGCAGACGAGGAGCAGGCCAAATGCCGTATAGTAGAAGTAGGGTTTGGCGAGGACTGGGTCTACGGGAAAACCGGGAAAAGTAGTATAATCGTGAAATCCATACGGTCCCCGGGTCAGGCTGAGCCAGTTTACAGCGGTCACGCGGATCACTTCAGAAAATCCGAGGGTGACAATGGCCAGGTAATGACCACGCACACGGAGAACCGGGATACCGATCATGGTACCAATCAATCCTGTAAACACCCCACCTCCGAGTAGCCCAAGCCACGGTGAAATGTGTAACTTCCCGGTTAGCAGAGCTGCACAGTAAGCCCCGAGGGCCAAGAAGCCGGCATGGCCGAAGGATAGTTGTCCGGTGTAGCCGCTGAGCAGGTCCCAACTTGCCGCGAGTATTGCGAACATGAAACCCAGGATAAACGTGTCAAGGAGGTATGGGTGGGGGAAGACCATGGGAATGATAAAGAGCACAATTCCCGTAGAGATGACGAAGGTCCCCTTGGTCCACCCCTTCTTCAATCTACTCTCCTCCCATGATACCAGCAGGCCGGATGATCAGGATGAGAATCATGATTGCAAAGGCAACCAGATCTTTCCAGTCACTTGAGATAAACATGACAGCCAGGGATTCCGATATCCCAATTACAAAACTGCCGATCAGCGCCCCGAACAGATTGCCCATTCCCCCCAAAATGACTATCCCAAAAGCCTTGATGGTAAGTAGCGCACCCACGGTTGGAAAGACCCGATAAATCGGAGTGAGTAACGCTCCTGAAAGCCCTGAAAGTATCCCCACCAGACCGAAGGTGATCATGTACACATGGTCGACCCTGATACCGACAGCCTGGGCGGCGGCGGGATTATCCTTGATTGCCCTGATGGACAGTCCGGTTTTCGTATATTTTAGAAAGAGAAACAGGGCGGAGATGGCAGCCATAGCGATGATAAAGACGATAACTCGATATCGCGATACGAAGACCAAGTTAAAGAAGTTAGACGTTCCCAGGACGAAGGCCGGAACGATCTTGTAGTTACCCCCCGCAATGGCAAGCATGATATTCTGGAGGAGAATTGAGAGTCCGAGGGTGAGCACGAGATAGACGGGGGCTTTTGGACGTCTCCCCATCCTATTGTGCAGCGGACGGATAGCTAAGAAGTATACCGCCAGCCCTATAGCCAGGGATCCAACGATCACCCCTCCAAGGGCTAGCACGGGGTGAAGAAAGAGTAAAGCCACTCCGAGAAAGGCCAAGTAGCCACCGATGGTAAACAGTTCCCCGTGGGCCACATTAACGATATCCATAACCCCGAAGAGCAACGTCAGGCCTATGGCAAACAGGGCATAAACCCCCGAGATCAATATCCCCAGTATGAGAAAAGTCAGAAGGGAACTCAGCACTTTACTCTCCTTTTCATAAGATCATCCCTTGCCCAGGAAGAGGGTTCGAAGCCTTTCATCTGTCCTGAAATCTCCTGGTGGGCCACCGTGGACCATACTGCCCAGTTGCATGGCGAAGACGTAATCAGCCTTGTCGAGAATGAGGTTGACATTCTGTTCAACGATGAGGAAGCTCGTTCTATTCTCCTCATTTATCTGCCTTATGTGATCGAATACGGAATCAACGAGTTGAGGAGCCAGAGCCGCCGAGGGTTCATCCAACAGTACTATCTCGGGATTCAACATGAGCCCCCTCCCTATTTCGAGGATCCGCCTTTCCCCGCCACTCAGCGACCCTGCCGATTGCTTGACCCTGCCCTTCAGGTTCGATATGCTCAAAACCCACTCTATCCGTTCTTCCAGCCGTTGTTTATCCCTGATCAGAAATCCCCCCAGCCGCAGATTCTCCCGTACGGTCATGTGGGGGAAGAGCCCCTCTGCTTGCGCCACATAGGAAATACCGGCTTCCAGGATCTGTCGGGGACTGAGGTTTGTGATATCTCTGTCCTTGAAGGTAACCTTGCCCTCTCTCGTTCTCAGATAGCCGAAGATCGTCTTGAGCAGGGTGGATTTTCCCGCTCCATTTGGCCCGATCAAACCCGTAATACTTCCCATTTCCGCCCGTAAGTCTGTCCCCCGTAGGATCTCGAGTTCTCCGTATCCTGAATGAACACCTTCCGCAACGAGCGACATTATCTGATTACACTCCTTCCCAGGTATGCCTGCAATACCTGGTCATCTCGCTGGACTTCCTCTGGATTCCCCTCTATGAGCTTCTCTCCGAGGTGGAGGACGACGATCGTATCGGAAACGTCCATAATAAAGGGAATATCGTGTTCGATGACCAAGATGGTCTTGCCCTCCTCCCTGCACTGCTTGATGTACTGGGTAATTCGGTCAACGATTACTGGATTCACGCCCGCAACGGGTTCATCGAGCATCATGAAATCGGAATCCACCATGAGACACATGGCCAACTCGACCAGTTTCTGCTGGCCCACAGAGAGGTGCATACATTTCGCTTCCGCCATTTCAAAAACTCCCATCCGATCAAGGGATTCTCTGGCCCTCTCATTCCAATGGTGAATCCCAGCCCCCATTGCGGCGGTCCCCATGTTCTCCATGACCGTTAACTCCAGGAATAATTTCACTTCCTGAAAGGTTCGTCTAATCCCCCTCCTCGCGATTTGATAGGAGGGCAGATGATCAATCCTCTCTCCTGCGAAGTAGACGGTTCCAGAATCGGGCTTCAACAACCTCGTGATGCAGTTGAAAACGGTTGTTTTCCCCGATCCATTGGGGCCAATGAGCCCCATGATCGTTCCCTGAGGGACCGAGAAGGAGACGTTGTTGACGGCTTGAAGGCCTCCGAACGCCTTGCTTAAGTTCTCAACCGTGAGTTTTGAGGTAATCATCTTTTCGTAGACGTATTCTTGAGATGAGGGATGACTGTAAAGGAGAGGGATTTGAACGTCACCCACGTTTCCCCGGAGCTATTCGCCATGAAATTCGAAGAGGGAGGCACCCGTGATATTTGCGGTATCGTGGGAAACCTCCCCCGCATGTATGCATGCACGTGCACGGGAAGTGGTGCTCAGCAACCCGAATCCCATTTTTCGTTATTCCACGAGCATCCCAGATTCATGCGTCAAAACAGCAACGAACGATATCAACGACCCGGGGATAAATAGATCGGCCTAACTCCGTCAGGCGCGCCCGCGAGGTGACTACTTTTCCCACGGCCAAGGAGGAACGGGCCTGTACTTCCCAGCAATATTTAACGGCCATATGGGAACTTTCTTTCCGTCTTGGATCTGTACTACGACCATATTGGTTGGGCATCGGTGACCGTCACTCAGAGGGGTGAACTTCTTCTCGCCCCAAATGCCGACAAAGGTACCCTTTGCGATGGCATCCCTGATGGCTTTCTTGTCCAGGGAGCCAGCCATCTCTATCGCTTCCATGGCTACAATAGCGGAATCATGCCCTTGAATTGCGAAGTTCGTGGGATCTTTGCCGTATTGCTTTTTATATGCTTCGATTCTCTTCAAGGAGATATCGGTATACGCAGCAGGCCACCATCTGTTGTTGACAACGTTGCTTTCCATCTGCTTCCGGTGTTTATCGATGAAGTCCTGACTATTGGTGGTCCCCCCCATCGTCACGAACAGGGCTGGTACCCTCATGTCGAACCACTGTTCGAAGAAGGCACTCGCTGAGGCTCCAAAAATCTCCCCGAGAATCACCTCTGCTCCACTTGCCTTTATCTTGGCGAGTTCCGCAGTGAAGTCAGTCATGTTCTGGGTTACCAATTCGTTGTAAACGACTCTGACTCCCGGAGCATTCTCCTTGAACCATTCTTCCGTGATCCGGGTGAAATCCCGACCGGCGTCGGTGTTCTCATTGAGAATCGCGATCTTCTTGGGTTTCATATAGTGGTAAACGGCCGAACAGACTGCGTGACCAATATCATCAGTCGTGGGGCTTAGCTGGAAAATGTAATCCATCTTTTTCTCCGCAGTCTTCTTGGGTATCGCGAGCGAAGCACAGGCGGCATCCACTATGGGCATGCGATAACCCTGAAACTTATCCATGATGGGTAAGAAGATGTGACTGTGGAGGAAGCCAACGGCCACGTCAACCTTGTCCACCGTGACGACCTTATCCACCACGGAAAGCCCAACCTCAACTTTTGACTCCGTATCGCCCCATACGAGTTTTACACGGCGCTTCTCCCCTCCAATTTGAACGCCGCCCTGCTGGTTCTTCAGTTTGACCGCGAGTTGAATACCATTCTTGATGTCAGTGCCGACGTCGACGTAGGGTCCTGTTAATGGGCAAAAAGCACCCATTTTCACGACCTTTGCCGCAGCAAGGGTCGAACCTGACAGGACCAATCCGAAAACGATAACCAAACAGATAACGAATTCCTTTTTTCCTAACATGATAAACACCTCCTTTATTATGCCTGTGGTTGGGATAGTTCCTCTGTATCAAATTACTCCGGAACTGTCAACAAAAATATTCCCGCCTTTACCTTTGTTGGGAACCTTAGATGGAGTGATCTTAGCCTGTAATGGGCGCATTTCCCCGGATCCAGTCCAGAAGCTCCCTTTGCTCTTGCCTGGCCCGATGGGCTCCAGCCTGATCCGTTTCTTCAAAGCGAATAGTGTCGCCGGGAAGGGCCTGGGCCAGGAGATCCAGGTCAGCGCTGATGGCAGTGGCGATTTTGGCGTAACCTCCGGTCACCTGGGCGTCCGCAGTAAGGATGATCGGTTGTCCGTCGCTGGGCACCTGGATCGATCCAGGAACCACGGGTTCGCTGATAATGTCGGCCCGACCCCGGTGGCTAATCCGGGGGCCGTCTAACCGGTAGGCCATACGGTCGGATTGGGGTGTAATCCGGTAGGTCGAACTTTGAAAATTCTCGACCCCTTGGGGGGTGAAGGCCTCTATCTGGGGGCCCACGATCACCCGGATGGAGATCCGGTTTGAAGGCTCGGGGAGCAGTCCTTCGGGGATGCGCATTTCATGAAGGGAAACCGAGGGTGCATCACCAACCTCCAGGATCTCATCCTTACGCAATGGTGTGCCCATTGACCCTCTCTCAAATATGGAAGAACTTCCCATGAACGTGGGGGCTTGGAACCCGCCCCGGACGGCGAGATATGCTCTCAGGCCCGATTGTCTCCTCTTGAAATGGACCACATCTCCGCCGGTAAGAGGGAAACTTCGCCAGGGAGGATAGTATTCGGAATTGATACTAAACTGAAGGTCCGCTCCCGTAACTGCCACGAGAAGTGGTTCCAACGCGACCATCTCGAGGCCCTGAAGGGTAATCTCCAAGCCGGGTTCGTGCTCCGCGTTTCCTACCAAGAGGTTCGCCGCTTTCAAAGCACGCTTGTCCATGGCGCCCGAAAGGGGTATTCCGTATTTCCGAAATCCCTTGCGTCCCAGGTCCTGGTAGGTGGTGTACATTCCAGGATGGATGACCTTGAATCCCCTCATTATTTCATTGAATCCTTTCGTCCCGTTGGAATAGGGCCCTTTCCCCGAAAATCCCGTATTTGCTCCTCGGAGATAGCAGGGAAGACAATCCGACCCCCGGGCTTGAGAGAGGTGGGAGGAATCTCTGCCGGATTGTAAATGGAGAGGAATGTTCTCCCGATAAAATTGAAGCCTGAGGGCTGGTCGATGGTTATGACACCAGCCTGAATCCCCCCCATTCCCACGGACCCCTTCGGTACGTGGAGGCGTGGAGTGTCAAGCCTTGGAATATGTAGCTCTTCGGGAAGACCCCCCAGGTAGGGCTGAGCGCCCAGAAATCCCAGGAAATAGATGGTGAAAACCGTCGAGGAAAATATATCGACCACCTCTCGAGTCGAGAGCCTCGTGACCTCGGCGACCCTCGCTAAATCGGGACCATGGTGGCCTCCGTATATGGTAGGTATTTCGTAGATATCGGCAATTGGTGTTTGGGATGATTGGAGGTTGGCTTCAATTCTCCTGATGGCCCCCAGTACTTCTGGAAAGCGAATCATATCCGGATCATAAACCACGAGGAGACATCGGAAGCTGAATACGACATCCTGCAGCCAGGGGAATCCACTCCTCTCGACGGTGTCGGAAAGGAGCCGCACTCTTTCGTTAATTCCCGGGTCGATCTTATTCTCGTAGCTGATCAATATTCCCTGATCTCCCAGAGGTTGATAGATTGGCCATGTCATAGGGAGAATTCTCCGTTCAAACCAATTCGCTCATCGGCTTTACCTTCACGCCCTGCCTGTTCAGCGTCCGAGAGACGGTTCGGGCAATTTCCAACGCCCCTGGGGTGTCACCGTGCAGCATGATGGAATCGAATTCCAAGGGGAGGCTTTCCCCCTCTATGGTTGAGATCTCCCCCGTTGTGACCAGCTGTTCGATCCTCTGTTCTACCAGCGCTAGATCATGGATCACGGCCCCTGGAACCTTTCTGGAGACCAAGCGCTTGTTTCGGTCATAGGCCCTATCGGCAAATGCCACCATCGCGACCTTAAGCCCCATGTTCCTTCCCATCTTCGGTATAGAACTCCCCTCAAAGGCGAGGTAGATGAGATTGGGATCCACCTCCCTGATGGATTCCAAGATGGCATTGGCCAATGCCTCATTATCCTCAGCCATCCGGGTAAGTGCCCCGTGTTGGATCACATGTTGGAGTTTCATACCCGCAGCCTCGACAAATCCCCTGAGGGCGCTAATCTGATAGGTAAAAATATCCCTCAATTCGACTGGTGAAATATCCATCTGTCTCCGGCCGAAACCGATGATATCGGGGAGGCCCGGATGAGCACCGACCTTAACCCCGTGTTTCTTGGCCAACACCACAGTCTTTCTCATTACATGGGGATCACCCCCGTGGAATCCACAGGCCACGTTGGCAGAGGAAATGAGAGCAAGAATCTCCTCATCCCTGCCGAGGCCATATACGCCAAAGCTTTCTCCCAAGTCGCAGTTGAGGTCCACGGCCGTCTTTTCCATAGGTAAACTCCTCGTTGACGGCTTCGTAAAAAGTCCATCTGCCGTTCGGCTAGCTCACGGCCCTGAGCAAAGCCGAAGGGCTGCGTTGCGCTGCATCCTTCGTCATTGCAGCGTACTTCTCTGTACGCCTCATTCCTCAGGATTTGCGCGCCTTGCATCTGGATCTTTTTTCTTTGCCGTCTGATTCCGACTTTTTACGAAAACATCCCTCGCTGAATAGTGTATTTTATCAACCTTGGTGAGTCAATTTTTCAGGTAAAGGCCGAGTTCATCGCCATTATCCCACACCAAAAGCGCCACATCAAGTATTTCCCTTGCTCTTGACCCGATTTCCTCGATCTTCCCGAGTCGGTTCATCGACGGAATACGGAATATTGACAATGCACCTGGATGAAAGCTAATAATTAGGGAGTCGATATTGAACCGCGACTTGGAGGCCGACCAACAGCACATTAAGAGAAAGGACGTGCTATGAGAATAATCATTGTCAACGGTACCGTGATTCCCGGTGATGGGGAAACTATTCTGAAGGACCATTCCCTTGTAGTGGAAGATGGAATGATTGCAGACGTGATTAATCACCGGTTTCTCGCCTACGACCCTGCGGGGGAGATTATCGATGCAAAGGGAGGACTGATCATTCCAGGGATTATTAACCATCATTCCCACGGAGGGGCCGTGGCTCCGTTCAACGTTTTTGGTGAGAAATCACTCCCCATCCAAAGGGTGGTCCACAATTTGAATCGGCACATGCTTTACGGAACGACAACGGTGGTGAACGCATGTGGCGGGCCCACGATGAGCGAAATAGAGAGGATCAATAAGATTCACCCCATCAATGTGCGAGCATCTACGCTTCACGTCCCGACCCACTTAAAACACGCGCAATTTGTGGATGGGCAGGGTATCAAGGAATGGCATAAGACCATGACCATGGGGGAGATGATAGGGCGGGGCGCGGTGGCCATTGGAGAGGCGGGAGCTCCCTGTGCCGCATATGGGACCCCCAGGTTATCCAGGAGTTAGGGTCAGTTGTTACCGTTTCCCAGATCCAGAAGCTGAAGGAAGCCGCATTGGGGCCTGGAATTGATCTCTCTGCCTTTGACCAGGAAAAAGTTAGGAGTGCCCTGGAGGAAAGTGGGCTCGATCGTAATCTTGATCCTCAAGGGGTCAGGGATCTGATGGAACGCCATGTGTTGAAACCCTTTGAAATGACTCGAGATTGTGTGGAGGAACTCGGCAATTGCTCCGTGGAATACGACATCCCCCTCCTGTTTCACAACACCTTGGATACCAGGGACCTATTGCTCGATCTGGCCCCGAAATTGGGCAAACGCCTCATAGCCTTGCACACAAACTACACCTACTCTCCATCGGAAGCAATCGCCTGCGCCCGGGGATTGAAAAAGCACGGGGGGTGGGTTGATATCTTTACCGGTGACGCTTTCGGGACACAGATGTTCCATACATCTCCTGAGGTATCCATGGCTCTTTTTGAAGAGGGCCTGGTTGATTTGGTCTCAACCGACTACATTGCCGGATACTGGGATCCCATCCCTTTGGTTATGGAAAAGGCCTTCGAAGCTGGGTTGATCACCCTTCCGAGGGCAATCCGAAAGGTGAGCCGGGATATCGTGGAGGCCATCCCCCGGATTGGTTCTGAGAGAGGAACCATCGCTCCCGGTAAGGTGGCCGATGTGGCAATTGTCAACGCCAAGAGAATCTCCGAGGTTCACACGGTTCTTGTCGGAGGCCTCAAGGTGGTTCATGAGGGAAAGATCTCCATGGAGGGCTGATAGGGGAAAATATTCGATACCCAGATAGCGACTCTTGGGCGAGCTTGTCCTTGAATCTTTCAGGCCCTATGCTATAATCGCATTGGAGGCCGATAAGGAGAGGAAAGAATCCTTCAGCCATTCCGATCTTTCTTGCCGACTACAGGGCTTTATTATAGCGGGTTCTACCCGTAGAAGGCTACAGTCATGGTAAGGCCTGAATTGCAATCGATAGAAAAAATTGTTAAACACGTACTCATCGATGAAAAGTGTATGGAAATTGCCTTAGAAGAGGCAAATACGGGGGCATTGGAGGGTGAAGTTCCCATTGGCGCCGTCCTGACAAAAGGGGGGGATATCATCGCGAGGAATCATAACCGCTGTATCCAACTCAATGATCCCACCGCCCATGCGGAAATCCTGGTTATTCGAAGAGGAGGTCGGGTGTTAGGGAATTATCGGCTTCCCGAATCCACCCTTTATGTAACCGTTGAACCCTGTCCGATGTGTGTGGGTGCGATTACCCAGGGGAGGATTGGGAGACTGGTTTACGGTGCTCCTGAGGATAAGACGGGGGCTGTGAGCTCAAAATTTTGCCTCTTAAACGACTCCCATGTAAATCACCGGGTAGAGGTAACGAGAGGAGTTTTGGAGCAGAGGTGTTCGGAAATACTCCAAAATTTCTTCAGGAGGAGGCGCCGATAGGGTTCGGGAGGGAATGTGGAGAGGTACCGAAGTGGTCATAACGGGGCCGACTCGAAATCGGCTGTCCTGGGAAACCGGGACCGTGGGTTCGAATCCCACCCTCTCCGCCACTTTTTCACCGCGCTGCCTTCAATGGGAGGAGAGATGCCCGAGTTGGCTTAAGGGGCACGACTGGAAATCGTGTGTACGCCCAAAAGGTGTACCGAGGGTTCGAATCCCTCTCTCTCCGCCAT
>JABAOH010135392.1_pt1 | contig 12004 bp, 8 predicted proteins | sample 7062181 | NCBI WGS metagenome assembly JABAOH01 (sample SAMN14538630, study PRJNA623070) | marine sediment metagenome | biome: marine biome [ENVO:00000428]; feature: marine pelagic biome [ENVO:01000023]; material: deep marine sediment [ENVO:00002113]; isolation source: pool of 5 deep marine... | reverse complement strand
CAGCGCGCGAAAACCGGCCACGTCAGAGCCGCCGAAGTCGTCCACGTTCCAGCCGAAGGGCCAGAAGTTGACGCTGACCTGGTTGACGATGTCCACGCCGACGGTCGCTTCCAGGTTCAGAGAGGTCCACGGCGTGTACGTGGCGGTCAGGGCGCCGGTGTAGTGCCTGGTGTCCTGGCCAACCTCCAGCTGCGCCGCCTCGCGGACCGTCGCGAAGGCGATCTGCCCGGTCGGGTTGCCCGGGCCCGCGCATTGCTCCGGTCCGACGATCTCGCTGGAGCAGCTCGCCAGCTCCGGCTTGCCGAACATCGCCAGAGAGAGGATGCCGAATATGTTGTTGTTGTTTTCCGGCACCTGGTGGCGCGTGTCGCTGAACAGGTTGGTGATCCGCAGCCGGAGCTTCTCGGCCGGGAAGATCGTCAGGTTCGCCGACGCCTGCACCCTGCGGTTGAAGTCCTTCGACTCGCCCACCTGATGCAGCTCCTCGCCGCCGAACGGGCCGTCCTCCGCCGTGAAGCGGCCGGAGACGTAGTACGTGATGTCCTGCGTGCCGCCGCTGACCGAACCGGAGTAGGTCTGCGCGTGCCCAGTCTCGAAGAGCCGCTCCACGAACGGCCGCTCGACGATCTGGAACGGCTGGATCGGCTCCCCGAAGAACTCGCTCATCTGCTGCGCCTGCTCCGGCGTGCGCGCGAAGCCCGCGTTCGCCTTGTAGCGGCCACCCGGGTAGTTCATGAAGCCCTGCTCGATCGTGAAGTCGAAGCGCGGCGCGCCCCGGGCGCCCTTCTTCGTGAAGATCTGGAGGACGCCGTTGGAGGCCTCGGTGCCGTAGAGGGTCGCCGCGGCGGCGCCCTTCAGGATTTCCACCCGCTCGATCGCTGCCGGGTTGATGTCGTCCAGACGCGAAGGGGACCCGCCGCCACCGACTCCAATGTTGCGGCCGAACCCGCCACCCCGGTCGACCCGAACCCCGTCCACGTAAACGATCGGCTCGTTCGGCTGCGACAGGCTGGACGACCCGCGGATCCGGATCCGCGTGCCCTCACCGGTCAGGCCGCCGGAGGGCATAGCGACCACGCCCCCCACTCGTCCCTGGAGCACCTCGGAGAAGCTACGGACCGGCGCGTTCTCGATGTCGCCCAAGGAGATCGTCGAGATCGTGTTCCCCAGCTTCCGCTTCTCCACCGCCACACCGGTCCCCGTTGCCACGATCTCCTCGAGCGCGATGGCGGTCACCGGCAGCACGAAGTCGACCTCGAGCAAATCGCCCGCCCGGACCGTTACCGTCTGCGAACCGGTCCGGTACCCGATCCGCTGTGCCCGCACCGTGACCTCGCCCGGCGGCACGGTCAGCTCGTACCGACCATCCGGGGTGGTGATCGCTCCGAAGGGCGTGCCCGGCACGAAGACCTGAACCAGATCCAGCGGGCGACGGCTGGTCTCGTCGAGGACCTGCCCGACTATCCTGCCTTGCTGGGCCAGCCCGGTGGATGCCAGGGCAGTCAGCAGCCCGAGGGCCGCGACCCCCGCTCTGAACCAACTACGTAAGGAGTCCATATGCCCCTCCAGGCGTAAAGGGAAAGCAGGCCGACACGGAAATGCGGCACGAAGAGAAACCCGAACGATTTCGGCAAGCGACCTGAGATTCGCGTCGCTGCCCAGACATAATCGCTCGCCTCGGCGTACGAGCGCTGGCATCAATTGGGCATTTGCCGCCTAGTTACTAGATTCCCCGAGGCGTGTCAAGGGGGAAACGCAACCCCCCGGGGCCTCTGTCGCGGGCGAAACCCGGGGCGGCGTCGGGACGACCTGCCGGCTCCCTGGAGACCGATCCGACCGGGGAACCGGTCACCCGGCCGGCTATTGGGCGAGACGGGAGCCGGCTGGCTATTGCGCGGCACGGGGGCCAAATATCTATTGTCGTTTTTACACGTGACGGCCAGGAGCCGATGCACACCCCGCCCGGCACCTCACCGCCCCTTTGCTTTCTGGGAGCTCCCGGGCGGTGGGGAGGCAAGGCCGTGCCGGCCTTGGCACCGGTTACAGCGCGGAGACGACGATGAATTGGGCGCCACGAGCCGAGCCGCCCGGTGCGGGCCCGACCCGCAAGCGACGCGGCGAGACGATCAGGTACGAATCCCGGTCGGCCCGACGGTCCACGGCCCCGCGCAAGCCGCGAAGCTGGCTCCTCCTGGTGGTGGTCCTCGGCGTCACCGCTTGCGACGGCGACGGCGCGCCCACCGAGCCCGTGCCTGCGGCCTTCGCCTCGCTCAGTGCCGGGTGGCTCCACACCTGCGCGCTCACTACGACCGGGCGCGCCTACTGCTGGGGCTGGAACCGGGACGGCGAGCTCGGCGACGGCACGAGCGGGGACCGGCGGGCGCCGGTCGCGGTTTCTGGCGGCTTGACTTTCACCGATATCAGCGCTGGTGGTGGCCACACCTGCGGCGTGAGCTCCGATGGGACGGTCTATTGCTGGGGATTTAATTTGAGCGGCCAGTTGGGGGATGGCACCCGAAACACGCGCCGCGTGCCCGTCGCCGTGGCGAGCGGGCTCGTCTTCGCCTCCGTCGAGGCCGGCGGGGCCTACAGCTGTGGGCTGACCCCGGCGGGCGAAGCGTATTGCTGGGGGTGGGGCCAGGGCGGCCAGTTGGGCGACGGGTCGGTGAACGACCAGCTTACGCCGGTCGCCGTGGCGGGCACTCTGGTGCTGACCGAACTGAGCCTGGGGACCACACATACGTGCGGGCTCAGCGACGCCGGCGAGGGCTACTGCTGGGGGCAGAACGGTGCCGGCCAGCTCGGCGACGGTTCGACGACCAGCCGCCCCACACCCGTGACGGTGTCCGGCTCGCACGCCTTCGCCTCCATCAGCGTAGGCTTCGAGCACACCTGCGGCCTCACCGTCGGCGGGGCCGCCTATTGCTGGGGCGCCAACACGGTGGGCCAGCTTGGCGACACGTTGGTGTCGAGGAGCAGCACCCCCATGCCCGTCTCCGGCGGGCTGACGTTCCTCGATCTGACCGTTCGGACGAGCCACAGCTGTGGGTCCACCAGCGATGGGGTGGCGTACTGCTGGGGCGCCAACCGGAGCGGTCAGCTGGGCAGAAGCGTGGCAAAGGTCTGTCAGATCGGCCAGAACCAAGTCGACTTCGTACCGTGTGATCCGACGCCGGCGCCGGTCTCCGGCGATATCGACTTCTCCTCGCTCACCGCCGGAAACGACCACACCTGCGGCCTGAGCGTGACGTCCGTGGGCTACTGCTGGGGGCTCAACGGGAACGGGCAGCTAGGCGACGGCACGCAGACCGACCGGCTGACGCCGGTACCGATAGCGAATCAGTCGACATGAGACGGTCGGGCTCCTCCGCGGTGGTGCGGCGCCCGCGGCCTTGGCGCCGCACGGTGGCGCTGCCGCTGCTCTTCACCTGGGGCTGTTACACCTACGTACCCATCGACAGGGCCAAGCCGGTGCCGGCAACGGGTCGCGAGGTGCGGGTCGAGCTGGCTGAGCCCCGCGATGTGCAAACGAGCGACCTGCTTGTTCGCGACGTGGGGACGGTAGAAGGACGGCTGTTGCCCGCGGACGGGGATTCCCTCCTTCTATACGTGACCCGGGTCTGGTCCGGGTCGGGCTTTCAGCACGATGGGGGCCACCGGCGGCTCGCGCTCGCGGCGGAACAGGTCCGCAGGCTCGAAGAGAAGCGGCTCGCCGGGGCGAAGACCGGCACGCTCATTGGCCTCGGACTCGCCGCCGCCACGGCGATCGTTATCCTCGTGGTCGAGCCCGGCAGCGGACAGGGCAGCAGCAATGGGGGCAACGGCGACGGGAAGCCGCTGAATATTGTGCCGCCCCGGTAAGACGGAATCGGAGGTAGGATGGTTTACGGGTCGGTGTAACCGGGCAGCCGAGGGAAGGGCCGCGGCCGGGGAACCTCGATGGGGACCGGCCACGTTTTTTTCTGTAGGTGATGGCCCAGGCGACCCCGGAGCTCCATGAAGCGACCCTCGACGTTCGTAGGCCTTCCGTACGCCGCCTCGGTCACCGTGGCCCTTTGGGTGGCCTCGGCGTGCAGCACCGGCGACGCCGGGACGGGACCCGTCGAGTGCTCCGTGCCCCTCGGCGAAATCGTGAGTGGGGGGGTCGGCCGGGACGCGATCAGCGCGCAGATGCCCTGGGATGGAATGATTCTTCTAAGCGAGGACATGCGCGACTCAACGTTATGTTGATCATGATAATGTGACCCAGTCTGGCAGAGGCGGCTAGGCGATGAGTCGACTCCGCGCCAGCTGCGCTTCATCAGCTCGTCTGCGGCCATGCTCGCTCCCTGACGTACCCACTTCTATTTTTGGATCGCGATCTCAGCGCCCCACGGAGGATGGTCCTCATGATCTGCCGATCTCTTTCCTTGCGTCGCGTCGTGCGTGTCTTACCGAGCGAGCAGATCTCGGCGCTCTCACCGATTTTCGTCCCGAGCAAACCGGCTTTCTGGTGCATCCTGATTCTGGGAACGCTGCTCGCACCCAGCGCCGGCGAGGCCACCGCAACTCAGGACACGTTGCGCACGGAGCTCCCAGGTCTCTCGAAGCCGGTTGAGATCATCAAGGACCGGTGGGGCATCTCGCACATTTACGCCGAAACGGAGCACGATCTCTTTTTTGCTCAAGGGTTCAGCGCAGCTCGTGATCGCTTGTTCCAATTGGAACTATGGCGCCGGCAGTCGACCGGGACGGTCGCCGAGATCCTGGGCCGCCGGGAGCTCCGCCGTGACATCGGAACTCGGCTCTTCAAGTTTCGTGGCAATCTGACTCGAGAGCTGAACCACTATCACCCGCGGGGCGAAACGATCATTAGGGCCTTTGTGCAAGGGATCAATGCCTACATCGCGGAGACGGAAGACAATCCGGATCTGCTCCCCATCGAGTTCCGACTGTTGGGGATCAAACCGGGCAGATGGACACCGGCCGTAGTGATCTCCCGACACCAGGGACTCCTCGGGAACATTGGGTCGGAGCTGAACTATGGGCGCGCCGTTTGGCGCCTAGGGCCCGAGAAGGTGAAGAAGTTCTCCAACTTCCATCCCGGCGAACCGGACATCACACTGGACTCTGCCATCGACGGCTCCCTCCTGTTCGACGACATCCTGGGCGTGTACAACGCGTTCCGCCAACCGATGCGCTTCGAGCGTGACGACATTGTGGCTGCCTACCGAGGAGATGCCTCGTCCGACTCCCGTCTCGCCCCGGCAACAGGGGAGATCTCACCTGAATGGCGTTGGCTCGAAGACCAAGATTACGGCAGTAACAATTGGGTTGTCGCCCCAAGGCTCACCCAAAGCGGCTATCCGATCATGGCCAACGATCCGCACCGCGTGCAGGCCGCCCCGTCGCTTCGGTACTTGGTGCATCTCATCGGACCTGGATGGAACGTGATCGGGGGCGGTGAGCCGGCGATCCCGGGCGTCTCCATCGGCCACAACGAGTATGGCGCCTGGGGACTGACGGTTTTCGCGACGGACGGAGAGGATCTGTACGTCTACGAGACGAATCCGGACAACCCGCTCCAGTACCGGTACGCCGGCCGATGGGAGAACATGACGACTATAGCGGACACCATCCCGGTCAAAGGAGAAGGTCCCGCATTGGTGGAGCACAAGTACACTCGCCACGGACCCGTCGTCTACGAGGATCGGGAGCACCACAAGGCGTACGCAGTACGCGCGGCGTGGATGGAGATCGGCGGCGCCCCCTATCTCGCCAGTCTTCGCATGGATCAAGCGCGCAACTGGGAGGAGTTCCGCGACGCGTGTAGCTATAGCAACATCCCGGGTGAGAACATGGTCTGGGCGGATATTCACGGAGATATCGGGTGGCAGGCAGTGGGGATTGCGCCGATTCGCCGGACATGGAGCGGCCTCGTACCAGTTCCGGGTGACGGTCGCTATGAATGGGATGGCTACCTCCCGATCAAGGCCAAGCCGCACGTGCACAACCCGGAGGCAGGGTTCTTCGTGACGGCAAACAACAATCTCATCCCGCCTGATTACCAGTACCGAAATGCGGTGGGGTGGACCTGGTCGGATCCGTTCCGCTGGGCGCGGGCCAGCGAGGTGCTAGCGGCCGGACGCAAGCACTCCCTGATGGATATGATGCGTCTTCAGACGGATGTGCTCTCGATTCCCGCCCGAACCCTCGTGCCATTGCTCGCCGATCTGCCGGCGGGCGATCGCACCACCGAACCGGCGCGCCAGATCCTGCTCAATTGGGACTATGTGCTGGACAAGAACTCAGTTGCCGCCGGTATCTACGTGGCTTGGGAGCGGAGGCTCCAACTGAACGTCCGGGACCTGTTCGTGACGGAAGAGGACCGGGAAGTGATCCGTGGGATTTCCATGAAGAAGATCATCGACTGGCTCCTAGCCCCTCCCGGTGAGTTCGGTGACGATCCTACAGCCGGCCGCGACGCGCTCCTCCTCCGAAGTCTCAGGGAAGGCGTCGGTGACCTCCAAGAGCAGCTGGGGCGCGACATGGAGCAGTGGCGGTACGGGCAGGAGAGATACAAGCACGCCCTGATCCCGCATGTCCTGGCGCCGGTAGTTAACGAAGAAATCCGCCGCCGGCTCAACGTCGGCCCGGCGCCGCGGGGTGGGAACAGCTACACGCTCAATAACACGGGCGGGGGCAACAAGCAGCGGTCCGGCGCGTCATTCCGAATCATCGTGGATATCGAGGATTGGGATAGGGCGGTGGGAATGAACAATCCGGGCCAGTCCGGAGACCCGGACAGCCGCCACTACCGCGATCTGTTCGGTCGCTGGGCCGACGACAAGTTCATCCCGATGTTCTATTCCCGCGACCGGGTCGAGTCGGTGGCCGAGGAGGTGCTGGTCCTCATGCCGCGCGCGACATCGAGCCAGCCAATGTGAGGCACTGCTTGTGGATCCGGCACGCTCATTGGCCTCGGACTCGCCGCGGCCACGGCGATCGTTATCCTCGTGGTCGAGCCCGGCAGCGGACCGGGCAGCAGCAATGGGGGCAACGGCGACGGGAAGCCGCTGAATATCGTGCCGCCCCGGTAACCGGGATCTCCGGCCAGACAATCAGCTTCGGGGTCTCCGCAGGCGAGATCGTGGACACCCACACGGGATAGCGTCTGGAACCTGCTCGGCGTCGCCACGTCCGGGCCCCTCGCCGATGCCCGACTCGAGCCCTGGCCGCGGGTCTACGTTGCCTGCCGGTTCGCCTGGGCCGCTTTGAACCCGAGCACCCGGATCTGGAAACCCTGAGCGGATATCCCTCCGCATCCCCGATCTTCCTCAGGAGGCCGGAGTGGCCGTTCGGCCGCTCCGCGGCGGCGGTCCGGAGGCCGGTGAGCTGTCGCGAGGCGGCTCAGCGCCGTAGCCGAAGGCGATGGTCGTCCGGCATCAGGACGAGCAACAGCTCGTCGCCGTCATACGTGGTGATCTCCTGGGTGATGAACGCTCCGGCGCCGACGAACGTCACCTCGAACCGGACATCGTGTTGGGGCAGGTTGAACTGGAACACTTCGGTGCTATGACCCGAGACCGGGCCGAGCCACTGTCGCTTGCCGGAGGTCAACAGGTAGATCCGTGCGTCGTAGAAGTTCTGGTTCTCGACCTCGACGCTGGCTACCGCGCCCGCTCGCGGTTCCGCCACCTCGGCGCTGCCTACCCGGCCCGCGCATGCCGAGAGCGCGGCCACCAGGGTCACCGCCGCCAGGGCGAGGCCCTCGACGTAATTGCACACTTTCATGACGCGCCTCCTCAGGCGTTGAGAGGCACGATTGCACCATCCCGAAGCTAGGGCTAGAAGCAGGTGCGCGACACCCTATTCTGGCGACTTCCCGCATAGTCGACGCCGCTAGGCGGGGCGCGCATTTGGGTTCCCGGCGTCACCTCGCGGATGGGGGACGGGCATTCCCAGCTCCTAAGAAGACGACGATCGAAACGACGGTTCGGCCCGTCGCCGTACGCCGAGGTCTCCCGGGGCCCAGCCACGGTCAGTCGGGTTCCGGCTCTACCGGGCGGATCACGCGGTAAGTGAAGCCGGAGAGCCGGGCCTCGGTGTTCGCGGTCACCTGGAAGGGTGTCGGCACCCCCCTCTCCGGGGCGGCCGTCGCAAGCGTCGCCGTGGCGACGATCTCTCCCGATTCCCGACGGAACTGGAACTCGACCTCGATTGGCGCGCCCGGCTCCAGGGTCAGGTTCTCCAGCGCGCCGGCAGCGACATAGGCGCCGTTCGCCGATTGCAGACTCGGCTCCAGGATCTGGAAGGGCAGACGCTGCTGTCTTTCCAGAACGCTTAGCGCCTGCTCAGGCTGCTTCAGCTGCCGGTAGGCGTATGCCAACACGGCCAGGTTCTCCCGGTGATACGGGTAGCGCACGCTCAGCGACTCGGCCACCGTCACCAGCGTGTCGTAGCGCTCGGCCTGGTACAGGGCATGGGCGAGAACCTCCAGCGCGCCGGGGTCGTACGGCCGCAGCTCGATCACCTTGCGGAACGCCGCCAGCGCACGGTCCTGAGCGCCGGCCTCCCACAGGCCGATCCCGATCTCCTGGTAATCGCCGGCCTGGAGTCCAGGTTGCTCAAGCAGGGCGTCGTAGTGGCTAGCCGCTTCGTGGCGCAGCTCTTCGGCCCGGGCGAGCAGTGTGGCGGCCTGATCCGTGTCCGGCGTCGTGTCCGCCTGCGAGACGAGCCGCTCGACCTGCATGGCAAGCACCCTGGCGAGCTTGGCTCGCGCTTCCTGGTTGTCCGGCTCCACTCGGAGGAACTCCTCGTAGACAGCCGCCGCCTCGTCCAGCTTCTCCTGGTAGCTCAGCAACGTCGCCAGGTTCAGCGCCGAGCGAGCCCGGTACTGGCGTCGCGCCCCGGGCTCGAGCCGGGTGGAGCGCTCGGTGGCTTCGAGAGCCCTGCGGAAGGCCTGCGTCGCGCGTTCGACGAGGATGAGCTGAGAGTCCGCTGGCGCTTCCTCGGCGCGTCGGGCATAGTAGACCCCGACCTCGAAAATTGGATCCGGCTCCTGTTTGTAGATAGTGAACGCGTCCTCGAGGTGGCGGATGGCCCGCGCCGTGTCGCCCTGATCCATCGCGTCAATGCCGGTCTGGAAGAGACCCTGCCATGCGCGGAGCCGGAGGAACTCCACCTGGTCGGCATAACAGGTCCATACCGCCACGGCCCTCTGCCACATCGTGTCCGCCGCCGCGTAGTCGCCGAGAGCCGCATAAGCCTGCCCGGCCAGCAGAAAATGCCGCGGGTTCGGCACGTCCCCGGCCTCCTCCGTCAGCGTCTCGATGACTGCGCGATACCCCTGGCGTTTCTTCTCGGGGTTCTTCTCTTCCCGGGCCCGCGTCCACTGCCCCTCGGCCTGCTTCACCCATCGGTCGTCCTCTGGCGACGACCCGGTGCACTCCTCCTGCGCGCTCGCGCCCGGTACCCATGCCCACATCGTCAGAGCGCCGGCCAACAAAGCTCGGCCCAAGATCTTACGTGGCTTCAAAGGAACCTCCCGGCTTTTTCCCGCAGCCCTCTCGGTGTCCGACGACGTGAGACCGAAGGACAATTAAGGGNNCCCTGCCCTGCCGCCGGTCACTCCGGCAAAGTCGGTCGGCCGGCGCCCTGCCCCAGCCAACGATCGATCCAGGCCAACACCGTCTGGTGCCAGAGCACGCTGTTCGCCGGGCTCAGCACCCAGTGGTTCTCGTCGGGGAAATAGAGGAACTGGCTGGGCACGCCCTTCCGCTGCAGCGCCGTGAAGGCCGCTATCCCCTGCTCCAAGGGGACGCGGAAGTCCTGGGCGCCGTGGATCACCAGCATCGGCGTCCGCCACTTCGCCACGTGCAGCGCCGGGTTGTGCCGTTCGTAACCCTCCGGGTTCCCCCAGTAGGTGCCGCCGTGCTCCCACTCGGGAAACCACAGCTCTTCGGTCGCGTAGTACATCATCCGCTGGTCGAACACGCCGTCGTGGTTCACCAGGCAACGGAAGCCGTCCGACCAGTTGCCGGCGATCCAGTTGATCATGTAACCGCCGTACGACGCGCCCAGGGCGCAGGCGCGGGCGCCATCCATCCAGGGATAGCGCTCGAGGGCCGCGGCCAAACCCTTCTGCAGATCGACCAGCGGCTTGCCGCCCCAATCCCCGCCGATCGCGTCGGTGAACGCCTGCCCGTACCCCGTGGAGCCGTGGAAGTCCACCATGATGGCGGCGTAGCCGGCGGCGGCGTAGACCTGCGGGTTCCAGCGGTAGTGGAAGTCGTTGTCGAACGAGCCCTGGGGGCCGCCGTGGATCAGAAAGGCGATGGGGTACTTCTGGGCCGGATCGAAGTCGGCCGGCTTGACCATCCAGGCGTAGACCGTCTCGTCGTTCCACCCCTCGAAGGTGAACTGCTCCGCCTCTCCCAGACGTACCTGCGCCAGCCTCTCCGCGTTGATCCGCGTGATCGGCCGCACGTCCGAACCGTCGCGCCGCGCTGAGTACAGCTCGATCGGCGAGCGAAAGTGGTCGAGGCCGAAGACGATGCGGTCGCCGGCGTAGGCCGGAGAGCGGACGTGGCCATCGCTGCGCAGCGTCCNNAGCGTCCGCACCTGTCCGCCGCGTACGTCGATGGCGAACAGGCCGACGTTACCCTGGTCCCCGGCCGTGACCAACAGCGTCCTTCCATCGGGCGACCAGGCGATGGAACCCGCTGAGCGATCCCAATCAGCGGTCAGAACCCGGGGCGTGCCGCTGGGCCACGGCTGCAGGACGATGCGGAAGCGGTCCGACTCGTAGCCCGGCCGCTCCATCGCTAGATACGCCAGCGTCTTGCCGTCGGGGGCGAAGACCGGGTTGGCGTCCCAAGCACGGTTCTTAGTCGTGATCTTCCGCGGCTGGGCCGACCCATCGACCGGGACGTGGAAGAGATCGAAATCTGTGGACCAGGGCTCCTCGCGGCCCACGTTCCGGGCCGTAAAGACCAGTCCCTTGCCGTCGGTCGTGAAGGTGAATTCCTCCGACCCGCCGAACGGCTTGGACGGCGAATCGGCGTCCATCCCCTCCATGACGTTGCGAACCGCGCCGTCACTCAGGTTCATCACGAACAGGTGCGAGCGCGTTCCGTCCTTCCAGCTGTCCCAGTGGCGGACGAAGATCTCGTCGTACAATTGGCCGCTCGATTCCTCCGCCTCACGCTCGTCGAGCCGCCTCTGGGTGCAGGCCAGCGTCGTACAGTCCGGAAACACATCCAGCGAAAAGGCGAGGCGGGCACCATCGGGCGACACGATCAGGTTGCCGACGCCCAGCGGCAGATGGCTGACCTGGCGGGCCTCGCCGGGGCCGACCGGCAACCGCCAAACCTGGGCGCTGCCCGAGCGGGTGGAAAGGAAAAAGACCGAGCCGCCGTCCGGAGACCAGCGAGGGTTGAAGTCGGCCGCCTCGTGGGTGGTGAGCCGCCGGAGACCCGTCCCATCGGTTCGCACCAACCAGAGGTCGCTGCGCCGGCGGTTCGCCTCCCAGTCGAGCGAGCTGAGGACGAAGACGATCCACCTCCCGTCCGGGGCGACCTGCGGATCGCCGATGCGGTCTATGGCGATGAGATCGTCCACCGAGAAGGGGTGGGTCTGCTGAGCTGGTGCCGGCGCGGACGAAGCCAGCCCGATGCCGACACAGATGATCAAAGTCGCAACGCTGCGTCGCATATTTCCCTCCTGTGCACTCTGTCACGCCCTCGTTCCGTACGACTGGGCGAGCCGGTGGGAACGGTTCATCGCCTTACGGCAACGGCTTCCAGTCCGGCCACGCATCGAAGGCGCGATTCCGGGTCAGGTTGACACGCTCGCTTCCGTCCGGACGAATCAGGATCACTTCGGCGTCGCCTCCCGGCGGCTGCGATGAAAAAGCGATCCAGCGGCCGTCGGGCGACCAGGCCGGTGCCCCGTCGATCGCAGCGTCTCTCGTCAATCCAATCAGGTTGGACCCGTCGGCGTCCATTACGTAGATGTCGTTTTC
>JABAOH010145985.1_pt1 | contig 12006 bp, 8 predicted proteins | sample 7062181 | NCBI WGS metagenome assembly JABAOH01 (sample SAMN14538630, study PRJNA623070) | marine sediment metagenome | biome: marine biome [ENVO:00000428]; feature: marine pelagic biome [ENVO:01000023]; material: deep marine sediment [ENVO:00002113]; isolation source: pool of 5 deep marine... | reverse complement strand
GCGGTGTTGTCGACGATCCCGTCGCCGTCCGAGTCGTTGGCCAGCCCCCAGCGGTACGCGTCCACGACGGCGTTCCAGCTCTCACGCAAGAACGCCGTGTCGCCGCTCTGCAGCCAGTACTGGTAGAGGGCGAGCACCCAGTAGGGCGTGGTGTCGGCGTGGTAGTAGGCGTAGGGGAAGTCGTTGAACCAGTCCTCGCGCGTTCGCTTCGCCGACTGGGTGACTTCGTGGGGCATCTTGCCGTCGGCGCGACGATGGCGGCGCTGGAATTCGAGGCCGGCGCGTGCCAGCTCGAAGCCGCCGTACGGCAGGATGCCGAGGATGTTGATCGATGCGTCTCCGCCGAAGAACCAGCCGAACCCCGGGCGGCGGCCGCGACCCGAGGGCCCGTAGCCGGCGACCAGGCCGCACCCGAGGTCGGAGTTGCAAACGTACGACTCGTCCAGGTTTACCTTGGCCCACTCAAGGGCCAGGTCGATGGTCGAATCCGGCGTCTGGACCGCCGCCAACTCTTCGCGAATGACGCGGGCGTGCTCGACCCGCTCCTCATAGTAGGACTCTGCATCCGTCAGCAGGCGGTCGTAGATGGCGTTCAGCGAGTCGCGGGGCATGATGCCGCCGGCGATGACGATCGGGATGAACTCGGCGGCGGTGCGCGCGGGATCGACTTCAATGCGAAAGACCGAGGGCGCGTCGGGCGTCGCGTGCGCCGGGTGCGTCGAGCCTTCCGTCGCGAACGGCGAGCCGACATAGGCGTTGTACTCGCGGCGGCTCTCAGACAGAAGAAAGCGGCGTCGATCGCTCAGATAGATCGCGTACTGGCCGCCGACCCCCGCCGGCCACATGAGGTCGAGGTCGGCCTGAAACGAGGCGACGATCTCCAGCGGCTTCACCGCCTGCACGTCGAGCAGCACGATCACCCCGGGCTCGTTCAGCGGCACGATGAAGTGCTGCTGCACGGTGAAGGTGGCGTGGGAGTAGACGACGGTCATCGCCTCGGGCCGAACGATCACGCGCCGGGCGATGCTGGAGCCGGGGATCGGTTCGGAGTAGTCGGGGATCTTGAAGCCGAGCTGGAAGTCGTGGAACAGCTTGACCGGCCAGGCCCACGCCTCGAAGCCGCCGGTCTCGGTCCCAAAGTGGGCGGCACGCCGGCTGACGCCGCCTAGGTAGATGCCGGGGCGGGCGGGGCCCTCGAGCTGGATGGGGCTTCGGGCGATCTCGAACTTCTCGAAGCTCTGGGCCACGACGCTGGCGGGCATTGCCAGGGCGGCGAGGCCGAGGGCTGCGAGGGTGATCTGCGATGGCAACGCCTTGTTTCGCCGTGTCACGGCAGATCCATTGTTGGTCACAGTCGATACATAGATGACAGTTGGAGGCAAGAAGCCTGGCACCGCAGCATAATAGGCCAGTGCTCACCGCTGCGACATGGGACGTTGATTGAGGCCACTGTTGCGAAGGATCAGAATCGGTCGCAGGCTCACGAACGACATCAAGACGTGACCTTCCAGAAATGTGAGGCGTCGTGCCGGTGAAGCTCCATGTCGCTATCGCGCTCGGTCTGGTGGGAGGCTTGGTGTTGGGCCTCATCGCCGCCATCACGCAAGTCCCTCTGCTCCTCGGCCTGGCCGAGGGCGTCGAGCCGATCGGTGTGGCCTTCGTTAACCTGCTCAAGATGGTCGTCATTCCGCTGGTGGCGGCCGTCATCTTCGTCGGGGTCACCTCGCTGGGCGACTTGCGCCGGCTGGGCCGGATGGGTGCGGCGGCCATGGCGTTCTTCGCGGTCACCAGCGTGCTAGGTGTTAGCCTGGGGATGGGCGTAATGCGCCTCGCGCTACCGCTGGCGAGCGAGTCGGCGGCACGGGCCGTGACACCGGAGATGGTGGAGGCCCCGATGATGCCCGGTCTCATCGATTTCCTGGTGGGTCTGATACCGAGCAACCCCTTCCAGGCCGCCACCGAGGGCGCGCTGCTGCCGCTCATCGTGTTTGTCGTGCTGTTCGCGGCCGCCGCCGGCGCGCTGCCCGAAAGGGAGCGGACCGCGCTGGTCGGATTGGCCAAGGCCGTCGCGGACGCGCTCATCAAGCTGGTACACTGGATTCTCTGGCTCGCACCGCTCGGCGTGTTCGCGCTGGCCGCGCCGGTGACCGCGCGTGCTGGCTGGGCGATGCTGCAGAGCTTGATCGCTTTCATCCTCGCCGTGCTGGTCGCGCTGCTGGCGTTTGTCGCGCTGATCTACGTGCCAGCGGTTCGGTTCCTTGGGCGGATGCCCGTGGGCGGGTTCCTCAGAGGCTGTGTGAGCCCCCAGGTCATCGCGGCCGCGACCACCTCGTCGGCCGCCACGGTGCCGGCGATGCTCGAAGCGGCCGATGACGACCTGCGCGCGTCGCGCGCCGTGTCGGGGTTCGTCGTCCCACTGGGGGCCGGACTCGGCCGGGCGGGCAGCGCCGTCTTCCAAGGCGCGAGCGTGGTGTTCCTCGCCTGGCTCTACGGCGTGTCGCTGGCGGTCTCCGGTATCGGCGGCGCTATCCTGGCGACGTTCATCGTCTCCTTTACGGTGCCGGGGATACCGGGCGGAAGCATTCTGAGCCTGGCGCCGGCGCTGGGGACGGTGGGGATTCCGCTGGACGGGATGGCCGTGCTGCTCGGTGTCGACCGGATCCCTGACATGGCCCGCACGGCGACGAACGTCACCGGGACGCTTGCAGCGACGGTCGTTGTGGATCGGCTCGAAGGGCGAGCGGCGGGCCACAGGGGTCTTGGCGCCGATCTTGGCGAATAAGAAAGAGCCTCCCGGGCGTTAAAGGCCCCGGAGGTCCGTCGCCCGGATTCGGGCTGCCGCTACTCGGTGGCGTCCGGCGCCGGCTGCATTGCGCTCTCGTCCGCGGCGCCTTTCAGGTGCTGGCCTAGGAACTTCAGGATCCGGCGCACCGCTTCCTCCTGATTCACCCCGTCACGAAGGCCGTGCCCATGCCACCGCCCTACGCTTTCCGCGCTGCCACGAACAGCGGTGTTCCGCTGCGCCTGAACCATTGATGCACCCCGAAGCCCGCATTGCGGAGCGCCAGCTCTAACGTCCGCGCATTAGAATGATGAAGGTGCAAATAGCGGTCGAAATCGAAGTAGCGCCAGAACCGTCTCTTCACCCTTACCTTGAGGCAGCCAGCGTCCGGAGTCGTGATGACCAGGGTACCACCCGGCGTCAGCAGTTGGCGGCCGCTGGCTAGGAATTTCTCCGGTTCGGCCACGTGCTCGATCACATCGAAGTAGGTGAGCGCGTCGAACGATTGGGCGCGGAAAGGCGAATGCTCCAGCCGGCCGACGACGACGCGCGATCTTAGCCGTGCGGCCACAGCATTCACCGCGCTCGCAGAGACCTCGAGTCCCCAAGCCTGCCAGCCACGTTCCAGCGCGCTCATCAGGAACTCACCACGGCCGCACCCAACGTCCAGGACACGACCCGGCGCGCAGATCGTCTCGATCATCTTGACCCGGTCGCGCCACTTTCTGATGTGCTTCGGGCTGTGGTCGCTAGGTTGCGCGTAGTACGCGGCTTCGTAAAAGCGCGGCGAGGGTTTGCGGGCCGGGTTGCGGATAGACGAACAGAAGGCTGCAACCGGGACACTTCCACCATGTGACGCGCCCTTTTGTGAACCAAGGACGCGGCACTTTCGACTGACACAACCTGCAGCAGACTTGGCTTGATCTCTCCGTACTCCCGCGCAACGCCAAAGCTGTCTCCTTCTCAAGGAGGCGGTGGCACCACGGGGCTGGGCGCGCTTCCAGTTAGCACCCGTCGGTGAATCCGCTCAACCCGCTCGACCATGCGCTCGACGCTGTAGCCCGCGATGAGGGTTGACGTAGAGGGGCGCTGCGCCCTCGGCTGACTCGCTCGTCGCCCGCCAGCGTGGAGTTGCCCGGTCGACAGCACGTCGGACCTTCCTGACTGGTTTCGCGCATCGGCACCAGGCGCGGACGGCCTCAACTGCCGGTCCAGAGGCCGGCAGATGTGCTCGGTCGCGTCCCTCGCCGGTCTCTCCCCACCGGTGCCGAGCGAGGAAGGCCAGGACACGGCGCGGCATTGGCCTGTTGCTCGTTGCCGGCCTGCAGACGGCCCCGTATTTTGCTTTTGCGTCATAGCACATCGCCTTGATGACCGTCAGGGGCCCTGCGCGGCCGCACGCCGCCCCAGCAGCAGGTGCACATCGTGGTGACGGGTGACCCGCACGAGATACTCCACAACGAGCTCTCCGACAAGTATACCCTCCAAGACGAGCTCGGGAGAGGCGGAATGGCGAGCGTGTACCTCGCGCTCGACCATAAACACGATCGCCAGGTGGCCATAAAGGTCATTCATCCTGAGCTGGCCGAGGGTGTCGGTCCCAAGCGGTTCGAGCGAGAGATAAAGACCACCGCAGCGCTCCAGCATCCCAACATCGTCCCACTGCTCGACTCCGGCGTGGCTGGCGAGCTCCTCTATTACGTCGCGCCGTACATTGAGGGCAAATCGCTGCGCGACATGATTCGCGGCGGAAAGATCCCGCTGGAGATGGCGATCGGAATCGCCTGCGAGATCGCACAGGCGCTCGATTATGCACATCGGCGGGGGATAGTGCACCGCGACATCAAGCCCGAGAACGTCATGATCTCGGATGGACGAGCCGTCGTGACCGACTTTGGCATCGCCCGCGCCATGGGAGAGTCATTCGCGACGTCTTTGACCCAGAGCGGAATGATCGTCGGCAGTCTGCTCTATATCAGTCCCGAACAGCTCAGCGGCCGACGCGATATTGACGGCCGGGCCGACATCTACAGCTTGGGCTGTGTCGTCTACGAGATGTTAGCCGGCCAGCCGCCTTTCGTCGGTGATGCTCAGACGCTTATCAAACGGCAGATGCTGGAGAAGCCGACACCGTTGAGCGACCTAGTATCCCACGTTCCGCCGGCGATCGAGCGGGCCGTCATGAGGGCGCTGGAGAAACAGCCAGGCAGCCGGCCGCCTACCGCCGCGGCCTTTGCCGCCGAGCTGACGAAAGCGATCATTCCGTCGGGCAGTCGATATGGATGGCTCGTGCGCCGGTACAAGTGGCCCCTGGCAGCCGGCATCACGGTCGTTATCCTCGCGGCCTTCGTCCTCCTGCAACAGTGCATGGCCTGAAAAGCGGTTGCGCCGCAGGCCGCGACCGGCGACTGACGCGGCACGGCGCTCGTTGATTCCCGCCTGCCAGAAACGCATATTATTACAAGGCAGACGGCTTGAAAGGCTGCTCCCCAACCACCTAATCACCGGGGCGGTGTCGTGGGCCTTCCCGCCCGTTGAGAGCCCAGCTCCGCGACATCCAGGACTGGTGGACCCCGGCTTATGTCCCCGCTCTTCGAGGAGCTTCGCAAGGCTCTAGCCCCGCAATACGAGGTCGAGCGCGAGCTGGCCAGCGGTGGCATGGGTACGGTGTTCGTCGCTCGTGACACCGTGCTCGACCGCAAGGTCGCCGTGAAGGTGGTGCGGCCTCAACAGGCGAGCCGCACGGCCACCGAACGCCTGCTCCAGGAAGCCCGCATCCTCGCCAGCTTCAGCCACCCCAACATCGTGCCGATTCACAGCGCCGGCGAGTTCGGCGGGTGCTACTACTACATAATGGACTATATCGAAGGGGACACTCTGGATGAGCGGCTGAAGAGCGGGCCCCTGAGTACGGAGGAATCGATCCGGCTTGCCGATGACTTGCTTGGCGCCCTCGAAGAAGCACACAAGCACGGCGTTGTCCACCGGGACGTAAAGCCGAAAAACGTGTTTCTGGTGGAGGGCCGGGCTCTGCTTGTCGACTTCGGCGTCGCCAAACGTATCCAGACTGCGGCAGCTGAAGTCACTTCGCCCGGCCGCCCGGTCGGGACGCCGGGCTACATGGCGCCGGAGCAGTACCTGGGCGAAGAGGTCACGAGAACCACAGACATCTACGCGGTCGGCATGACCGTGTACGAGGCGCTCACGGGGCGACAGTGGACCGTCCTCACCCCTGCCCAGGAGATGAGCTGGTCGGGCGTTCCGCTCATCCTGGTCCCCGCGCTCAGGCGTGCACTGGAGTGGTCACCGGGCGACCGCTGGCCCGATGCTGCGAGCTTTCGCAAAGCTCTGCGGACCGTCGCCCCCTGGACGAAGCGGCGTCGGCTCGCGATCACCGTGACTGGCGCGATCGCCGCCGCAGCGGTGCTGGGTACGGCTGGGTGGATCCTGCTCAAGCAGGGCACGGCGCCGAAGTCCGCCTATGCGGTCGAGGACCCGCGCCAGTCGTATCTGATCTTGCCGTTCGTCGTCACGACCGACGACGAAGAGCTGAATTGGCTGGCCCGCGGCGGGGCCCACATGCTGACCAGTGATCTGGAGACGTGGCAGGAGATCCGGGTGGTTGACCGTCGGCGTCTCGACGCGCTGGCCGAGGCCAGGGCCATCTCTCTCGAAGAGCCTGTGGACCTGAACGCCGCTCTGCAGCTCGCCCGCGACGCGCGGGTCGGCACGTTGATGCTCGGGGAAGCGCTCGTGCATGCGGGCGAAGTCGAGATCGTGGTTCGGCTGTACGATGTGGCGGAGGGGAAAGAGCTGCGCGACCCGGAACGGACGACCGGCCCGGCGTCGGAAGTATGGCCGATGTTCGATAAGATCGCTGTGCAGATTCTCAAGCTCGCCGGGGCGCCCGACGTGACACCCGATCTGCGGGCCAGAACCACCACCTCTCTGCAGGCTTATCAACTGTACCTCACCGGGCTTCAACATCTTTACCGGTTTGAGCTCGATGAAGCGACCCGGGCGTTCCTGTCAGCCCTGGCGCACGACTCGACGTTCGCGCTCGCTTACTACCGGCTTGCCACGGCCTTGTCGTGGAACAAGGTGGCGGCTCTACATGCGAGCGAGGCTGCCGTACGGCATTCCGAGAGGCTGTCGTCGCGCGAACGCGACCACATCCTGGCGTTCAACGCCTTCCAGCACGACAACTTCGAGCTCGCCCGGCAGATGTATCAGCAGCTACTGGCTGCTGACTCGACCGACGCGGAGGTCTGGTACTACCTCGGGGAGGTGGAGTTCAACGATCACGAGCCCATTGAAGCCGAGGACGGGGTGGTGCGACCGCGCGGGAGTTGGAATCTCGCCTTACGGGGCTACATGCGAGCTGTAGAGCTCGACCCCACCTTCCACCTCGGCTACGGTAACGCGTTCGAGATCTATCGGCTGACGGCTTCCGGCGCCTGCGGTGTACGCTGGGAGGATGCGAATCGGACGCTCACTTTCTGCCCGCGCTGGCAAGACTCGGTCACCTGGCTGCAAGCCGAGGTGTCAGCTTCCGTCGACTCCGCCTACCTCTCATCGGTCGCGCCCGCACTTTGGGAAGAGGCCATCGGGATCGCAAAGGAGTGGGCAAACGCCGCGCCGGACGAAGCCCGCCCTCACGCCGAGCTCCGCGACCTGTACATGCTGCGCCGGCGTCACCTCGCGGGGGGGACGGCAGACGAAGACGTGCGCACCTATTCGAGATTGGCGCTCGACGCAGAGCGGGGGCGTGCCAGGTTAGTAGACCTGACTCCCGAGGAGAAGATCCAGCTGGGAGGCCTCTACCTGGCGAGCGAGATCTACGACACGGCTTCGGTGCTCGTGGGCATTGCTGTGGCGGAAGCGGAGATGGATGAGAAGAAGCTGCCAACGGCGGCCGCTAATTTCTTCATCGCTTGGGGACAGCCTGACCGAGCGCTCGAGATTTTGGCCAGCCACGATACCGCACCGCCAGTCGATACTCTGGGCACCGCCGAGCTAGAACAGTCTGGCGCGATCTCGCTCGTGGACACGATTCAAGTTCTGGGATCAACAGGCGCTGACCGGATGGCTCTGCGCGCCGCCCTCTACAGCCTGCGAACCAGATGGTCGGAAACTGAGGACCAACCGGAAGAGATCGAGAGGCTGATCGCTGCGGAGATGAGGCCCATCGGGCCGGCGCTCGTCCTGATCGGCCCTGGTGAGGCAAGCGAGTGGTTGGATCGGCTCGACAGGCTCCCTCTATCGTGGCAGTCGTATCTCAAGGCGATGAACGATTCGGCGGCAACAGCGCTGGGCACGCTTAATGAGTTCCTCGCGTGGTCGGAAGCTAGCCCCCAGGCGGTTGCTCCTTTGGATCTCTATCTGGTGGCGGTTGCCTCCCAGGCGCTGGGCCAAGACTCGTTGGCGATCGAGCTGTTCTCACGACTCGATCGGCAGCCCTTCGCCATCAGAGATCCAGACCCGGACTGGGGATTGCTGAGCCTTTCATATCTGCTGCGGGCTCGCTCCTACGAAGCGATCGCCGATACCGCCAACGCGGTTCGCTACTATCGGCGGTTTTCCACTCTCTGGCGCGAGGCGGAGCCGGACCTGCAGGCGAAGACCAACGAGGCGCTCGGGTCCGTGGCGCGACTTCGCCCCGGCGAGCTGCAGTAGGCCGGACACTTACCCTCGTATTCTCTTGCCGAAAGCCGGTCTTCACCCGCTGGGGTTCAATCGCCCGGTTCGCTGCTCGGCTCGGTCTACGCAGCCGCGCGCCTGCCAACAGCCACGATGCCTGCTGCTCTCCGAGTTACTATGTGAGAATTCGCCGATCACCAGACGGGTAGTCGTTCTGCGGCCGGATGTCTCCTCGCGCCGCCGGGGCGAGACGGTACGAAGCCCCCCCTCGAGGGGTTTGCCGTCGCGCTGTCAGGCCGCGGCTACTCGGTCGCGTCCGTCGCCGGCTGCGTCGCGCCGCTCTCGACGCCCTTCAGATGCGTGTCCAGGAACGCCAGGATCCGGCGCGCCGCCTCCTCCTGGTTCTCCTTCTTGACGAAACCGTGCCCCTCGTCGTCGAACAACACGTAGTCGACCGGTACGCCGTTGGCCTCGACAGCGGCGACGATCTCGTCGGATTCGACTTTGAGGACGCGCGGATCGTTGGCGCCCTGTAACACCATCAAAGGCCGCACGATGTTCGAGGCGTGAAAGAGGGGCGACTTGGCCTTGAAGAACTCCTCGTCGTCGAATTCGCCCATCTCCTTCTCCAGCGCTACGCGGAACGACTCCCACCAGGGCGGGATGCTGGTCACGGTGCGGTGCCAGTTGGAGATGCCGAACAGGTCCACGCCGACGTCGAACTCCTCGGGCCGGAAGGTGAGGGCCGCCAGCACCATGTAGCCGCCGTAGCTGCCGCCGATGATGCCGATACGCTCCGGGTCGATCCAGCCGGTTTCGGCCAGCATCTTCTTGGAGGCGACGCAGTCATCCAGGTCGGCGTCGCCGTGCACCCGATCGTCCATGTGGTAGAACGTCTTGCCGTAGCCGGAGCTGCCGCGGTTGTTGATCGCGTAGACGGCGTAGCCGTGGTTGACCAGGTACTGGATCAGGTCGCAGTAGCCGACGCGCGACTGGCCGCCCGGTCCGCCGTGCACCCAGACCAGCGCCGGCACCTTGTTGCCAGAGTCCGCGGCGTGCGGCTTGTAGAGGATGCCGGGGATCTCGACGCCGTCGTATGAGGCGAAGCGGACGACCTGGCCATCGACCAGGTCGTTCGGATCGATCTTGGCGTGCAACGAGCGGGTGAGCTGGCGGGGCGGGTCGCCGGAGAAGTCGTAGACGAACAGGTCGCGGGGCATCCGGGCGCTGCTGGCGTAGAAGGCCATGCGGCTCTCGTCGCGCGAGATCGTCACCGAGGTGATATCGGCGCTGCCCAGCTCCGGCAGCTTGATCGGAGTCATCGTCGCCGCGTCGTAAACGCGTAGCTCGGTGCGCGCATCGTTGTTGATGCCGACCACGAAGTATTTCCCGTTCTTCGAGAAGTAGCCGTACCAGACGTCCCAATCGGTCTGCAAAATCGGCTCGAGCGTGCCGCTTGCCAGATCGTAGCGCACCAGGTAGTCGAACTCGCTGTCCTTATTGGTCAGATAGTAGAGGCTCGTCCCGTCCGGGCTGAACGTCTGCGGGTCGTTGAGCACCTCCCCTTCATGTGGCGTGATGTGCCGCATCTCTTTGGTTTGGCGGTCGTACAGGAAGATGTCGCTATCGGCATTGGAGTTGACTTTGCCGAAGGCGAGGTAGCGGCGGTCCGGCGTGATGTCGGCAAAGTTATAACCACCGTCGTTCTGGAAGATCATCTCACGCCTGTAGTCGTCCGGCTGGTACTCGTACACATCGAAGAAGCGGTTGTCGCGCTCGTTGGTCCCGATGAAGAACGAGCGGTCGTCCTGCGCCCAGCCGTAGAAGGCGGCCTTGAGCTTTTCGCCGGGCGTCAGATCGGTGACCTTGCCGGCCGGATCCTGTACGTACATATGATTGAGCTCGTTGCCGCCGCGATCGCTCGAATAAAGGAAGCGCTCGTCGCTGGGGAAGTAGCCCATGGCGAAGACGTAATCGTCCGTCGAGTGGGTCAACTGGACGGGGTCGCCGCCATCCACCTGGATTTCGTAAGCGTTTATGATGCCGGTCTCGTCGCTGCTGACCAGAAGCTTGCTTTTGTCGGGTGAGAATGAGGCGCCACTGTAGTTCACGTTGCCGAGGAAATCCTCGATCGTGTACTGCTGAACCTCGCGCGACGCCTGCTCTTCCATTCTGGCTTCGCAACCCACCAGCAAGGCGAGGGTCAGCGTGGCCGTTAGCGAGATAAGCGTCGGGCGTCTGTTTACAAGCGTCTTCTGCATCATGTAGCCCTCGTCGTGTAGGTCGTTGCGGCGTGGCGCCAGTCTTAAGGTAAAGGCAGCATCTCGACATCCCGCACTTGCAGGGTGTCGGCGCACTCGGGGAATCCAAGGACAATCGGTGCGATGTAGCCGGGTCGGCTCACGCCGAAAGTGAAAGGACTCGGTATGGGCCCTTCCCCTTCGCACGGCCCCTCAGCACGAAAGTCGAGCGAATAACGTCCCTGAGCGTTAGTTTGGGTCGTCGCTACGGGCTCACTGTCGAACGGCGCATCGAGGCGCTGGACAGTGATGGCCGCGGCCTCGAGCGGCAGGCCGTTCACCGATTCTGTGACAGTACCCTGGACTCGGATCCGCAGCCCTTCGGGCCCGGACCCGTCATCACCGCATGCGGCCGGCGCCAGGGCCAGGGCCAGGGCCAGCCCCGCGGCGGTAAGGCGTCTATCCATCGACTCTTCTGTGGTTCCGAGGTGATCCCCATGCCTGGAGCGGAGACAGGCATAATAGGGCGGCGGTTTCGGTAGGCAATCCGATGGGAGCGGGCCACGTGTCGCCCGGCTAGCCTGGCGGAGGCCGATGCGGTCGTCAGGCGAGCGCGGGTCGCGCGACGTACCGCACGAGAACAGTGGCTACGAGTTTCGCGGTTCGTTAGAATCAACGCGCCCCATGACCGCTCTGCTTATCTGGTCCGGCTTCATCGCATTCATCCTTGTGATGATCGCGCTCGATCTCGGTGTCTTCCATCGACGCGCGCACGCCGTCCGTCTGCCTGAGGCCCTATCCTGGACGCTCGTCTGGATCGCGCTCGCCCTCGCCTTCAACGTTTTCGTCTACTTCCTCTACGACAAGAACTGGCAGGGTTGGGACATCGACACCTTCCCGCTCAGTGGCCGCGAGGCTGCGATCCAGTACTTCACGGGCTATCTGGTCGAAAAGTCGCTATCGGTCGACAACATATTCGTGATCGCGATGATCTTCGCGTACTTCAGGGTGCCACTCAAAGAGCAGCACAGACTTCTGTACTGGGGTGTGCTTGGCGCGGTGGTTCTGCGGGGCGTGATGATCGGGTCCGGCGCTGCCCTGATCAGTCGGTTCACATGGGTGGTCTATGTGTTCGGCGTGCTGCTGATAATGTCGGCGGCTCGCTTGCTGGTGCTTCGCCACGACAACCTGCGGCCGGAACGCAATCCGCTGTTCCGCTTGGCAAGAAGTTTCTTTCCGGTCACGAGTGAGTATGCCGGCAGCCAATTCTTCATTCGTAGCGGTGGTAAGCTCGCCGCCACACCACTATTTCTGGCTTTGGTGTTGGTGGAGAGCAGCGATGTG
>JABAOH010130231.1_pt2 | contig 12009 bp, 7 predicted proteins | sample 7062181 | NCBI WGS metagenome assembly JABAOH01 (sample SAMN14538630, study PRJNA623070) | marine sediment metagenome | biome: marine biome [ENVO:00000428]; feature: marine pelagic biome [ENVO:01000023]; material: deep marine sediment [ENVO:00002113]; isolation source: pool of 5 deep marine... | reverse complement strand
GGCAGCACGACGTTCGCCGCCACCGCCTGTCGGATACCGTCGACCACGGAACGCAGGTCCCGCCCCGCGACGTTGGCCGACACCACGATCTTGCGCTGGCCGTTCTCGCGGCTGATGAAGTTGGGGCCGCGGTCGTCGCGGATGGCGGCAACCGCCCCCAGCGGCACACGGGCTCCGGACGGCGTATCGATCCGTGTCCGGCGGATCGATTCGAGGTCCTGCTGGACCTCGGCCGGGTAGCGCACGACCAGCGGGAAGGCGACCTGTCCCTCGAAGACCTGGCCGACCTCGCGGCCGACGAACGCGGTCCGCATCGCCTCGGCCGCGGCTCCTGCCGGCAGGCCGAAGCGCGCGAGCTCCGCGCGGTCGAAGTGCACGCGCACCGTCGGGATGTTCGCCTGCGCCTCGACGGCCACGTCGACGGCGCCCGGAACGTCTCGGGCCACGGTCTCGACGGCCCGGGCCAGATCGCGAAGCACGCTGAGGTCGGGGCCGAAGATCTTGACCGCGATGTTGGCCCGCGTGCCGGACAGCATGTGATCGATCCGGTGCGAGATCGGTTGCCCGATCGTTGTGTTCGTGCCCGGTACGAGCAAGAGACGCTCGCGGATCTCCTCGAGGAGTTCCTCCTTCGAGCGCTCGCGCATCGTCAGGCTGACATCGATCTCGGCCGACTCGACCCCCTGCAAGTGCTCGTCGAGCTGGGCGCGACCCGTGCGCCTCGCCGTCGCGGTCACCTCGGGAACCTCGAGCAGCAACCGCTCGACCGCCGTCCCGAGCTTGTCGGACTCGTCGAGGCTCGTGCCGGGCAGCGTCACGGCGCTGATCGTCAGCGTTCCCTCGTTGAACTCGGGCAGGAACGCCCGGCCCATCCAGAGGAACGACCCGAGGGACAACGCCAGCAGCACAGCGGCGCCCGCCAGAAACCACCGTCCTCGCGGCAGGCACCATTCGAGCTGTCGTTGATAAAGAGCTTTGAGCCCGCCGATCCAACGCGGCTCGTGGCCCGACCGCACCGCCTTCGATTTCGGCAGCAGCAGCGCACAAAGCACCGGAGTGACCGTCAAGGCGACGAGCAGCGAGGCGAACAGCGCGACCAGGTAGGCGAAGCCGAGCGGCCGCAGCAACCGCCCCTCGACGCCGTGGAGGAAGAACAGCGGCATGAAGACCAGGCCGATGACGAGGGTCGCGAAGACGATCGAGCCGCGGATCTCGCTGCTGCCGCGATAGACGACGTCCAGCACGGGGCGCCGGTCGGCTTCCGGCTTCGCGGCGTTCTCGCGCAGCCGGCGGAAGACGTTCTCGACGTCGATGATCGCGTCGTCGACGATCGCGCCGACGGCGATCGCCATCCCGCCGAGCGTCATGCTGTTGATCGTCGCTCCGGTCAGCTTCATCGCCAGCACCGCCGCGAGCAGCGACAGCGGCATCGCCAGGAGCGTGATCGACGCGGCCCTGAAGTTGGCCAGGAACAGGAACACGATCACCACCACCAGGATGCCGCCGTCGCGCAGCGCGCGGGTCAGGTTGTCGATCGCGGTCTCGATGAAGTCGGCCTGGCGGAAGATGTCGCGTTGGATCTCCATTCCTGCCGGCAGAGTCGCCTGCAACTCGTCCAGGACGGTGTCCAGGCGACGGGTGAGATCCAGCGTATTGGCCCCCGGCTGCTTCTGGATGCCGATCACGACCGCGGGCCTGCCTCCGTGGGACCCTTCGCCGCGCCGCAACGCGGGGCCGATCGTCACGTCTCCAAGATCGCGGACGAGGATCGGGCGTCCGTCGCGGGCCGCAACCACGGTCTCGCCGATCTCCTCCACGCTTTCCGGGCGCCCGATTCCGAGGATCAGGTACTCCTGGCCTCCCGCGACGCGGAAGCCCGCCGAGGTGTTGCGGTTGGCCTCGCGCAGCGCGTGCTCGAGCTCGGCCAGCGTGACACGGTAGGCGTCGAGGCGCTCGGGTGAGACGAGCACCTGGTACTGCCGCTCGGCGCCTCCGATGGTGCTCACCTGGGAGACGCCCGGTACGGCCAGGACCCGGCGGCGCACCGTCGTGTCCGCCAGGGTGCGTACGTCGAGCATCGAATGGTCGTCCGATTCCAGGGCGAGGAAGAGGATCTCGCCCATGATCGACGAGACCGGCGCGAGCACCGGCGGCTCGACGGTGTCGGGTAGCGACCCGGCGACCAGACTGAGCTTCTCGTTGACCGTCTGCCGGGCGCGGTAGATGTCCTCGCCCCAGTCGAACTCGACCCAGACGATCGCGGCGCCGACCGCGGTGACGGAGCGGACCCGCCGCACGCCGGCCGCGCCGTTCAGCGCGGCCTCGATCGGGAAGGTGACGAGCGACTCCATCTCCTCGGGCGCGATGCCGTGACCCTCGACGAGGATCGTCACGGTCGGCGCCGTCAGATCGGGCAGCACGTCGACCGGAAGCCGGAACGCCTGCCAGCCGCCCCAGCCGAGCAGGATGGCGGCCATGCTGAGGACGATCAGCCTGTTGTGGAGCGACCAGCGAATCAGTGCATCGATCATGACCGCTCCTCAGTGCACGTGGCCGTGGGCCGGAACCTGGGTCGACATGGCCGCGAGCCTGACGAGATAGGCGCCGCGATGGACGACCCGTTCTCCCGGCTCGACACCGGCCAGAACATGGACGTAACCGGCCGCAGCGCTCCCGAGCTGTACGGGACGGCGTTCGAAAGACTCGCCACCGGTTTGGACGAAGACCACGGGACGGCCGCCGTCATCGACAATCGCCGACTCGGGGATCGCGACCCCGGACGTTTCCTCGCCGACGAGGAGCCTGAGGCGCACGGCCTGGCCGATGCGCAGCCGCAAGTCTCGGTTGTCGAGCGCGAAGCGGACCTCGGCCGTCCTCGCGACCGGATCGATCACCGGGTTGACCGCGAGGGGCTCGCCCAGGCTCAGCGTTGGCCCGCGGCCGAGCTCGAGCTCGGCGGAAGCGACACCACCCAGGTTGGCCGCGGACGCTTCCGGAACCGCGCCGACGACGTCAACGTGCTCGGGATCCACGACCCGCAGAAGCGGTTCGTTCGCCTCGACGCTCACGCCTGCGGTGAATCGCACCTCGGAAACCACGCCGTCGAACGGTGCGCGCAAGGTGAATACCGCGGATGACGCCCCCTTGCCGGTGAGTGCCTCGAACCGGTCGAAGCGCTCGCGCGCGGCGTCGAGCCGGGCTTCGGAGGCAACGGCCGCGGCCGTCGCCTCATCCAGGCGTCGTTCCGGAACCGCGCGCGCCTCGAATAAACGCTTGGCCCGATCGCGATCCTGGACCGCAAGCAGGTGAGCCTGTTCGGCCTCGACGAGCGCGGCGCGCAAACCGGCTCCGTCACTCAGGTCTTCGGATCGTGGGACGATCCGGGCAAGCACCGTTCCGGAGCGGACCCGTGTGCCGCGTACCGGAACGGCAGCACCGGGATCGACCCGGCCGGGAACCGGCGCCGTCAGCAGCGCGTCGCCCCCGGAGCGGGGCCGGATCGTCCCTGGGACGGCGAATCCCCGTCGAATCGCCCTCTCGGCCACGCTCTCCGTCCCGAACTCCAGCGTCCACTGTTGCTCTTTGAGAAAGGAGATCGCCTCGTCCTCTTGCTCGTCGGCGGGAAGCCGATCCCCGGGCGGGTGGACCGTCAGCGGGCCGAGCTGGTGAAGGTCCTGCAAGCCCGGCGCTTCGACGCGCAACGACATGTCGTAGACACCCGGTTGAGCCACTTTCAGGTCGACGCCGAAGAATCCGGGGCTCGACGGCCCGTCACGGAACTCCAGCAGGACACGGCCTTCGTCCGCCCGCAGCACCACGATCGCCTCGCCCTCGGATAACGGCGAGAAGTCGATGAGGTCCGTGATGTGGATCGCCGAGCGTCCGCTCTCGCCCGCGACGAAGACCGGGTACTCCATGAACAGCTCGGAGCGGTCGGTCCAGTGCGTCACCGCGACCGTGGGGCGCTCCCCCGCCGGAACGGCTTGCGAATGCCCGCCGGATGCTTCGTGCGTGTGCCCGTGGCCGTCGTCGCTTTGCCCGCGATCCCGACATGCCGGCATCAGACCGAGCAGGATCGCCAGGAGTAGAAGTGTTGGCTTGCGGCTCATGGCGTGACCTCGTTTCCAATGACGCGGTTTCTTTCGATCTCGGCGACCTTCGCCGCGTGCCGGGTGGCGAGTGCGCGGAGTTGCGACGTCAGGGAGGTGCGATGGGCGTCGAGCAGATCGAGGATCCCGCCCTCGCCCGCGTCGTATTTGAGTTGAGCGATCCGGTTCAGATCACGAGCACGTCGCTCGACATCGGCGCCGTACTGCTCGGCGGCTTCACGAAGGGCCCGTTCCCGCGCGATCGCCGTCTCGACCTCCGCCCGTATCCGGCGCGTCAGGATCTCCCTGTCGAGCTCGACGCGCTCGCCTTCCGCCGCCGCGCGGGCCGAGGAGAGACGCCCACGATTGAAAACCGGAAGGGGTACGGTTACGGCGGCGACGTAGCCGGAGTCCGAGAGGCCGAGAGTCTCGGTCTGCTTCCAGCCCGCCGTGAGAACCGGCTCGGGGATCCGGCGCCGATTCGCCGCCCTGCGCTCGAGATCCAACCGTTTCTCTTGTGCGGACAGCGAGCGCAGATCGAGGCGTTGTTCGAGCGCGGCTCGCGTCGCATTGCCGACATCGGGAACCGTCCCGGTCGGTTGGAGGTCGCCTTCCAGGGTCGACGTGGCGATGCTCGATCCGGAATCGAAGAACGATCCGAAGAGCGCTCGCGCGGCGGCAAGAGCCGCGTTGGCCTCGGAAACATCCATCCGAAGCTGCGCCAGCTCCTGCTCGGCCCGGAGGACGTCGTATCCCGACCCCTCTCCTTCGCGCTCTCGTTTGTCGAGAATCTCGACCGTTCGATCGAGCAGCTCGCCGCTCTCCCGCAACTGCTCCAGAACGTGTTGACGGTACAGGACCTCGTAGAACGCCTGCTTCAACCCATAGACATCGCCCAGCAAGGCCTGCTGTCCGTCCATGGCAGCGACGGTGGCAGCGACTCTTGCGCGCTCGTTGAGTAGCCCTTGGCGACCGGTAATCGGCAGCTCCTGCTGGAACGTCAGGAACTCGTCACGGACGCCGGCCGCGTCCTCGACCTGGTAGGAAAGTTCGGGATTCGCGATGCGGGTCTCGGCACGCAGCGCCGCATCGACGGCCCGCTCGATCACCGGCGGACGTCGGGCCTGCGGGCTCTGCTCGAGGAAGACGCGAAGCGCTTCTTCCTCGGTCACTCCGGCGGACGCGGGAGCGATCAAAACGGACAGGGCTGTTAGAACGAGGGTCGCGCGGACCCTCCACGTACACTCCATGGACGGACTCCTCTCGGATCAGTCAACGGCCGATGTAAATGGAAACCGGCACACCGGACGGCGCACCGTGGAGTGTCAGGCGGGGGGAGCCCTGGAGGGGGTCGGACGTTTCTGTGGCGGCCCTCTCAGGCATTCCTGTTGTTCGCAGAGTCGGGCCGATCTCGACACGGGATCCTCGACCGTGGCGACGACGGAGACCGTTACGGGCAGGTCGCGCGGGCCCGATCCGACCGTGCGGGAGGCCACGACGGTGAGGTAGACGGCGTCGCCGTGGTTGTGTTCGACGTGACGGACGCCCGTTTGCGACTCGCCGTGTCCGTGGTCGTGGAAGCCGTGGTGGTGGCCGTGAGGAGCCTCTCCCGGGTGCGTATGGTCGAGATGCAGGCCGCGCATCTCGTCGTGATGATCGCCCGCCTCGTGCACATGCGGCGCCCCGGCCACGAGGCCGAAGGCCAGGCAGGCCAGACAACAAGCAATGGCACCGAGTCGACGCATCCAGGCAAGGATAGTGCCCGTTTCCGTCCGCTGGCAAGCGCCCCCCACCGCCGCGCTCACCCGAGTCCTCGGCTCAGGAGTTTTCCTTGATCCTGGCGTCTTCCACGATGACGGCGTAGCGGTATCCGGAGCCGAAGTCCCGGTCGAGGCCCACGGTGCCCTCGATCAGAATGACCTCTCCGACCGCGGCCGTAGCGGACGTCGTCACCGTGATGTCATGAGTCCCCGTCGCGGCATCGCCGCTGCCGTCCCGGAGGTGGATCCAGTTGCGACCGAGGATGTCCTCCGAGAACTTCACGACCTTGCCTCGCAGCGAGACGACCTTGCCGTCAAGATCGCCCTTCGTGGCGTAGACCTCGGCGACCGTCCGGCCGGTGGGCCCGCTCGCCTTTTGGACCGCGATCTTCTCCGCGGTGGACGCCGACCCGTGCGGATTCGCCCCGCTGGTCATCAGCGGTGGCGAGGTGCGCTTCTTAGGGAGTGTACCGAAGTAGATTTCCTCGAAGGTTCGTCCGAGGGCCTTACTCTCGAAGCGACCCATCGCCTGCGGGTTCGCGATGCTGATCTTGTTCCCCACCTCGAGCGGGACACTCGGAACGGCAGCCCAAACCTCGCCCTCGGTCGTTTCCAGACGAACGTAGGTGTAGCCCGAGACGTCGAGCGTCTCCAGAATGGTGCCCTCGAGTTTTTCCTGGTCGGCCGCCTGGGCCGTGAACCCGAGTGCGGCGATCACGATGGCAAGTGTCACGGCAGAGCGCATGTCGTCCTCCGGTTGATTCGGTACGCAGAGGAGTATGGTATCTCCCGGGTGGTATCGCCCGCATCTCTTCTGCGATACGTGGATTCCCGATCGGTGGTCGACGGAAACCCCTACCGCAACGCGCGCCTCACCGCGGCCGCCACCGTCAGACCCTGCACCAACACCGAGAACACGACCACCGAATAGGTCACCGACAAGATGATTTCCCGGTACGGCGACGCCGGCAGCGCCAGCGCCAGCGCGATCGAGATCCCGCCGCGCACGCCGCACCAGGTCATCAGCTTGACCGTGTGCGGCACGTAGTCGCGGATGCTCCGCAGCGCGCTGATCGGGATGCCGACGGCGATGAAGCGCACGATCAGCACCAGCGGGATCGTCGCGACGCCGAGCAGCAAGCGTTGCCCGCTGAACGCGAGCACGAGCAGTTCGAGGCCCATCATCACGAACAGGATCGCGTTGAGGATCTCGTCGATCACCTCCCAGAAGCCGTCGAGCGCCTCGCGCGTATCGTCGGACATGCCGAAGAAGCGGCCGTGGTTGCCCATGAACAGCCCCGCGACGACCATCGCGATCGGCCCCGAGGTGTGGATCGCCAGGGCCAGCGCGTAGCCGCCGCCGACCAGCGCGACGGTGATCAGGATCTCGACGGCGTGGTTGTCGATCGTCTTGAGCATGCGGTAGGCGAGCCAGCCGAGGATCAGGCCGACGACCACGCCGCCCAGCGCCTCGACGGCGAACAGCTCGCCGATGTGCGCGGCATCGAGGTGGTCGCCCACGAGCAAGCCCGCGATGACGGTGAACACGACCACACCGACGCCGTCGTTGAACAGCGACTCCCCCGCCACCATCGAGCTGAGGTCCTTCGGTGCCTTGGCGCCCTTCATCACACCGAGCACGGCGACGGGATCCGTCGGCGAGATCAACGCCCCGAAGGCCAGCGCCCAGATCCACGGCAGCTCGAAACCGAACGCGCCCGCCAGCAGCCAGAACAGGGTGCCAACGAGAAACGTCGAGAAGACGACCCCGACCGTGGCCAGGATCCCGATCGACCACTTGCGGTTCCTGAGATCGCCGAGATCGACGTGCAGCGCTCCCGCGAACAGCAGGAAGCTGAGCATGCCCTTCATCAGCACGTCGCCGAAATCGACCTGCTCGATCAGCCGGTTCATCCAGGCGTCGTCGAGGACGCCTGCGGCTTCCAGACCGAAGAGTGAGAAGGAAAGGACGAGCGCGCCGGTCATCACGCCGATCGCCGTCGGCATCTTGAGCCAGCGTTCGTTGATCCAGGCCAGCACGGCGGTCACGCCGAGCACCAGGCCGATGAGTGCGAATCCGCTCACGGGCCGGAAAGGCTACTACACCTTCTGTTAGGCTTCCCCGTCTACCAAGGAGCCGTTCCCGTGGCCCGCCGTTCAACGCCAGCGCTGGATCGTCTGCTCGACTTGAAGTTCGTCTTCGGCGCCGTCGGCCGGAAGAAGAAGCTCGCCCTGCTGGGTCGCCTCGAGACCGAATCGATGCCCGACGCGGACACCGTCTTTCAGCTTCACGAGCACCTCTGTTTCATGCGCGCCTATCCCGACGACCGCCGCCTGCTGGCCAAGGTCGAGTCGCTACTCTCGCATTTCGAGGAGCGTGAGGATCTGCGGCTCCACCGGCGCGAGCTGGTCAACAGCGGCATCGCCGGCACCGAGATCCACTTCCCGTTCTTCTGGTTCACGCTGCGCTGGCTCGCCGAGCGCTGGCCTGACCGTTTGCGCATCGACTGGGCCGCGCTGCGCGGAAAATATCGCGCCCGTTTCTTGGAGCGCTTCTCGATGATCCTGCCCTACGTCGAGACGCTGGCGCTCGAAGAGGCCGCGGCGACGACACGCGAGTGGGTCGAGCTGTTGAAGGGTCCCGACGAGACCGACGCGGAGTTCCTCGTCAAGCGTTACGCGGCACTGCAAGCGCCCTCGATGGCACGCGAGCGGATCTTCGAGGAACAGGAGATCCCCTTCCGGCTTTTGCCGGGGCCGGACACGCCGTGCGCGACGCGGGGCCGGTTCGAATCGTCGCCGGTCGTGTTCCAGAAAAGGCCGCTGGTGCGCGGACGCGAATCGTTCCGGACAGAGCTCGAGCGAAAGCCGCCCGACGCGGTCCGGATGGGTCGGCGCGACGCGCGCAGGCTGATCGACATGGCGCGTACGCTGATGGTCGCGCGAACCCGCGACCTCGACGCCTTTGCCAACGCCGACGAGAACGACGTGCGGGTGCTGGACTACCCGGGCGGGTTCCAGCTCGTCTACTACGGCACGATCCCCGAGCGGCGCCAGGTGCTCGACGCGGCCTACGGGATGCTGATGCTGCGCAACGGCGTCACGATCGGCTACGTGCTGTCCGCGGCACTGTTCGACTCGGCCGAGGTCGCTTACAACGTCTCCCCCGCGTTTCGCGGCGCCGAGGCGGCGCACCTCTACGCGCAGTGCCTCAACGCCGTGCGGGGTCTGTTCCACGCCGACACCTTCATGGTCGACCCCTACCAGATGGGTCACGGCAACCCCGAGGGGCTGCGCTCGGGCGCCTGGTGGTTCTACTACAAGCTCGGCTTCCGGCCGCGCGACCCGAAGATCGCGGGCATGGCCGAAGACGAACAAAAACGGGTGCGCAAGCAACGCGGCTACCGCTCGAGCATCGCGAAGCTCGACCGGTTGTCGTCGGAGAACATGTACCTGGACCTCGGCGGGCCGCGAGCCGACGTGATCGGCGAGTTCGCACGCGACAACGTCGGTCTGAAGATCGTGCGCTACCTGGCCGAGCGTTTCGGCGGCGATCGCGAACGCGGCATCGAGACTTGCTCTCGTGAGGTGGCGCGGCTGCTGGGCCTACGTTCGCTGAGATCGCTTTCCGAGGGCGAGCGGCTGGCCTGGGATCGCTGGGCTCCGCTGGTGCTGCTTCTTGACGGTGTCGAGACCTGGTCCAAGCGGGATCGCCAAGCGGCCGCGGCGGTCATCCGCGCCAAGGGTGGGCGACGCGAATCCGATTTCGTCGATCGGTTCGACCGACATACGCGACTGCGCGCCGCCGTGCTCGAATTGGCCGCGGCGCCACCCGAGGGCTACCAGCCGTAGAACCCCTGGCCGCTCTTCTTGCCGAGCTTGCCCTCGGCGACCATCCTGCGCAGGATCTCCGGCGGCCGGAAGGCCTCGGACCCGAGCTCCTCGTGAAGATGCTCGGCGATCGCCAGTCGGACGTCCAGCCCGACGAGGTCGGTCAGCCGCAGCGGCCCCATCGGGTGGCCGTAGCCGAGCGTCATCGCCTTGTCGATGTCCTCGGCCGAGGCGACGCCCTGCTCGAGCATGCGCATCGCCTCGAGGCCGAGCACCAGGCCCAGCCGGCTCGACGCGAAGCCGGGCGCGTCGCGCACCACGATCGGATCCTTGCCCATCGCCACGCCGAACGCGACGACCGTATCGACGGTTTCCTGCGCCGTCGTGTCGGCGCGGACGATCTCGAGCAGCTTCATGATGTGCACCGGGTTGAAGAAGTGCATCCCGAGGACCTTGTCGGGGCGGCCCGTCGCCTCCGCGATCCGGGTCACCGGCAACGACGAGGTGTTGCTGGCGAGGATCGCGTGACCGGGGCGCCGCCGCATCGATCCGTTTGAAGATCTCCTGCTTGAGCTCGAGCGATTCGGGCGCGGCCTCGACGATCAGGTCGGACTTCTCCGCGGCAGCGTCCAGGTCCTGCGCCGCGACCAGGCGACCGAGGATCTCGTCACGTTGCTGCTCGCTGACCTTGCCCTTTTCGATGCCCTTGTCGAGGTTGGCTCGCACCGCGGCCATTCCGGTGTCGATCGCCTCCGCGGAGATGTCGTTCAGGTGCACGGTGGCACCGGCGGCGGCGGCGACCTGGGCGATGCCGTGCCCCATCGTGCCCACGCCGATGACGGTGATGCGTTCGATCTTCATGCCCTTCCCTCGAAGGCGCCCAGGATAGCAGCGCCGCCGAGTGCTACGTTGTTCCCGGCGGAGGTGAGCCATGACCCAACGCGACGAACCGGCCGCGGCGCGGGCGGACCTCGAGGCCTGGCGCGAGTCCGTCTGGCGCGAGCGCTTCGACGGGGACGTCTTCTTTCACCGGCTGCTCCGGCACCATCTGGGGGACGCTTCCGGCAATGGAGAGGAACGGCTGAAGCGCGTCGCCCGCGAGACGGGCCGCGAGCTCGACACGCTCGTCCGGGAGAGCAACCGCGACGAGAACCTGCCGACGGTCCGGCGGCACGACGCCGACGGCCGCCGCGTCGAGGAGGTGATCTTCCACCCCGCCTACCACGAAGTGGGCCGTGCGTTCTGGGCCAGCGGCGTGCTCGCGGTGCTGGAGTCGCCGGGCTGCAACGTGCTGAGCGGAGCCTTGGCCTACGTGCTCGACCAGCACGGTGAGGCGGGGCACGGCTGCCCGGTGGCCTGCACGGCCGGCGCGATCAAGCTGATCCAGCGGCTGGGCAGCGACGAGCAACGGGAGCGTTACCTGCCGGCGTTGCTGGAGACGGACTACGGCAAACGCCTGCACGCCGCGCAGTTCGTGACCGAGGTGCAGGGCGGCTCGGACGTCGGGTCGAACAGCTGTCGCGCCACGCCGGATCCCGAACGGCCGGGCCGCTATCGCATCCGGGGCGAGAAGTGGTTCTGCTCGGTCGCGGACGCGGGGTTGTTCGTCGTCAGCGCACGGGTCGACGAGCGTTCCACGGGCACGAAGGGGCTGGGGCTGTTCCTCGTCCCGCGCCTCGTCGACGGCGCACCCAACGGCTTCGCATTGCAGCGTCTCAAGTACAAGCTCGGAACGCGCTCCATGGCCACCGGAGAGATCGAGTTCGACGGCGCGCTGGGCGAGGCCATCGGCCCGCCGCAGGACGGCTTCAAGAACCTGGTCGAGATCGTGCTCGACACGTCCCGCGTTCACAACGCGCTGGCGTCGTGCGGCCTGATGCGCCGCGCCTTCGTCGAGGCGCACGGGTTCGCGCGCCACCGCCGCGCGTTCGGCCGGCCGATCGTCGAGTTTCCCGCGGTGGCCGAGACGCTGGCCCGCATGAAGCTGCGCCTGACGGCCGGCCTGGCGACGACGTTTCGCGTGCTGCGGATGAGCGACCGGGTCGAGACGGAGGGCGAACCGGAGCTGATCGCCGCGCGCAGGATCGCGGTGATGCTCAACAAGTACTGGACGGCGCGGGCCGGCACGGCACGCGCGCGGCACGGGACGGCATCGAGATCCTCGGCGGCAACGGCACCATCGAGGACTTCTCCGCGCTGCCGCGGCTGTACCGCGACGCCATCGTCTTCGAGAGCTGGGAGGGAACGCACAACACGCTCTGCGCGCAGGTGCTGCGGGACTTCGCGACGCGCGACCTGCAGCGGCCGTGGCTGCGGTCGATCGAGCGTGA
>JABAOH010020384.1_pt1 | contig 12015 bp, 10 predicted proteins | sample 7062181 | NCBI WGS metagenome assembly JABAOH01 (sample SAMN14538630, study PRJNA623070) | marine sediment metagenome | biome: marine biome [ENVO:00000428]; feature: marine pelagic biome [ENVO:01000023]; material: deep marine sediment [ENVO:00002113]; isolation source: pool of 5 deep marine... | reverse complement strand
TCCAACATAGCCCATACCTATTACAACAATTTTTTTAGTCATTCCTAGGCAGGAATATTCCCATGTTATTTAATTATTTCATTGAAAAGAGAGGTAAAAAATATTCATATTAACGATAAAAATGATAACCTTAATATTAATATGTAACATTCCCAAGAACGCTTAGTTTAAATTATATGTCAATATTGTCATTTCAAATAAGAAGCATATTATTATATATCAAGGTTCATTTGCAAAAAATATAATAAAAATTAAAATCTTTAAGAATGGTGGTTGGAGATATAACTGATGAACATATTGATGATTCTATCGAAATCATTTACTCACGATCCACGTGTTTATAATGAAGCAAAGTCTTTAACTAAAGCAGGTCATAAAGTTACAGTAATTGGATGGGATAGGAGAAATAAATATTCACTTAAAGAAACATTAGAAAATATCAATGTCATAAGAGTTCATAATTCAAAATTTATGCTCAAATTACCAAATGATATTTTCCGCAACCCACTGTGGTGGAGAGTTGCATATAAAAAAGGTGTTAATTTATATAATGACAGTTTCAATTTTGATGTTATCCATTGTCATGATTTGGATACACTATGGACCGGAGTAAAATTGAAGAAGAATTTTGGATGTTCTCTAGTTTATGATGCTCATGAAATCTTTGGATATTTAATAGCAAGAGATGTTCCAATATATGTTTCAAAATCTGCATTTTTGTTAGAGCAAAATTTGTTAAAAAATGTTGATCATATAATAACTGTAAATAAACCACTTGAAGATTATTTTAGAAAGATATCTGATAAATCTATAACAGTTATTATGAATTGTAAATATTTGATTAGTAAAAAATATGAATCACCTTCAAATAAAAAATTTACCCTAATTTATTTAGGTTCTTTACATAGAAATAGATTTTTAATGGAATTAGTTGAAGTAGTTAAACAACTTCAAGACGTTCATTGTATTATTGGTGGAATTGGAAAAGCTGATTATGTTTATGACTTACTCGCAAAAATTAAAAGTGCAAAAAATGTTGAATTTGTTAATGTGATTCCAATGGAAGATGTAATTAAATGGACTAAAAATGCAGATGTAGTTATCTCAATGACTGATCCAAGAGATAAGAATTGTAGTAATGCGCTTACAAATAAACAATTTGAGGCAATGGTATGTGGAAGACCAATAATTTGTACAAAAGATACATATCCTGGTGATTTTACCTTAAAAGAAAAATGTGGACTTGTTGCCTCATATAATTCAGATGATTTTAAAAAAACAATAATGAAATTAAAAAATGATAAAAAATTATGTGAAGAACTTGGAAGAAATGCGTTAAAAGCAGCAATTGAAAAATATAATTGGAATCATCAAGAAAAAAAGCTTATAGATTTTTATAAGAATATCGACACATAATATTGATTTAAAAAAATTTATTTTTGGTTTTTCTTTTTTAATTTTTTTCCAATTTGACATATTTACACGATATCTATATATATCGAAAAGAAAGAATACACGATAAAGAGAGCCTATATGTCAGATACAACGGTTTTAATGAAAATTTCACCAAAAATTTTTCAAGAAATGAAAAAATTAAAATTAAAAGATAATAAAATATATAAAGAAGATTTAAAACAATTTGTAGAGCTTTTAGATAAACATAATATTGAATATTGGGTAGATTATGGAACGCTTCTTGGAATAATTAGAGATAAAGATTTTATTCCGTGGGATGATGATATTGATCTTGGATGTCTTACAAAAGAAGGTTTTAAGATTTATGAACTTGAAGATACACTCAAATCTATGGGTTGGAAGTTTTTTATAAAATATAATCAAGTTACTGTCTTAAAAGGCATTACAAAAATAGACATCTTTTTTTATTCACAGTCCGAAACTTTAATTAAAAATGTGCTTATTAAGTTCAAAAATCAACCAATATTATCAATTGATAGTTTATTATCATTACTTCATCTCTATGTATTTACTTACGATTTTGAAATGCGATTATCTAAAAAAGATAAACAAATAATTAATAAGATTGGTAACTTCACTCCTTTTTTATTACGAAAATTAATGAAATCCTCAATTAATAATTTGTGGAAAAAAATGATTAAAGAAATAAAAATTACATCAATCCCAAAAAAATTTGTTATTCCAGTTAAAAGTACAATCTTTAAAGATTTTAAAATATCAATTCCAAAAAATGTTGACAAGTATTTAGACACTATATATGGCAAAGACTGGAGAACTCCTGTTATTTTTGACAAAACTGAAATAAAAAAGATAGCTAATTCATTGTTTTCAAAGTTAAATCTTATGAAAAAATAAATTCAAATTAAACTTATTTTTATTTTTTAAAAATAAAACTGTTTTTTTAAAATTTCATCTCAATTTGACATATTTACACGATAACTTTATATATATTTATTGTTAAAAAATAACATGGCATGCTAAATCATAGTATAATAAATCTATGAAATGAAGAAAAATGAAAGGAGAAAAAAATGGAATGAATATTCTAATGACTCTAGCAAATCCGTTTACTCATGACCCTCGTGTTTATAATGAAGCAAAATCTTTATTAAAAGCTGGTCATAAAGTAACTGTTTTGGCTTGGGATAGAAAAGGTCTATATCCTCTTACTGAAGTAAAAGATAAAATAAACATAGTTAGAGTTAGAAACACTAAGTTAATGGAATTAATCCCACATGAATATTTTAGATTTCCACTTTGGTGGAGAGAAGCATATAAAAAAGCATTAAAACCACATAAAAAGGAGATATTTGATATTGTACATTGTCATGACTATTCAGCCTTACCAATAGGTATAAAACTAAAAAAGAAAAAAAATTTGCTCTTGGTTTATGATGCTCATGAAATATGGGGATATATGGTTGCATCAAATTTACCAAAAGTATTATGTAATTATTTCTTAAATGAAGAAAAAAGACATCTAAAATATCTTGATGGTTTTATTATAGCTGAAGATAAATATGCAGATTATTACAATAAATTCTATGATAAAGAATTGACGCCAATTTTGAATTGCAAGCATCTGATTTCAAAAAATTATGAAACTTCAAATAATAAAGTATTTACCCTTCTTTACCTTGGATCATTAGAAAAAAACCGTTTTTTATTAGAGCTCGTAGATGTTGTAAGAGAAATAAGTAATGTTAAATGTATTATTGGGGGAGCATATAGTGATATTTCTTATTTAGAAGAATTAAAAAATAGATGTAGTCAAGCTTCAAATGTTGATTTTATTGGAAGAATTCCTATGAGTGATGTAGTTCCTATGACAAAAAAATCTGATGTTGTTGTTTGTAAGCTTAATCCAGTAAACATAAATACAAAATATGCAACAGCAAATAAACAATTTGAAGCAATGGTTTGTGGTAGACCAATAATTGGTACTAAAGGAACAAGAATCGGTGAATTAACCGAACAGGAAAAATGTGGGCTTGTAATTGATTACACTAAAGAAGCGCTAAGGGATGCAATTATCAAATTAAGAGATTCTCCAAAGCTTTGTGAAGAGCTCGGTCGAAATGCATTAAAAGCTGCAATTGATAAGTACAATTGGGAGTTAGTAGAAAAAAAACTTTTAAAATTGTATGAAAAGTTGAAGGAAAAAAATGAATGATTTCTTTATTAATTCAAGAAAAAAGAAATTCTGTGATTTTGATATGAGTATAGATAAAAAAGTAGTTATTAAATTGGGAAATATACTAGATGAGAATAAAACAAGAAAAATAGGAATCATCTATGATGAAATTTAAATAATATCTAAGAAGTATTAGGAGATTTTATGAATATTTTAATGACTCTTGCAAATCCATTTACTCATGACCCTCGTGTTTACAATGAGGCAAAATCATTGATAAAAGCGGGTCATAATGTAACTATTCTTGCATGGGATAAGAAAAAAGAAAATGCTTCTGCAGAAGTTAAAGATGGAATTAATATTATTAGAAGTTACAATTCAAGATTTATGGAAATATTACCATATGATATTTTTAGAATGCACTTCTGGTGGTATAAAGCCTATAATGATGTTTTGGAAGTACATAAAAAAAATCATTTTGATATAATACATTGCCATGATTTAGATACATTACCCATTGGTGTTAAGCTTAAGAAAAAACTTAATCTTCCTCTTATTTATGATGCACATGAAATCTGGGGATATATGATCTCACGGGATTTACCAAAGTTATGGGCTAACTGTTATATATTTCTGGAAAAAATAATCACTAAATATGCAGATAGTATTATTACAGTAAACGAACCATTGAAGAATTATTTTAGCGATATAATTGATAAGCCCATAACTATTATTATGAATTGCAAACCTTTACAAAGTAAAATATATAAACCCACAAACAACAATAAATTCACTTTATTATACATTGGAATTTTGGAAAAGCCTCGTTTTTTATTAGAGCTAGTAGAAGTAGTAAGGAATATTCCAGATGTGTATTGTATTATTGGTGGAAAAAGCAAAAAAAAATATGTTGAAGCTTTAAAAAATGAATGTTATAAAACAAAAAACGTTAATTTTATAGGAGAAGTTTCTATAAATCAAGTTTTACCAATGACAAAAAATGCAGATGTTATTATTTGTATGACAGATCCAAAGGATCCAAATAATAGTCGAGCTACAGCAAATAAACAATTTGAGGCAATGGTATGCGGTAAACCAATAATTTGCACAAAATATACTTATCCTGGTGTGTTTACAGAACAAAATGGAGTAGGGATAACAGTAGAATATAATAAAAAATCTTTAAAAGATGGAATTATAAAACTTAGAGATAATTTAAAACTTTGTGAAGAACTAGGAAGAATAGCATTAAAAGTGGCAATTGAGAAATACAATTGGGAAAAACAAGAAGAGGAATTATTTAATGTCTATGAAAAAATTAGAAAATAAGATAAAAATTTTATTTGTATATTATTCATTTAGCTCATTTGTCAGAAATGATCTTAAAATTTTACAAAAACATTTTAATTTAAAAAAATTACAATGGCATGGAAAAAAAGACATAATCAGAATTGCTATAGAAGTTTTTAAATCAGATATAACCTATACATGGTTTGCTGAAGACTATTCAGCTGTAACTATCTTTTTTTCAAAATTGTTCAAAAAAAAATCAATTGTAGTTGTTGGGGGTAGAGACGTTGCAAATGTTCCGGAACTAAATTATGGGCAATTTACTTTGAGTTGGTATAAAAAAATGCTAACAATATTTGCTCTAAAATATGCTGATTTAGTGTTTCCTGTTTCAAATTTTACAAAAAATGAAATGTTAGAAAAAGTAAAAATAAAACATTTTATACTTATATATAATGGAGTTGATATCAAAAAATTTTTTCCCAGAGGTAAAAAGCAAAATAATCTAGTAATTACTGTTGGATTGATTAGTTGGCAAAATTTAAAGAGAAAAGGAATTGAAACCTTTGTAAAATCTGCTATATATGCCCCAAAAATATATTTTGTCGTAATTGGTAAATTCATAGATAATTCATTACATTATTTAAAATCTATTGCTCCTCCAAATGTTGAATTCACCGGATTTGTTTCCGATGATGAAATGATAAGATGGTATCAAAAAGCCAAAGTTATTTGCCAATTATCATATTATGAAGCATTTGGTCTTGCCCTAGCTGAAGGTATGGCTTGTGGGTGCATTCCTGTTGTCACAAAAGAAAGAGCTGGTTTACCTGAATTTGTAGGTGATGCAGGTTTTTATGTCCCATATGGGGACGAAAAAGCAACTGCTGATGCAATAAAAAAAGCATTGAATGCATCACATAAACTATCAAAAAAATCAAAAAAACGAATTATTGAAATGTTTTCAATTGAAGGGAGAGAAAAAAAATTGATACAAATAATTAATAAATTAATAAAAAATAAATTAAAAAAAATGAACTTTATAATAAATTAATAAGATAATCAACAATTTAGCATTTTATGAAAAAAAAAGGATTTAATCCATCTGAAGTTTCTGATGGTAGGGTAATACAAAAAGATGCATGGAAAAGTAAGGAAGAATATTTACTATTTTTACAACATTTATTTAGATATAACTATGTAAAACCTTATATTAAAAATAAAATTATTTTGGATATAGGTTGTGGGACTGGTTATGGTACAAATTTTCTATCAAAATATGCATCCAAAATATTAGGAGTTGATATCTCAGAAAATGCAATAAAATTTTGTCAATCTATATATTCTGGAAAAAATTTAAATTTTATACACATCGATGATATCTATCTTCCTTTTAATGAGTCCACATTTGACGTTTGTATATCTTTTGAAGTAATTGAACATATAGATCCAAAAAGAGTAGACTATTGGTTATCAGAGATAAAAAGAATTTTAAAAAAAGATGGTATTTTTATATGTTCGACTCCAAATAAAAATATTAGATTATTACCATTTCAGAAACCAATAAATCCATATCATTTAAAAGAATATGATTATAAGGAATTTGAAAAAATATTACAAAGAACATTTCCTTTTGTCGAAACATATGGTCTTTTTGGGAATGATGAAACACAATATATCGAAGAACAAAGAGTAAAACAAAATCCAATAAATGTTTATATAATAAAACCCTTAAAAATATTTCTAAGATTCATTCCTAATACAATAATATCAAGATTTAGACTATTTATTTGTTTAAAACAAGAAAAAGAACATAAAATATTTTCAGAATTAGATAAATATTCAATAAATGACTTTTATATCTCCGCAGATCATTTAAAAAGAAGCTTAAATTTAATTGGAATAGCTTTTTGTTCTCATAAAAAATAATTTTAAAAATAGCTTAAATGATGCAATGTGTATTAGTTTTTTTGAAGTATCTTTTTCTCCTGTAATTTGTTCTTGAAATAATTTATTAATATATTTTTGATTGAAAATTTGTTTTAAATTATAATCTTCATTTAATAATAATTTAGCAAAGAATGCTTTCCAATTTTTATTTAAGCGAAACCATTCCTCAAAATTTACATAGCTACGTTTATTGGATAAATGAATCTTTCCCTTAGAAAATTTCCATATCTTTCTCTTAATTTGTTCTTTTCCATCTAAATATTTTTGAGCAATACCCCAAAATAATAATGGTATATTAGCACCTAACATTGTTTTATTATAAGGAATTCTTGCCAAGTCTGGGGATAGTTTCATAAAAAATTTACGATAGATACGGTGATTAAAGCGTAATTTGGGAGGAATTTTTAAAATTATATCGATGAGATTATTATCTGTTGTAGGATAGGAGGTTTCAATAAAATTCCTAACCATCGAATAGAAAATTGGAATATAAGAGACATGACTTTTTATGAAAAAATAATCTGATTTATTACCAGGGTGTGTAGCTTTAATATCCTTAAAAGTTTTTAAATAACTTTTTCGATACTTATTTTTTAATTTAGATATATAATTTCTATCAAAGAGTTTTGAAAATTCTTTCTCTGAAAAAAACAAATATTTATCAAATATTAGTTTGATTAAATCCTCTTCATTTTTACAATCTATTACTTTTCGATTTAAATAACCTCCACCAAGTGTTAAATCCATTGCAAATCCATCAAACATAACATCAATTAAGGGTTGTACAGCTTTATGCATAGGGATGCCGTAACTTACACCAATGTTATTTCTACCCTCTGTAATATATAAACATTTTTCAGCATAATCTATTAATAGCTTCTCGTTATTTTTAAGAAATATATGTTTTATTCTTGCTTTATTTGCTACTTTTTCTGCAATTTTTGCTTCATCGCAACCATTAATACCATATGTAAAAGAAACAACATCTCGTCGTTTTTCTTCAGGAATTGCAGCGACTACCGCTCTTGAATCCAACCCTCCACTCAAAGAAACTCCATATCGAAGATTATCTTGCATTCTAATTTTAACAGCTTTCTTAAAAGCCTTGACTAATTCATCAACGAAATATTCTTCAGATTTCATATAATCCGGTTGATAATTTAAATCCCAATATTGATTTATAGAGAGTGCACCATCCCATACCGCGATTGATGCAGGTGGTAATATTTCTATTCCTTTAAAAAATGTTTTATTTCCTAAAATATCTCTAAAAGCAAAAAAATCTGAAATTGCTTCAAAATTTAATTCTTTTTTAAATTCTTTATCTTCTAATATAGTCTTAGCTTCAGATCCAAATAAAAATTTTCCATTTTTTATCGTATAAAAAATTGGTCTAAGCCCAAACCTATCATTTACTAATATTATTTTATTATTTTGTAAATCACAAATAACAAAAACAAAAGATCCATTTAATTTTTTAATAAAATTTATTCCATGTGCTATGTAAGATTGTAAACAAAATTCTGGATCATTTTTAAGATTAAATTTATACCCTTGTAATTTCAATTTGTTAAGATCATCTTGATAATCGTAAATTTTCCCATCCATAAAAATGCAAAGTGATTTATCTTCGTTAAAAATTGGTTGTTGTTCAGGATTAAATATTTTTTTATGGATCCGTGAAATTCCAATATTTAAGTTAATAAATTTATCTACTTGAAAGAAATCCTCATGTTTTAAAGAATTAATCATTTGATCTAATAATTTTGCATTTAATTCAGTTTTTGAAGCGATTCCGACAAGTCCAGGCATAAAGTTACTTCCATCTTATTAACTTTTTATGAATTATAAATCTTATTAAATGATTTCCGACCTATTTATCCTAATTAAAAACAAATATTGATTTTATTTTTTCAAACGAATTAACTATAAAAATAAATGAATTATAATAATCGTTTTAAATGATAAAATGAGCTAATTAAGGCTTTTTAGTGCTATATTATTAAATAATATTATATTTAGTATATAAAAAAATTAAACTATTCAATTATGCTTTGTTGTTTTCCACCTATTTAATATAATAACTTTTGATTTAGATTTTTTATATTTATGATGGCGAGAAAATCGGTCCTGATTGTAATTTCACAATTTCTTATGCAATTTATTGGTTGGATTGGCCTTGCAGTAATAGCAAAATTATGGGGAGGATTTGCCCCGGAAGTTCTGGGAGTTATCGGATTTGCTATGTCATTTCTAGCTATATTTAATATTATAGCTGATCTTGGATTTTCACAAGCACACATCAAAAGAATTTCAGAGGGAAAGGATTTGGGAACCTGTATAGGTACATATATTGCTATAAAAATATCTCTATTAGCTCTAATGGTTACAGTTGTTTTTACATCAATTTTTATCTGGAAAACTGTATTCCAAGGGGGATTCCAGGATGCAACCACAGAATCGACGCTATTTGTATTTTTACTTTATTACATCTTTTTAAATCTTTTAAGTATTCCAATCAATACCTTTACTGGTACAAGAGAAATAGCTAAACGGCAAATTCCTGGTATCTTTGGAAGAGTAATAAAGATCCCTCTTACTATTATTGTTGTTCTTGCAGGAGTCAGTATAGTTGATATTTCACCTGTAATTGATTGGCCTCAAGTCCTTCAACCACTTCAAAGGTTTATTGCTGATCATGCAATTGGATCTCTTGCAATGACATATGTATTTGATATGATGATAGTGTTTTTTGTTGGTATTTGGTTACTAAGAAAATACCCAATAAAAAAACCGAGCTGGGAGCTTTTTAAAAGCTATTTTTCTTTTGCTTTGCCAATACTATTATTTTCAGTTATTGGTGTGATTTCTCTTAATGCAGATAAAATAATGATTGGATATTTTTGGACATCAGTAGAAGTCGGTTATTATTTCACAATGCAACAGATATTAGAAATCATTATAGTCTTATATGTAGCTGTTAGTATTGTACTTCTTCCAACAATTTCACAATATCATTCTTTAAAAAATCTTGAAAAGATTAAAATAACAACCCATTTAGCAGAACGATATATTTCTATGATAATGATTCCCCCAATAGTAGTATTTATTGTTCTTGTAAATCCAGTAATTAATATAATGCTGGATAGCTCATTTTTACCAGCTGCATCAGTTCTTATTACCTTATCAATTTATACTTTTATTTTTAGTATCAGTCGACCGTATGCCAGTTTAATAGGTGGTATGAATAGACCAGGTATTTCAACAAAAATCGGGCTTTTAATATGTCTTATAAATATCCCACTAAATTATCTTTTTATTCCAAAAAGTGGACTTCTTTCGTCTATTGGAATCAATGGTCCAACAGGTGCAGCATTAGCAACAGTTATTTCTACACTAGTAGGTTTTTTTGGGCTTCGATATGCAGCCAAAAAGTTATCTGGGGTAAAGCTCCTACAGACTCATACTCCACGTCATATTATTGCAGGTCTGATTATGGGACTTTTTTTATATTATCTTGCTTTTCAAACATTGCTTTTCCCTAGAATTCATTGGTATCACCTACTAATGTTTGCTGGATTAGGTTTAGGAGTATATCTTGGAATATTATTTCTTCTAAAAGAATTTAATAAACAAGATCTACATTTTTATCTAAATATTTTACATCCTAAAGAAATGATTAAATATATATCCTCAGAGCTTAAGAATAAGCCAAAAAAATCTCAATAGCTTTAAAAAAAGAGTTTACCAACCTTCCCTTCTTAATTTATATTCATACAGATTTTCATCCATCTGATTAAGCCAGGATTTTTTATCTAACATTTTTGAGAATAATGATTGAATAATAAGTATCCAACTAGAAAAAAAGTTAAATCTCATCCTTCTTCACAACACCCAACTTGATAATTAAAAATCTACTATTTAGATTTGTTGAAAAATTTAAGTGTTATGTGTTTATTTTAATTTGTAAATTTTATTATTACTATGAATATATTATTATAATAATCATTTAAAAATAAAAAATGCTTATACTATAGGATTTATATAATAAAGATGATAAAATCTATTTGGACAATATAAAAATTCGAGTAATTTCAACTTAAAATAAGGCAATATTTATTACAACAAAAAAATTAATGATTTATTGATTATGGAAACAATACTTCACATTGGTACACAAAGAACCGGAACTACCTTTCTTCAACATGATGTATTTCCCTTTATAAAAGAAATAAATTATGTTGATTATTACTGGGGAGATAATATTTTAGTAAGAAACTCAGAAATTAAAAATATATTGAAAAATATAGAAAATATTGATAATGATACTATTAACAGAAAAATTTTAAGTAGATTAAAAAAAGATAAAATCAACTTAATTTCAGAGGAAAATATATATTGTGAGATGTTTTCAAAAGAAGATAAAAGAATTGAAAAAATTAAAAGAATAAAAGATATTTTTCCAAATGCAAAAATAATTTTTGGAACCAGAAATAGAGATGAATTATTAGTTTCATGGTACATAAAATATGTTATGGATGGTGGCATAGAACTTTTTGATAATTATTTAAATAAAACATTAAATAATGAAAAATTTAACTTTGAACCATACATTAAGAATTTGTATAAATTGTTTGGAAAAAATAATGTTTTTATCTATAAATTTGAAGATTTAAGACAGGATGTAAATAGCTTTGTAAAACAAATATGTAATTTTATTGGAGTTGAAATGCCTGTTATTAATGCTACTAAAAAAAGGAATGTTTCCTATTCAATAAATCAGTTAAAATTGACCCTGTTTTTAAACAGGTTTTTTAAAACATCTCATAATCCAAAGGGATTGATACCTCTCAATCTTTATTATATTCCCCATTTATTTCTTTTTAATCAAGAATTTTTTCAAGGATTACCAAGAAGAAAAATAGATATAGAAAAATTAAAAAAAATTAAGATTTAAAAAAGTTAATTATATGAATTTGCAAATTTTTAAAAATTAATAAGATAGCTTTTTTATTAATCTTAGTATGTAGGTTTTAAAAAAAGGGCCTGTAGCCTAGACTGGATAGGGCGATAGCCTCCTAAGCTATAGATCGCGGGTTCGAATCCCGCCAGGTCCGTATATACCAACAGGAGGGAGATTTACCTCAGGAGCCCTATTTTTTTCA
>JABAOH010034184.1_pt1 | contig 12017 bp, 3 predicted proteins | sample 7062181 | NCBI WGS metagenome assembly JABAOH01 (sample SAMN14538630, study PRJNA623070) | marine sediment metagenome | biome: marine biome [ENVO:00000428]; feature: marine pelagic biome [ENVO:01000023]; material: deep marine sediment [ENVO:00002113]; isolation source: pool of 5 deep marine... | reverse complement strand
CACATTGGAATGCATGGTCAGTACACCTTTGGGCCTGCCCGTGGAACCGGAGGTGTAGATGATATAAGCCAGGTTAGCCGGGCTAACCTGGCTTAAGGTTGAGGTTAAGGTTGAGGTTGAGAAGGAGAAACCTCTTGAGATATCGATTATTTCGATATTTTCCTCCTTAACCTCAGCCTTAACCTTAACCTGAGCTGCTGGCGCAGCCAGCAAGACCTTCGCTTTGCTGTCCTTTAACATATAATCAATCCTTTCCTGCGGATATTCCGGATCAATGGGCAAATAGGCACCACCGGCTTTTAATATACCCAATATGCCGATAATCATTTCCACCGAACGCTCAACCTTAATTCCTACAATACTGTCCGCCAGGACACCTTTTTCTTTCAATAAATGAGCCAATCGCTTCGATCTTTTATTCAATTCACGATACGTTATAAGTATCTCCTCATGCAACCATGCATTCATGCATCCATGCCCGACCACAGCAGCGCTGTCAGGCGTCCTTTGCACCTGTTCTGCAAACAATTCATGAAGGGTCTTGTATGCAGGATATTCCTTATATGTATCATTAAAATCAAACAATACCTGTTTTTTCTCTTCCTCCGGGATGATCTCGATTTCCCACAATTTTCTCCCTTTATCTTCCAAAATACCGGTTATTATACGTTCGAAATACCCGGTAAATCGCTGTATGGTCTCTTCCCGGAACAAACTGGTACTGTACTCGAAAGTAAATACCAGGCTGCCTTCCGATTCCACGGCGTGTAAGGTTAAATCGAACTTGGATGTTTTGTTCTCATAATTATAGGGCAATAGACTTAATCCCGGTATTTTTAATCCCGGTATGTCCAGGTTCTGTAAGGTAAACATAACATCGAAAATCGGGCTGCGACTCATATCCCTTCTTATTGCCAATTTTTCCACCAGGTCTTCGAAAGGGAAGTCCTGGTTTTCAAAGGCTGCAACAGTGTTTTCTTTTACTTCCAGTAAGAATTCCCCAAAGGTTTGATCACCCCGGGGATGGCTCAGCAGTGCAAGCGTATTGACAAAAACGCCGATGATGGGTTGAAGGTCTGCGTGCCGCCTGCCCGCCACCGGTGTTCCCACCACGATATCCTCCTGGCCGGTGAGTTTCCACAGGAAAACATTGTAAGCAGTAAATAATAATGTAAAAAGAGTAACCTCGCTGTCCAATGCCAATTTTTTTAAGGCTTTGGTATCCTCTTCTCCTACCCTGGATTCGCTGGAACAACCTTCAAAACTCTGGGTATCCGGCCTGGCATAATCCGTGGGCAATTCCAGCACCGGTATTTCCGATTCAAATTGTTTTAACCAGTACCTTTCCCGGTTCAGCAGGGCTTGCCTCTCTTTTCCCCTGATTCCTTGCTGCCATTCCGAATAATCTTTATACTGGAGTTTTAACGGTTTTAACTTCTCCCCGGCATACCATGCCATAAATTCCCTGGCAATATTACCTATGGAGATACCGTCAGAGATAATATGATGCATGTCCAGCATGAGGATATGTGATTGTTCCGTCTCCTTTATCAACCCCAGCCGCAGCAAAGGTGCTTTTGATAAATTAAAGGGCCTTATAAAATTTCTAATTATATCTTCGCGGTCCTTCGCGTTCCTGGCGGCTAAATACTCGATCTCAAATTCCACAACATCATGGACCTCCTGCACGGGTTTGTCTTCAATTAACTCAAAGGAAGTACGCAAACTTTCATGCCTGTGAATTAGTTCACGGAAAACCCTTTCCAGCCTTTCCGTTTCCAGGTGGCCTTCCAGCAGCCTTACCGCTGCCGTGTTATACCTGGTGCTTTTTTCCTCCATCCGGTGGATAAGGTACATCCGCTTCTGAGCAGGGGATACGTCGTAATATTCCTTTTCTTCTGCCGGTTGGATGGCAGCATATCTTTCTTCCGCTGCTCCTGTGATAAATTCCGCCAACTGCCGTATGGTGGGCTGCTTGAACATCTCACCCAGGGTCATCCTGACATTAAAAACTTTGTGAACCCGGGTGACCAGGATGGTGGCTTTTAACGAGTGCCCCCCCAATTCAAAGAAATTGTCCGTGACACTTATGGTTTTCTTTCCTATTTCCAGGACGTCGGCCCATAAGTTTATAAGCTTCTCTTCGATTTCATTTCCCGGTGCCACGCGGGTTTTTCCTACGAGTACGGTTTCCGGGTCCGGCAGCACCCTCCGGTCCACCTTGCCATTGGGGGTTAACGGTATTTTTTCAATTTGCATAATATAGGAGGGGATCATAAAGTCAGGTAAGCTCTTAGATAATACGGCCCGCAATCCTGATGAGTCGATGGCTGTTTCCGATACGATGTACCCGCACAGGTAATTTCTTTCTCCTTTCCCCATCCTCTCTATTACCAGCGCTTCTTTGATATATTCGATTTCCCTTAACCGGTTTTCGATTTCACCCAATTCCACCCGGAATCCCCTGATCTGCACCTGGCTGTCATTTCGGCCTATAAACTCGATATTTCCATCGGGCAGCCAGCGGGCCAGGTCACCTGTCCGGTACATTGGCCCGCCGGGAAAAAACGGGTCAGGGGAGTATCTTTCCCTGGTAAGGTCTTCCCGGTTGTAATACCCACGCCCGACATTGGCACCGGCAATATACAACTCACCAATAACACCGATGGGTTGAAGATTTTTCTCTTCATCCAATATATATATTGCCGTGTTGGTTATGGGCTTACCGATGGACGGCCTTGCCGGGATTTCTCCGGCCGGCTCAAGGGTTAACGTCGTTACCACATGCGTCTCCGAAGGACCGTAATTATTGGTTAAATACACCCGGTTCTCGGTTAAATGTTTTTTAAGCAGCGGCGGTACGAACAATTGCTCCCCGGCGGCAATGATATGCCTGACAGACCCGGGAAACATTTCCGCGTATCCCGGTTCCGAAAAAATAAGTTTTAAAAACGCCGGCGGCCAGAACACAATACCTATTTTATTCCTCCTGATAAAATCCAGTAACCCGAATACGTCTCCTTTCAAATCCCGGTCCATCAAACACAACTTCCCACCGGATAAAAGAGCGGAAAAGATTTCCTGGGCAGACACATCAAACCCGATGGAGGAAAACTGGAGAATATCGGTATTGTAATCGATGCCGGTCTCTAAAAACTGGAAATTCAACAAATTCACCAGGTTCCGATGCTCCAACATGACACTCTTAGGTCCGCCGGTGGAACCGGAGGTGGAAATCAAATAAAGTAAGTCGTTGGTTTGGTTCACATGAACGGGATTATCCATGGGATGGGCTGCCGGCGCTTCCGCCGCATTATCCAGGAATACGATCTCACGGTTCATTTCCTTTAACCGGTTTTTATCTTTTCGCGATAAATAGGCAATGCCTTTGATTTCTTTTAATATTTCTTCGTCCGGCAGTTTCTTCCCGCTGCGGATCATTTTTCCTACCAGTTCTTCTATGATTAATTCGCCTTCTCCCAATACGGCCAGGTCGATATTGGGGTCCCGGAGCATGGAGATATAATCGCTGGTGGCATAAGGACCCCCGGAAATAATGGGCACATCGATTCCCCACTGGCGAATCAACGATACCGTACGGTGAAAAAACTCTTTATAAAAAGATAACGACCGTATGCCGATCAAATGAGGTTTAAATCCTGTTATTAAAGCGTTGAGCTCTTTATAGCTGTCAAAATCGATGCGGGATTTAGCTATTTTTCCCTCAACTTGCTGCGGGAATTTTTCATTGAGATAAGTCAGCAGGTACATTAAACCCAGGGGTTCTTCCACCATATCGTAAAGCATTCCCCGGCTGTCCCGGGTAAAAAACTGCGACAGGTCCAGGAACAATATACGCATGGCATCCGCAGCTTTTTCTTCCCGGGGGAAAAAGGCCCGCATTTTTTCCCGGAAACCCGGCACCTCCATATCGGCATCCTTTAATAAAACGGGATTTCCCAATTCCTGCCTGGAGATTCCCGCCAGCTTCAATATATCGTCAAAACTTTTGATGCTTGCGGGCAAATAACTGTCATATTTCTGGATTAATTCTTCTTCGGTCAGGGTTTTCATTTGCTGCGGCAATACGTGGAGCAACCGTTCTTTCGAGAGAATGTATTCATTCATAACCCGGGTTTGTTCCTGCCTGACAAAGGCTTTAGGATAGGGTAAGGTTTCGGGTAATTCATGGTAGGCCAGGTTCACCGAGGAATGAATGGCGGCTTCTGAAATCCCGTTTTCCAGGGCAATCCGGTACATATCGGTATTGGGGTAAATTTTCAATACGTGCACATTGGGAAAATGAATCCATTGGTATTTTTTTACAAAATCCAGGGTTTGCCGTGTTTCTTCTTCTGTTTCCGTGGGGAATCCCAGCATCAATTCCATTTCCAATATAACCTGCGGATATTTTTGCGTGAAATAACCGACATTTTCCTGGAATTTTTCCAGGTTTAGATTTTTATGAATCAATCGTTGTATCCGGGGAGAAACAGACTCGAGGGCCAGGGCCGTATTGACTGTTCCTGCGCTGACCATGAGATCGATAAACTCCTTTGCCAGGATATCGCCCCGCAGTCCATTGGGGAAAAATAACTGCAATCCCATGTCCTGCTTTATAATCATTTCCAGTAAACGGGTGCTGTTCTTTCTCTCCAGGTTAAAAATATCATCGATAAAGACAAATCTCCTGATACCGGCTTCAAAACACCGGCTGATCTCGGTAAAAATATTCTCCGCACTTCGGGCTACATGCGTTTTTGGCCATAATTTATGACAATAGGCACAATTAAACGGACAACCACGGCTGGTCTGGAGGGATACCGTACGTTTCCCCATGGCAATCCCGATAAATTGGTGATATGCTTCATTGTTCACCAGGGTCCGGTCAGGTATGGGAAGCCGGTCAAAATCCTTTACCTGCTCCCGGGGCCCGGTAAACACAGGTTCCACTTCCCTGGCGCTCAACTGCTTAAACGATGTAATGGCAAACGTATTTAATAGGTTACCTTTTGTCAGCAGCAGGGAAGCTGAACCATCGTTAAGGATTTGCCATACCCGGCTCTCCGGGTACCCCGGGTCTATGGGCAGGTAAGCCCCGCCAGCTTTCAAGATTCCCAGGATACCGATAACCATCTCCGGGGAAGATTCCACCATTATGGCCGCAATGGTGTTGGGTTTGACTCCCCTGGCTCTCAAAAAATAAGCCCAGGTGTTGGCTCTTTGATTAAGTTCCCTGTAAGTTACCTGCCGATCTTCGAAGATCAATGCGGTTTTATCCGGTGTCCGCTCCACCTGCTGCTCGAATAAGTGGTGCACCGGGTAATCGCCGCTGCCGGGATAATCGCGGGACGTATTATTAAAATCATATAATATTTGATTTTTCTCCTCTTCCATGAGAATACTTAACCGGCGGATCTCCAGGTGCACATGGGAAAGCGCTTCGGCCATTAGCCGGGTAAAATGCTTGATGATTAGTTCTACCGAACTTTTCTTGTAAAGCGCGGTGTTGTATTCCAGTTTCCCGTCGATTCTATCTCCAGTTTTCAGGAAGGAGACGGTCATCCCGATGCGGATATGCTCTAAATAACTTTTATCATGAATGTTTTCTACTAATACGGCCACATCGAACAAAGGAAAACCCATACCCGGGGACGATGATGCCAGGCCCAATTGTTCCGGTAAAATTTCCATGGGGTAACGGTAATGCTCCGCGGCCCGGATTATGGTTTCTTTTACCTGCAGCAGCAGGTCTTTAAAGGTTAAGTGTTCCCTAAGCCGATGCCGCAAGGGCAATATCCTGTTGATTAACTCGCCGACATCATCATCCTCCTGCCGGTAAATGGGGGCCCCGACAATAATATCCCTGTTACCGTTGTAATTATATTTATCCAGCAGTACTACCCACCCGGCTGCCAGGATCATGTGCAGCATATGGTCAACGTCATTACTTAATTTGATTAACATTGAAAAAATCTCACCGGTTATACTGAAACTCAGCGAACCCTGACCTTCCTGGAGTTCTCCGGGTGCCGATTCTTTAAAGTCATAAGGAAAGGTGGTTTTTACCAGGTCACCGGATAATTCCTCCAACCAGTAATCCCTCTCTTTTACATGTTGATCCGCGGCAATCGCAAGCTTATCGCCTATCTCTTCTCTTTTTCTCATAAAAATTCCTCCCTGGTTTCTTTTATTCCTGGATCAAAAATTGAATCCTTCCTGTACTTTTTGGGGAATAAGCAATTTTTTCTCCATCAACTGGTGGGAAATCTTGACGTCCTCCAGGGTGATTTCCTTATTCTCTACCACCCGGGCGGCGATTTCATTAAAATAACCCACAAATCGTTTTATCTTTTCCTTTTTAAAGAGTGCCGTACAATACATGAGTTTAAAGAGGAGCTTTCCCTGTTTCTCTTCGCCCATGAGATACATATCAAAGGAGGAAATATGCATTTCATATTCCAGGGATTTTAACTTCAAGCCGGGGATTTCTGCCCCGGGAATTTCCATGTTTTGAAAGGCAAAAAGGAGATCGAATATGGGATTACGGGCAGAATCCCTTTGCGCTGCCACCCGGTCCACCAACTCCTCGAATTGATAGTCCTGGTTTTCAAACGCTTGTAAGGTTCTTTCCCTGACATCGTTTAAAAATTCTTTAAAGGTTTTGGTTCTAACCGGGAAGTTCCTTATGGCCAGGGTGTTGACAAACATACCGATAATATCCTGCAGGACAGCATATTTCCGTCCGGCTGTCGGGGTCCCGATGACAATATCTTGCTGGCGGGTTAATTTGGCTAAGAAAAGGGTGTAGATGGCCAGCAGTACCATATACAGGGTGGCGTTTTCTTCCAATGCCAGCCGCTTCAATGCCGCGGTGATATCCGCATCGATCTCAAAGGGGACGGCGTCTCCCTCAAAGCTCTGTATCGACGGCCGGGGGTAATCCAGGGGCATGCCCAGTTCCGGTATCTTATCCCGGTATTGACTTATCCAGTACTCTTCCTGGCTTTTTACGGCTTCCCGGTATCGGTTACTGTTTTGCCATTGGGCATAATCTTTGTATTGAAGAGTTAACAGTGGTAACTGCTCCCCCCGGTACAATGCCGTAAAATCCTTTATAAAAATCCCGATGGAGGTGCCGTCGGAAATGATATGATTCATTTCCACCGTCAGGATATGTTTTTTATCTTCTATCTTCAGCAAACCCACCCGCAGCAGGGGCGCTTTCGATAAGTCAAAAGGCTGGACAAAATTTTTGATTATACCTGGAATTTGTAATTTGTAATTTGGAATTTGATTGTAATTTGTAATTTGGAATTTGTAATTTTCTTCATGTATCCTCTGGACCGGTACCTCTTCCACAGTTATAAACGAAGTCCTGAGACTCTCATGCCTGCGGATCAACTGCCGGAAGGTGTGTTCAAATTTTTCTTTATCCGCTTCTCCCTCCAGTTCAAATGCTTCAAACATATTGTAATTGATGGTGTGCGCCTCGATTTGCTGCACCACATACAATCGCTTTTGGGCAGAGGAAAGGGGATAATACTCCTTCTTTTCCACCGCTGTTACGGTACCGCGGTCAACTTCGGTTTCTCCTTTTATATACCGGGCGATCTCTTTTATGGTAGGTTTTGTAAATATATCCAACAACTTTATTTCTACATTAAACCTACGGTGTATTTTGGCGATCATAGTGGTGGCTTTTAACGAATGCCCACCCAATTCAAAAAAGTTATCATCCACACTTAAGGTCTCTTTTTCAACTCCCAGCAGCTCGGACCATACTCCTGCCAACGCATCTTCCACGTCATCCCGAGGTACTGTTTCTGTCTTATCCCTGTCCAGCGTATTCTTTGCCGGTGCAGCGGGTTCGGGCAATTGCTCCCTGTCCACTTTTCCACTGGGCATTAAGGGTAAATGGTCCAGCACCATAAATTTTGGTATCATGTAGGCAGGTAAATAATTACTAATCGCTTTCCTAATCTCTTGCACTTCGATTTGATCTACCACCACGTAAGCAAGGAGGTATTTTTCTTTTTTATCATCTTTCCGGACCACTACCACACAATCCTTTACCCTGTTGATGGATAATATTTTACTTTCGATTTCTCCCAACTCAATACGAAATCCCCTGATCTTTACCTGAAAGTCCTTTCGGCCTAGGAACTCGATATTACCATCCGGCAGCCAACGGGCTAAATCTCCGGTTTTGTAAAGACAGCTCATAGCTGATAGCTCATAGCTCATAGGGAGCTTCTCAGAACTGCCATCTTTATTCTCCCTCCTATCAGCTATGAGCCATGAGCCATGAGCTAAAACAAACTTTTCCGCTGTTAATTCCGGTTGGTTTAAATAACCCCTTGCCAGTCCTTCGCCGGATATACACAGCTCGCCGTATACTCCCACCGGTTGGATATTACCGTTTCTTGATAATATATATATACTGACATTGGCCATCGGTCTGCCGATGGGAACCACATCATCGGTTTCCACAGCGGAACAGTCGAAATGGGTGACGTCTACCGTGCTCTCGGTGGGTCCATAGGCATTGATCAACCGCGTCCGGTTTAATCGATGCAGAGTTTCATTAAATCGTTTCACCAGGCTCACACCCACCACCTCGACACCGGTCCATACCCACCTTAAACTGGCTAACTGCTTCACCAGGTTTTTCCGGTCCGCATAGTCCAACAACAGGGATAACATGGCGGGAATGAAATCGGCTGTGGTGACTCCATTTCTTGCGATGGTTCTTACGATTTGTCCCGGGTCTTTCTCACCCCCCGGCGCCAGAAAACATAACCTGCCTCCCGCGGGTATCCACCTAAACATCTCACACACCGACACATCGAAGACAAATGAAGTGGCCTGTAATATCACATCCTTCTCATTCAACCGGTATCTGTTCCGGACCCAATACAACCGGTTCATCACCGCGGAATGTTCGATCATGACTCCTTTCGGTTTCCCGGTGGTTCCCGAAGTATAGATGATATAAGCAAGGTTAGCAGGGCTTGTCGAGCTTGCAGGGGGTAGGGGGCAGGGGGCACCCACCTGACTCACCTTACTTACCTCACTCAATAAAACTCTGGCATTGCTGTCCTTCAACATATAATCAACGCGTTCCTGCGGGTAATCGGGGTCAATGGGCAAATAAGCGCCACCTGCTTTTAATATCCCTAATATGCCAATAATCATTGCCACGCAGCGTTCTTGCATAATGCCCACTATAGAACCAGGTTGAACCCCTTTTTGCCGCAGCATGTGTGCCAATTGATTGGATTCCTGGTTTAATTTCCCGTAGGTCAATTGAATCGTTTCTTCAACCACAGCTATTTTTCCCGGAATCCTGGCTGCCTGCTCTGCAAATAAACCATGGATTGTTGTCTCCCCGGGATATTCTGCCCTGGTGTCATTGAAATCATATAATATTTTTTTCTTTTCCGCTTCTGGTAATATTTCAAGCGCTGCCAACTCTTTCCCCGGATTGTCGATGATTGCCTCTACAATTTCCAGGAAATGGCGGGGCAGCTCTTTTATGATGGATTCCTCGAATAGTTCTTCATTGGTGGTAAATTCCACTTCAATTTCTTCAATGAATGTTATGCCGACAGTTAGATCATAATGAGTCATTTCAAATAGCGAATAAGAATCAACAGATAAAAACGATTTCTTGTTTCTCTCCAATAACACGTTATCCAACGGATAATTCTCTATAACAACAAGCGTATCGAAAAGCTCCTTTTCAAATCCCACTTCCCCATATTCCTTGATCTCCACCAGCGAAGCACTCTCATACTCTTCTCTTTCCCGCAGCTCCTTATTTAACCTGTACAAAAAGTCCTCGACCCTTTCATGACCATTGCTTTTTGTCCGTACTCTTAATGGTATCGTATTTATAAACAGGCCGACAATATCTTCTATCCCTTTAACATCCGACGGCCTGCCGGATACCGTGGTGCCGAAAACGACATCTTCGCTGTTGTTGTACCTCTGCAATAGGATACCCCAGGCACTGTAGAGCAAACAGGACATCGTTATCTTATGATTCTTTGTGAACATCTCTAATTTTTCTCTCACTGTCTTTGAAAAGCTGACTTTATAATGAAAATCCCCTGCTCCAACACGATTTATTTTCTTTCCTCTTTTCCTTTTGATTGAAAGTTCCGGAGTATCCTCGAAACCTTTTAAATAACTTCTCCAATATTTTTCCTGTTTATCCTTATCCTGCCTTTGCATCCAGTTTATATACTCTTTGTATCGATGCTTGGCCGGCTTTACCAGGGATTTTTGCCGTACCAGGGCATGATAAGATGAAAAAAACTCTTCTAAAATGATGCGATTACTCCAACCATCATATAGAATATGATGATTGCTTATGATCATTTCATACTTGTGCGCTGCAATTTTACACAGCGTGATCCTGAAGGGAACCGAATTTAACTTAAACTTCTCCTTTCTATCATTCTCTTTTATCTCCTCTACTAAATGTCTCCTGTCATTTATATCTTTACTTGAAAAATCGTGGAAAACAGGCTGGAGGTTGTACGTTTTTAGAATGACCTGGACAGGTTTTTTCACCTTCTCCCATCTAAACATGGTCCGCAGCATCTCATTTGTCTCCACCACAAAATTCCAGGCTTGCTTAAAACAATTAAAATCGATTTCCCCGGTTATGGTTAAACTTAACTGCTCAAAATAGTAATCCGTTTCATGGTCCTTTAAATAATGGAAAAGCATCCCCTCCTGCGTGGGGGTTAATGCAATAATATCTTCGATATTCTTGCGATTTATATTTTTTAATTTATTCATAGCCACTCCTATGGTTTTTACCACTTCCGTGGCGATTTTAGGTCAAATTAAAAATAAGATTGAAGCACTCCTCTTCTTCTTATATCTAAAGAAGCGCAATGGAAAGAACCGCCAAAGGTATTAAAGTTGACAAAAGGGCAGGGGATGGGTTTTAAGCCGAAGTTCTTTAATGCTTTTGTGATGGACTCCTCGTTTTTTTCCACGATGACTCTCTCATGATCCAGCATTAACACATTCATATTTATCCAGGGACTGGTCATATAAAGAGTATGGCTCTGGGGGATACATGGCTCAGGAGCGTATAATACATCCCAGGATTTAAACATTCCCGGGATTTTTAACACTCTCCGGGCATTTAGCAGGAGTTTCCCAGGGGCAAGAGGCATAAATGAGGCATCGATGTGCATGGGGTGCCGGTCATTCACCTCCAGTATATGTATCCGATACTTATCTCCCAGATGTCTCCGTAACCAATTGATGCCAAACTCATTGGTGACATGACTCTTTTGTACAAAAATATCCCGGCCGCACTTGATAAAATCCGCCGCATCAAAGGTGGGTTCAAACTCTGTGATTACATAGCTCATCTCCTGGTTTTCACCAGGCTCTTCATAATCATAATTATATAGTTCATCACTTAATTGAGGCTTCGGTGCTGTTGTCCACCTGGCTCCTTTTTTAAAATAATCTTTTATCAATCTCCTGAAGGCAAAACTCTCAAAATATCGTGCTCTCCATGCCATGGGGGCCTCGATGATCTCATCGCCTATTACCAGGAGCGTATCCCTGGGCATTGCCGCATACAGCCCTCCCGGAGATTGCCATCCCGGGGCTGAATAGGCGACATTATGATCCATCACATCCGGCCGGCGTACAATAACTCCTTCCGATTCCAAGATGTGAACAAATTCTTCGAGATCGTTTTTGGCAGCTTCGACTTGCTCTTTTGGAAACGGTTTTCCTCCGAACTCTTGATAAAATTTCCACTGCTTTTCAGGCAGAGTTGCCTTAAGAGATATGTGCCAGGAGGGTACCGAAGCCCCTTCGATGACTCCCACTATAACCTCTTCCAATGGGTCCCATTCATTATAACTGTTTACAATGGGAATGACATCCCTTTTGTTCTCCGTGTTCTCCAGGTCTATAGATATCTTTTTCATTTTTTCTCTGTTCTTAACTTATCTTATTTTTATTAACAAAATCCT
>JABAOH010003452.1_pt1 | contig 12017 bp, 10 predicted proteins | sample 7062181 | NCBI WGS metagenome assembly JABAOH01 (sample SAMN14538630, study PRJNA623070) | marine sediment metagenome | biome: marine biome [ENVO:00000428]; feature: marine pelagic biome [ENVO:01000023]; material: deep marine sediment [ENVO:00002113]; isolation source: pool of 5 deep marine... | reverse complement strand
GGGAACAATGGGACGGCACCAGCCGTCTCAGCAGAGAGAATCAGGCTTGCGAAGAGTGCGGGCATGCGCGTGATTGAACTCGTTCGCCAGGGGATTCGACCCTCGGCCATCCTGACTGAAAAGGCATTTGAGAATGCCATCGCTGTCGACATGGCCTTAGGGGGGTCCACGAACACAACCCTTCACCTCCCTGCGATCGCCCACGAGGCTGGGATCGAAATCGATCTGGAGAAATTCAATGAACTCAGTGAAAAGACACCCCAAATCTGCTCGATGTCTCCTGGTGGACCTCACCACATGGAAGACCTGCATCGTGCGGGAGGCATTCAGGCCGTGATGAAAGAGCTCGCCGGTCATGGGTTGATTCATCTAGACGCCCTGACCGTAACTGGGAAGATGGTGGAGGAGAACATTAGAGACATAAACATCTCTGACCGTCGTGTTATCCACCATGCAAACGACCCTTACCAACCTCGGGGGGGACTCGTCGTTCTTTTTGGAAACCTCGCCCCCGCTGGAGCGGTCGTGAAGCGGGCGGCCGTTGCAACGGAAATCATGTCTCACCGAGGGCCTGCTCGGGTTTTCGATTCCGAAGAGACAGCTCTCGAGAGCATTCGGAATCGTTCTATCAAGAAGGGTGACGTCATCGTCATTCGATATGAAGGCCCGAAGGGTGGACCTGGCATGAGGGAAATGCTCGCTCCCACAGCAGCCATTATGGGCTTGGATCTCGACAAGGATGTAGCGCTTCTGACAGATGGCCGGTTCTCCGGAGGTACCCGCGGTGCCTGCGTGGGCCATATTTCGCCAGAGGCCGCCATGGGTGGACCGATTGCACTCGTTGAAGAGGGAGATGCCATCGAGATCGACATTCCTCGAAAGCGAGTTTCCTTAGAAGTCGCCGAGAAAACCTTACAGGAAAGAGCGCGGAAATGGAAAGAACCACCTCCCAAGATCAAACGAGGCTACTTACGCCGATATGCAAAGCTCGTAAGTTCAGCAACCTCAGGCGCCACATTAATTGAGTAGATTACAAATACGAGGAGTTCCCCCATTTTCTAAGGGATATGTCTCACAAGTCACAGATTTCTTGAGATATTTACAATTTCTCAAGCGGAAGGCTCCTGTCTCTGAGCGACGTTGCAGAAGCGGTGGGGACCCATCGAGAATGAGCGGGGAGGGGAAAACCGCGCCTTTAGAGCGCGGAAGGGGCAGGAATTCCCCCCGGGCGAATCCCGATCGGGTCACCGCGTGAGCTTAGGAGTGAAGGGACAGGGGGCTTCCGCAAAGATGGGGGAACTCCTCTACAAATACCCCTTGACAAGGAGATTCACGCGGGCTATATAAGATAGAATATTTTTTCAAGAAGAGATATTCCATGGGTCGGGTAGAATCGATATCTATCGTTATTGTAGGAATTTTGGGACTTCTTTTGCCCCTGGTACGTATTGGGGGCCGCCCGCTGCCTGACTTGAGTCAAGATTGAGTGCAGAAATGAAAGCAGGCCGTGGGCGACAATTCCCACGGCTTGCCCATTTCGGAGCCGTGGGAAAGATCCCGCGGCTTTTTTGTTTTGTAATCGATGCCAGAGGTTCTGGCGACTCTCTCTGGCACGTAGGATATGTCAATTACCGAACTTCTAGAAGCTAGAAAGGTGCGCTGAGCGTAAAGGCAAAAGGTGAGAGCCAAAAGGACGACATGTTCAAACAAGACCTTGATCCTTCGGCCTTGACCGATTGTCGGAAAACCATTCTGAGCAGCGAGAAACGACTTTCTCACAGATCTTCAATTGTTCGAGAGGCTGAGATGAAAAAACTAACTGGAGCACAAATTGTTTGGGAGAGTTTGGTCCGGGAGGGAGTGAAATTCATATTTGGTTTCCCCGGAGGGGCTGTCATCAACCTCTACGATGAGCTGATGAACTATCCCCAGATCAAACATATTTTGGTGCGGCACGAACAGGGGGCTATTCATGCTGCCGACGGCTACGCGCGTTCAACGGGAAAGACTGGGGTCTGTCTGGTCACTTCGGGACCAGGAGCGACCAATGTTGTCACAGGTGTGACAACAGCGTTTATGGATTCCATCCCGATCGTCATCCTTACCGGACAGGTTGCGACGAATCAGATCGGAAACGACGCCTTCCAGGAGGCTGATATCATCGGCATCACTCGGACCTGTTCCAAACACAATTACCTCGTCAAAAACACCACTGATCTCGCAGGGACCATTCGTGAGGCCTTTCAAATCGCATCGACTGGCAGGCCAGGGCCGGTGCTCGTCGACCTGCCGAAAGACGTCATCACAGGGGAATCTCCGTTTAATTACCCGGCAAAGGTCCAACTCCGGGGATATACAACGGTCACAAACGGCCACCCGGGCCAAGTCAAACTGGCTATCCGAGAGATTCTGAAGGCCAAGAGGCCCGTCATTTATGCTGGCGGCGGTATCATCAATTCCGGAGGACACAAGGAACTCGCTGAGCTAGCGGAGATTGCCCGCATACCCGTAACTCTCACACTCCTAGGATTGGGTGGGTTCCCGGCCAATCATCCCCTCTTTCTAGGCATGCTCGGCATGCACGGAACCTATGCAGCGAACATGGCCATTACCAACTGCGACCTCCTCATCGCCATTGGAAGCCGGTTTGATGATCGGGTAACGGGCAAGGTTGAAGCCTTTGCTCCCTCGGCCCGAATCATTCATATTGACATCGATCCATCATCGATCAGCAAAAACTTGACCGTTGATGTCCCTATCGTCGGAGATGCCAAGAACGTTCTCAGTCGGATGATCGAACGCCTCAAAGAGCACGGGGATTTCTGGAAGGCCACTCGAGGCCCTTGGCTGAAAGAAGTTGGACGATTCGCGGAAGAGCACCCGGTGCATTATGAACTCTCCGACGATGTTATCAAACCGCAATTCGTTATCGAGCAAATTCATCAGTTGACGAAAGGCCAGGCCATCATCGCCACAGAAGTCGGGCAAAATCAGATGTGGACTGCGCAGTTCTATCAGTTTACGCAGCCCCGGACCCTTCTCTCCTCAGGAGGTCTGGGAACTATGGGATACGGTCTCCCTGCAGCGATTGGAGCTCAGCTAGCTTTCCCAGATCGCATCGTCTTTGACATTGCCGGTGAGGGCAGCTTTCAAATGAATGTACAGGAGCTTGCCACAGCCGTTCAGTACCAACTTCCAGTCAAGGTCGCCATTTTGAATAACCAGTCCCTCGGGATGGTACGCCAGTGGCAGGAGCTATTTTTTGACAAGCGCTATTCAGAAACTTCTTTGGCCTCACAACCTGATTTTGCCAAATTGGCGGAGGCCTATGGGGCCGCTGGACTGAGGGCTGACCATCCAGAGGAGGTCGTTCCCTGTCTGGAAAAGGCGCTTTCTATCCAGGGGCCCGTGGTCATAGATTTTCATGTGGATCCAGAAGAGAAAGTCTTCCCTATGGTGCCTGCTGGACACGGCATCGACCAGATGATCCTTGCGAAGCCAAGAAAGAGGATCCGGAAGGTGGTCCCTCTCACATTTCCCTCGTGAGGTCGAGAGATGAAAAATACGATTTCAATCCTCGTTGAGAACAAACCAGGTGTCCTCGCCAGAATTGCCGCCATGTTCAGTGCAAGAGCTTACAACATCGACAGCTTGGCGGTTGCCGAAACGATGGACCCGACCGTCTCCAGGATTACCTGTACGGCCGTAGGAGACAAGCTTGAAATCGAACAAATCATGAAGCAGCTCAGGAAACTGATCGACGTGATTCGGGTGATTAACTTCACCACTGCAAACGGAGACTTCATTACACGGGAGATGGCCCTGATAAAAGTGAACGCTCAAGCGAAGAACCGTGTGGAAATCATGCGCACGTCCGACATCTTCAGGGCCAAAATCGTCGATGTGAGCCACGAGAGTCTGACCGTAGAGGTGACCGGCGATGAGAACAAGATGAACGCTATCCTCGAACTGCTCAAACCATTCGGGATCTTGGAGATAGCCAGAACGGGACAGGTCGCCATTTCCCGTGGATCGAAAAGGCTCATTGACAGGCAGCAGGTACCGATCAAAAAGCCAGGGCGAGCAAAGAAACCTCAGCAGAATAAGCACTGAGGGAATAGAACTTCGATGGAGGGAGGGTGTCATGTTAAAGATCTACAGGGAGGCAGACGCAGATCTCGGACATCTGAAGGGGAAAACAATTGCCGTCATCGGGTACGGCAGTCAGGGCCACGCTCACGCCCAGAACCTGAAGGACAGTGGTCTGGATGTTGTTGTTGGCTTGAGAGAGAGTAGCCGGTCCTGGAAAGTTGCCGAAAAAGACGGCCTGAGGGTGACCACCACAGCCGAGGCAGCCATGGCCGGAGATGTCATCATGCTTGCCATTCCAGATGAGAAGCAGAGAGAGGCCTATGAAAAAGACATTCTTCCCGCCCTAGAAGAGGGAAAGGCTTTAGCTTTCGCTCATGGTTTCAATATCCATTATGGTCAGATCAAGCCCCCTCAGTTCGTCGATGTCTTCATGATCGCGCCAAAGGCACCCGGTCATCTGCTGAGGCGGGTCTTCAGAGAAGGACAGGGCGTTCCCTGTTTGCTCGCCGTTTATCAGGACTTTACCGGCAAGGCAAAGGAAGCTGCGCTAGCTTACGCCCATGGGATCGGTGGGACACGTGCCGGGATCATCGAAACTACCTTCGGGGAGGAAACTGAGACCGATCTGTTCGGGGAACAGACGGTTCTCTGTGGAGGGATCACCTCCCTCATCAAGGCAGGCTTTGAAATACTCGTCGAGGCCGGGTATCAACCCGAAGTGGCCTACTACGAATGTCTCCACGAGATGAAACTGATCGTCGATCTCATCTACGAGGGAGGGTTGGGCCTCATGCGTTATTCGGTGAGCGATACGGCCGAGTATGGCGACGTAACGAGGGGGCCGCGTATCATAACCGAAGAGACTAAACAGGAGATGCGAAAAATCTTACAGGCCATCCAATCAGGTGAGTTTGCTCGAGAATGGATTCTGGAGAACCAGGCGGGACGTCCTGTTTTCAATAGTCTGCTCCATATTGAAGAGAATCATCAAATTGAGAAAGTCGGAAAGCAGCTCCGGTCCATGATGAGCTGGCTCAAACAATAGCCCCGAAAAGGACGGAGAGTTCTCTGAAAGAGGCCGCTCTTCGAGTCTTAATAGCTTTCACCGAGAGACTTCGGGGTCGCCTATGCGGGTTGATCGGCGACAATTTCTATTGCGGAAAATCCTCGACGTAAGATCGGGGAAATCCCTCTCCATCGTTTTCCTCTATCTTATATCCTGGATATATGGCGTCCTCGTCCGCGTACGATGGAGGCTCTACCAATGGGGAATTCTCCCCACGAAAAGACTCCCGCTCAAGGTCGTCTCCGTTGGAAACATGACCATGGGAGGTACAGGAAAGACCCCTACAGTTGAGTGGGTTGCCCGCCTGCTGAGGGATGCAGACCTGCGGGTCGCCGTATTGAGTAGGGGGTACAGAGGAGGACACGAAAAAGAGCAAGGAGTTGTTTCGGATGGTGAGACACTTTTGCTCTCTCAGGCAGAGTCAGGGGATGAGCCTTATTTACTTGCCCGCCGCCTAAAGAATATCCCCGTCCTTGTGGGTCGGAATCGGTGCAAATCCGGAAAACTGGCCGATCAGCGCTTCCACACTCAGGTGGCAGTGCTTGACGATGGATACCAACATATGCAGCTCGAGCGTGATTTGAATATCCTTCTCGTGGACGGCAGAGAGGGGTTTAGCAGGAGCCGTCTCTTTCCTCTAGGATCTCTTCGGGAGCCTCTGAAAGGTCTTTCGAGGGCCGACAAGATTCTAATAACCAAGGCAGAGTGTCAGGGCAGGGTTCAGGAGATCGAAGAGACTCTCAGAAAGTGGAATTCCCATGCAGATATCTTCTACGGAAGATACCTACCTGAGTATCTCCTTGATCCGATGACGGGGGAACGAGATAATCCGCACACCCTCACAGATAAACGGGTTCTCGCTTTTGCTGGTCTGGCCAGTCCGGAGTATTTTTTCGAGACTCTTGAATCCCTCGGGGCAAATCTGGTGGGGGAAATCGTCTTTCCAGACCATCATCAGTACACAGAGAGGGACCTGGAGATCATTAGAGGAACAATGTCTGACGCCGAATGGTGCGTTACCACAGAGAAGGATTTAGTTAGAATGGAAAACCTGAATATGGTCGGGCTATCCTTTCGGGTCCTTGAAATCCGTATTCGGATTTCTAACGAAGCGACTTTCAAGAAGGCCATTTTGGCGGCCCTCAATATAGATGAGGCGGCTAATTCCAATTAAATGGCCATGGAAAATGTCCCATTCGTTCACTCTACGGAGTTCTTGACCCGTTCTAAGGTAGCTTCCCGCCACGAGGCGGGATTCGACTTTCCAAACTCTCCGGCGGCAGATCAGACAGTGGAAGTTCGCCCCTTCGGGGATACTTCGCTTAACAACCCGGGGACCTCAAGAACTCCCTCATGTTCGCTACAAGGGAATTTTCCAGTGCCAGCTATCCAAAAATTTTCTGAGTGGGAGAGAAGATCATGTCAGAATGGGTGAAGATCTTTGACACAACTCTGAGAGATGGGGAGCAGTCCCCAGGATTCAGTATGAATGTGGCTGAGAAGATTCGCGTTGCGAAAAGGATAGAGAATCTGGGGGTCGATGTCATCGAAGCTGGATTTCCTGTAGCCTCGCAGGGAGATTTTGAGGCAGTTCAGGCAATTGCAGGTGAGATTAGAGACACCGTGGTCGCTGGACTGGCAAGGGCAAATCTCAAAGACATCGACCGAGCCTGGGAGGCTATCAAAAAAGCCAAGAGCCCCATGATCCACACATTTATCTCCAGTTCGGATATACACCTTGAACATCAGCTCAGGATGTCGCGGAGTGAGGTCCTGAAACTCGCCGTGAAAGCAGTCAAACGGGCCAAGACTCATACCGATCTGGTGGAATTTTCTGCCATGGACGCGACTCGCAGTGACTGGGCCTACCTGGCCCAGATGATGGGTGAGGCAATCGCCGCAGGTGCAAACACGATCAATATTCCCGACACCGTGGGATACGCTGTTCCTGAAGAGTTCGGCAAACTCATTCGCTACCTCATGGAGAACGTGCCCAACATCGGAGAGGCAGTCGTCAGTGTCCACTGCCATAACGACCTTGGTCTTGCTGTCGCGAATTCAATGATAGCGGTCCAAAATGGTGCCCGGCAGGTAGAGTGTACCATCAATGGTATCGGAGAACGAGCCGGGAATACTGCTCTAGAAGAGATCGTTATGGCTTTGAAAGTTCGGAAAGACCTAATCGGTCTAGACACACGGATTCGGACCGAACAGATCTACCCTACAAGCCGGCTGGTATCTTCGATCACCGGCATCCGGGTTCAACCGAACAAAGCCGTTGTCGGGGCCAATGCCTTTGCCCATGAATCGGGAATTCATCAGGATGGTCTTCTGAAGGAGAAAAGCACTTACGAAATCATGACCCCTGAAACCGTTGGCCTGAGCCAGAGTACTCTGGTCTTGGGAAAGCATTCCGGGAGACACGCCTTCCGCGACCGGGTCAAAAGCCTCGGTTACGATCTCACTACTAAACAGATTGAAAAGGCTTTTCAGATCTTCAAGAATCTCTGTGATCTCAAAAAACGGGTCTACGATGAAGACATTGAGGCGATTATTGCCGACGAGATCATCCAGATACCGGACAAGTACAGGCTCAGNNAGCGGAAGTGAACTTATCCCGACGGCCACTGTCCAAATGGAGATTGATGGGAAGGTCATCAAAGCTGCTGATCTGGGGAACGGTCCGGTCGATGCCGCTTTCAAGACCATCAAGAAGATTACTGGAGACACAAGCAACCTACTTCGCTACGAGGTGGACGCCATCACTGGAGGCACCGACGCCCAGGGCGAGGTCAAGTGTAACCTCGAAAAAAATGGAATCACCGTCATCGGTCGGGGGAGTGATACCGACATCATCGTCGCCAGCGCTAAGGCCTACATCAATGCTCTGAATAAGTTAAACTATAAACAGAAGTACCTTACCACAGATGTAGACGGCACCCTGTGATGTCAGTTGTCGACTGTTTTGAATCTTAACGACCATGTACAAAAAGAAGCTGATATCGAGATCAACGAATCGAAGAATAGGTTCCCCAGGCTTCCCCCGGGGCTTCAATCAGGGGAGGGATCTGAACGACCGATCACTTTCTCGATGGTAGGATAGTATTTCTGGTTCTGACTCAGACGGTTGGAATATAGCCGGATGGCCATGAAAGAGGCTCCCAGACAGAAAAGGCCCGTTAATACCGAGACCGTTTCGGGGTTTCCCGTAGCCCAGATCTGGGAACTGTATCTTGCACCGACAAAGCTCCCCAACAAAAGTGCAAGAATCGGGACGAGATAGACAATAAAAGACGCCTTCAGGACTGACCCGGAGCCGATGCGAATAACAACCTGATCCCCTACCGTCGCCCCGGCACGATTGATGGCAGTAAGTTTTCTCTCATTTCCCCCGCCAAGGGCCTGACAAGCTCCTCGGCATCCGCAACTTTCGCACCCTTCTCCGCCGGTAACCCTGACAGATGCAAATCCGTTCTCGTTAAGTCCGGTCACGATGCCGGTTTCCTCGATCACAGAACCCTCTCCTCGTTTATCAGCCTTGCTTGACTGCGAATACGGAATTCTTTGGGGAGAACGAACGCTTTCGCGCGAAACCCGACTGAATTATGATAGATTGGGTTTCGTCTCGTTATATTATAGCACAAAGGGGAATCAGACCCTCTTCGTCATAGGGAGAAATGACATAAGGAAACCTGTGGAACTCGGGGCTATTGCCAGGGAAGTTCGCGACTGTACGAGGTGTCATCTCCACAGGGAGCGCCAAAGGGCCGTTCCTGGTGAGGGCTCCGAAAACGCGAAAATTGTGCTCGTGGGAGAAGCACCGGGCAGGGAGGAAGATATCCAAGGCAGGCCATTTGTCGGGCGTTCTGGAAAAATTCTCGATCAAGTCTTGGTATTGGCCGGCCTGAAACGCGATGATCTTTTCATCACCAGTGTGGTCAAGTGCCGACCTCCCGGTAACCGCGTTCCTCGCAGGGTCGAATATGAAACGTGTATCCGAGCCCATCTCTGGCGGCAGATCGACGCCATCGACCCGATAATTATCTGCCTCTTGGGAGGCGTCGCAGCGAAAGCCCTCCTTGGTACGCATCGGCTATCCGAGATCAGAGGTAACGTCATTAAGCAGGGAAAGAAAAAGTTTTTCCCGACCTATCATCCAGCTGGGGCAGGGAGGAACCCGTCCTGGTATCGAAGGTTATCCAAAGATATGGCAAAGCTGAGAACCCTTCTTGAATCACGGTTCTCCGAGTGATCAGGGTTCGGTTGACGGCTGTAGCCCTCCCACAGAGGACCTGGGCTGATGGCAATCTTACCATAAGCGAGTCACTATCTTGCAAAGAAGGAGTTGCCACATTTTTGAGGGAGCTGCTGTCTGTGAGCGACGTAGCCGAAGCGGTGGGGACTCAACATAGCTCAAAGGATAAAGGTTCAAGGATAAAGGACACTGGAGTTTCCGGGTTTTTTCGATCCACTCTAAGGGCCAGTGGCCCAAGTCCCTTTGAGCGTTCCTGCAAATGTTTTTTGCTCATAAATCTTAGGCGAAGCGGAAGATAAGCGACTTCAACTGTCTGAGCCCGAAGGGCGAGTTTTGAAGGCGCCCGGAGCGAGCCTTAGATTTATCAAAAAACCTTTGGGAACCAGCGAAAAGGGGGTGGGACACCTGGTCAATCCCTCGGAAAATGGGGAAACTCCATCTTGCTGGACCCTTGAATTCGATGGCTCACAGCGACTGACCACGGACCACCGACAACTGACTCCCTCGCGGAAGCGACTCGATTGCCAAGGGCGAACCCTTTCAAAGTCCTAAGACTTGCCTGGCACGGGATCACCGCTTTGGTGGCGATTCTGATTCTCAATCTGGAGCTGATAGAGGCGCCGGTAGACCCCGTCTCGCGCCATGAGTACTCTGTGAGTGCCCTCCTCAACGATCCTTCCTCGGTGAAGCACAAGAATCCTGTCTGCTCGTCGGATCGTGGATAAGCGATGGGCAATGATCAGGGAAGTCCGGCCGGAGATGAGTTTCTCGATACCTCCCTGGATCAGACTCTCGGTGGCCGGATCGACGCTTGAAGTTGCTTCGTCAAGCACCAGCACAGAGGGATTGTAAAGCAGTGCCCGGACAAAGGCAACGAGCTGTCGCTGGCCAAGGGACAGATTCTCTCCTCTCTCCCTGATTTCGGTCCCATAACCCCCCGAAAGATTCCTCAGAAGCCGGTCTACTTGAATTGCCTCGGCCATTTCTCGGACTCTGTCCTCAGAGATCCGAATGTCCCAGAGCCTGAGGTTCTCCAAGAGAGATCCGGATAGGAGAAACACCTCCTGGGGAATGATTCCCACATGGCTTCTCAGCTCCTCTTTTCCCCACGACCGAACCTCGATCCCGTCAATGTGTATCTCTCCTCTCTGGGGCTCATAGGCCCGGCCCAGGAGACCGATAAGGGAACTCTTGCCAGCGCCGGTCGCACCCACGAGAGCGACTGTCTCGCCAGGCTTGATAGAGAATGTGATACCCCGCAAGACCCAATCATTCCGTGTATAGGCAAACCAGACGTCCTGGAACTGGATCTCTCCCCGAGGGTTCTCAGGAAACCTTGGATGGGGTGAGTCTGGAAGATCTTCCGGAGTGTCCAATAGTCCGAAGACACGTTCAGAGGCCGCCATAGCTGCCTGAAAGATATTATACTTCTCGGCCAAATCCCTTATGGGCTGGAAAAACCGTCTCATGTATTGGAGAAAAGCCACCAGCACCCCAGGCAAGAGGTATCCCTCAATCACGCGTCCTCCACCGTACCAGATTACAAGGCCAAGAGCGCCTGCCGCTAGGACCTCTACACAGGGAAAGAAAAGGGCACTGTAGAAGATGGTTCGAAGGTGCTCGTCACGGGTATCTTGATTCATGCGATCGAACCTACGGAAATTCTCCTCTTCCCGCTGAAACAGCTGGACCGTCGTCATCCCGGCGAGGTTTTCCTGGAGAAAAGCGTTGAGGCGTGCAACGTGAAGTCGCACCCCACGGTATGCGTCTCTGGCATTGACTCGATATACGGCTGTCACCAACACCACGAGCGGGGTCACGGACAAAACGACGAGAGCAAGCCTCCAATCCATCCAAAAGAGCACGGAAGCAATCCCCAACAGGGTAATGAGATCCCCGAAGACCACAATCACCCCCTGAGTAAAGAGCTCGTTGATCACCTCCACATCCTGGATCGTCCGAGTCATGAGCTTACCCGTGGGCGTTCGATCGAAAAATGAGGTGGACATCCGAAGGATATGGTCGAAGATCTCAACGCGGAGTTGTCTCATCATCCGCTGCCCTGTGAGTTGAAGCAGGTAAACCCGTAGGTACTGAAACAGGAATTCGAACATTAACGTCGTCAAATAAAGGAAAGCCACGAACAATAGTCCTCGAGCGTCTCCTCGAAGGATGTAGTCGTCTATGCCGACCTTGGTCAGGTAAGGTCCAACCAGTTGAACGAGTGAACTCACCATGAGGACCCCGAGGGAGAGGAAAACGAGCCTTATATGAGGACGAACGTATGGAATGAGTCGACTGATGAGCCTCAAATCGTAGGTCCCCGTCTGGTGATCCTCATCGAAGAATTCTGAGTTGGACACAGATGCGCTCACTTTTCCTCCTTTCCACCGATCTGCTCCAACTCGTGCATCAGAGCCTGCTGAGCGCAGATTCTGCGGAAATACCCCTCTTCGTGAAGGAGTCTCTCCGGGTGCCCCTCCTGCGAGATCCGGCCATCCTCCAAAACCACAACCCGATCAGCACGCCGAAGCGAGGACGCCCGGTGAGAGGTGAAGATGATAGTCGTCTCCGGCAAGCTACCCAACAGGTTTCCCATGACTT
>JABAOH010058511.1_pt2 | contig 12018 bp, 9 predicted proteins | sample 7062181 | NCBI WGS metagenome assembly JABAOH01 (sample SAMN14538630, study PRJNA623070) | marine sediment metagenome | biome: marine biome [ENVO:00000428]; feature: marine pelagic biome [ENVO:01000023]; material: deep marine sediment [ENVO:00002113]; isolation source: pool of 5 deep marine... | reverse complement strand
GTAGTGCTGGTGGAAGCCGCCGGTCTTGGTGTTGTAAACAAGATTGTTCTCCATAACGATATTGCTGCTGCCCTCATCGGTGTAAAGTCCCCAGCCGCCGTAGGAGTAGGAGTAGATATCGTGGAAGACGTTATTGCTGACGATGGTGCCTTCGGAAGGGCCGAGCGTATAAATGCCGCCCATGTCACTGAGCACGCCCCAGCCGAGATGGTGCACGTGATTGAAGCTGATGGTATTGCGTTTGCCCAGGCTTTCTCTGTAGCCCCAGCGCCAGCCGACTGAAATACCGGTATAGAAAAGGTCGGCGATGTCGTTGTGAGTAACCGTGTTGTCACCGCTTTGCCCGATCCAGACCCCCACAGCACATGGAAAGATGCGCCCGCCGGCGTGAATGATATTGTTATCGACGGTAATATAACCTGTGCGTTCATGCTCATTGGCAGCAATACCGGTCTCGCCTATCCGCACGCCACCAGCACCAAAATCATGCAGATAACAGTGCACGAGTCGGCAGTGGCGACAGCCCCGGCGGAACCATACAACGTACCTGCCGATGTGAGCGATTTCGCAATCCTCGATTGTAATGTTACGTGCGCCGTCAGCCATAATCACGGCGTCGATAGGCGATGCCGCCTGGCTCGCCTCGAAACCTTCGGGAGGCGTTAGATACTGACCGTAGTTAAAGGCCAAACCCTTTATTTTAACGTGCTCGACATACTCTTTGGCGTCAACGTTTCCCTGAAAAATCACGAATTTCTCAACCACCGGCGCGATAACATTGGCTGTGTTCATATCTTCGCCGGGTAGCGGCTTATAATAGAGTGTCCCATCGCGCTGCAGGAACCATTCGCCGGGTGCATCCAGAGCGGCTTTGAAATTTTCCAAATGGTAGCGAGTGCCTTTCTTCCATGGATTCCACGATTTCATTCCCTGTCCGCTGGTAATAATGGCGTTTGTCTTCGCATCAACATCATCTATGAACCGCCTGGTGTTGTCCCATTTATGATACACCACCATCATAACATCGTTTAGTTGACTTTTATCAAGGCCGAGCAACGGCTTAATATCTTCAGGCTGAGCTTCCACCGTTTGCCTCGCGCGGGTGGCCGTTCTGCCTCGACCTTTTTCTAATATTTCTTCTTCTATGTTCACCATATAGTGGTAAAACTTGTTAGGGTTACGGGCGCGGACGGCCCTGCGACCGTCGATGAATAACTGCTCGAAATACCATTTGCCTGCGGCAACTTCCGGGATGTTGGTCTGCCAGATGCCGTTTTCGCCCAGTTCGAAGCCGGTAATTACCCGCCCGCCGGTAAAGACGGGCCTGGCACCGGCAGCGGCTTCGTAACTGATAGGGTACTGTTGTGTACCGCTGTCGTAGGGAGTTAATATCAACGGCTCAGTCAGCATATATGTCCCATCTGAGACGATGACCCAAACAGGTGAGTCTAAGAGCCCTCGTGACTTCAAACGCTGAATTGCGTCTCGAGCACCGCTCAACGAAGCCAGCGGCCCATCGGTCCGCTGGCTGTTCGGCTGGGCCAAACGCCCCGACCACCGGTCATTACCTGCGGGCGAAATATAAAAGGTAACAGCTTGGACACATCGAGCGCAAAACAGCAACACTACCACACAGGAAAGTATAAGCCTTAATCTTAAATCCTGAACTATCATATCACTGTACCTCCGCTTAGGTGGCGGTATTATCGCTGATGTTCTCCCATTCTATTCCGACTTTCTTGAGAGCGTAACCAAGCTCGCGCATGTAGTCCCCGTAGCACGTCATCCAGTGGAAACCTGGCATTCGTTCGGCCAAGGTTTTACTGTCACAGGCAAAACGAATATCAATCTGTGACCTACAGATATCCATAAACGGGGCATCGATAATTTCTCCTGTCAGGCCGACCCATCGCTTGATGAGGAAATCCGGAGCGATATTCGTTACTACCTGGCCCTTGTGCATTTCCACCTTCGGCGATGCACCGTAGTCCGACTCGAAGTGGGTCATTATTCTGGCCGGCTCGCGTTTTTTACCATCCATCCTTCGTGGGGCCGTGCAATGGGCAAGGGTAATAATGCCATCGTGGGGATAGGTCGGGTCGTTGAGGAACATCGGCTTGCCTGAGATATTTACCAGCAGCACACCTGATGGAATCACCACAAAATCAGATTCGCAGAAGATCATAAAGCCCTCGTCATTTAATAAGCTCAGCGTCAGACAGGCAGATGTCTCTGCAATCGGCATAATCGTACCCATACAACCCTTGATTGTAAGTGCACTGCAATCAGCCTTTTTCATCATTCCACGGAATACCTGTTCCAGCAGGAACGCGTTATCAACATACTTACGATCTGTTTCCAGCGTAGTACCGGCTGATTTGAGATATCTCCCGGCCCGATTGTGGGCGCGCTTTACGGCATTACTATCCGCTCTGGCCTGTTTGATCAGCTTGCCGAGCTCATCGTATGGGAACGTCTGAATGTCGAATTGCCACTTTTTCTGAATTTCCTTGAACATCTCTTTACGGAACTCGCTCGACTGTGCCCATGCACCGGGTCCGCCGATAGCTATTATTCGCGTCCCCTGTGTGTTCCGCAGGCCGCATAGAGCACGCAGTCTCCACATAAGCTCATCCTGTTTGTCAATAACAACGTCGCCGTCGTCTATACCTTTCACGGCAAGGATATCGGTATGTTGACGCAGGTAGCGGGGGCTGATTATCTCGTACCATAAATAGACGGGGCCAGACTTGTGACGGCAGAAAAAGATAATGTCTTTGCCTGTCTTTGCCAGTTCATCAAATATGTCCATGCCGCCACCCGCGGCATAAATCATAATTACCTCAGCCTTATCCAAATCTTTGACAGATGGCACATCACTTTTACCTTTTATCCGGCTGACCGGCAGAAAATCTACAGGAAAATCAGCCTTGGCTCGTAGCTCACGAAGCTCGCTTTGAATTTTGGCTGCTTCTTTTTTGGCATCCTGTTCTGTCTGGATACCGCCCCAACTGCGCCAACTGGTTTGGTGCCGTCGCCTTGGAGTACTATAGATGAGTATCGGCTTTACCTTCAATGCACGGCGCTTCGGAGTAGTTTCACTTTTGTCGGCCGCTGAAACAGCCGACCAACTCATGCCAGTAATTGCCGTGCTGGCTAATGCAACTGAACTTACTCCCTGCAGGAATCCTCTACGGCTTATCTCATTAGCCGAATCTTGGTGGCCACAAGGACAACATGTGTGCCGGGGTACTTCTTTTTCATGATTGGATTGTGTAATCATTAATAATCCTCCTTTCTACGAATATTGGTTTTTGTTTGCTCGGAAAGTATAACCCAAACCAAGCGGATAAGAAAGAAAAAGATTAGACACATACCTGTTGTGAAAGGCCGGAGAACTCCGTTGTTTTTGTTATCGTGTTTCAGTATAATTCAGTATAATATTGTTGAGCTCTGCGTTGTTAGTGGAACTCAGGGAGGCAGCATATGACAAAGCATCGATACATTATTCGGGCGGCTCTGATTGCCGCAGTCTTGCTCACTCACTCTGGCAGTTGGATAAGAGCGAACGAGCCGACCTGGCCGCAGTTTCGTGGGCCGAACTGCTCGGGCCTTGCCGCCGAAGGCCAGAATCCCCCGGTCAAGTTTGGCCCTGAGCAAAACGTACTCTGGAAAACACCCGTACCATCGGGGCACTCTTCTCCGTGTATCTGGGGAGAGCACATTTTCTTAACAGGATATACCAAGGAAACCAAAGAGCTACAGGTGTTTTGTATTGAACGCAGCATTGGAAATATACGGTGGCGTAAAATCATACCTGCAGAAAAGATTGAAAAGGTACATCCAATGAGCAGTCCCGCTGCGCCAACGCCTGCAGCAGATGGTGAACGGATTTACGTATATTTCGGTTCCTGCGGGTTATTGTGTTATGATTTTGTGGGAAACCAGCAATGGACCGTTCCTTTGCCGATCCCAAAGACAACAGATGGCCACGCTACATCGCCCATTGTTTCAGGCGAGCTGGTTATCCTCAATCGTGATGAACAAAATGACCCTCACCTCCTGGCCGTTGATCGTCATACCGGCAAAACGGTGTGGAAGCAGCCCCAGCCACCTGCATCAGCATTCGGGGCTACAAGTCATTCAACACCCGTCGTTTGGGCAGAACAGTTGGTCATTCATCGGTCTGGTGAGATCGTCGCCTATGCAGCTACCGACGGGACACGTATCTGGTCGCTTTCCGCTGTCACCAGAGGTACAAGCACACCTGTAGTTGGCAAAGACGCCTTGTTTGTCGCCGCCTGGACCAATTTGGGCGAGCCGGACCTGCGCGTCGAACTACCGGATTTCCAGATGCTGGTTAAGCAATATGACAAGAACGGCGACGTTCAGATCAGTAAAGAGGAGTTTCCAGACGATCTAATGGTCGCGCGTCGCCCGGAAGTAGGAGATGTTCCTGGTGGCCAAGTTTATGTAAAGCCATATTTCCAAATGGTTGACGCTAACAGCGATGGCCTCATCAATGAGACTGAATGGAAAGAAAATATGGCCTTTGTCTCATCGCTTTGCAAAGACCATGGATTAATTGCAATCAAGCCGCGTGGAAGCGGGGATATTACTGCAACACATGTTTTGTGGCAGGAGAAGAGATATGTGGCGGAAGTGCCGTCACCGCTCTACTATGACGGACGAGTCTACATGGTCAAAAACGGCGGCTTGGTCTCCTGTATGGACGCAAAGAGTGGGAAATTACTGTACCGCGAACGGTTAGGGGCCGCCGGCCCTTATTATTCGTCACCAATTTGTGCTTATGGAAGGATTTACATCGCCTCCGGCAAAGGAGTCATAACCGTCTTTAAGGCGGGCGATACCTTGGAAGTCCTGGCCAGGAACAACCTGAAAGAGCAAGTTTTTGCAACACCCGCTGTTGTGGATAACAAGCTTTATGTCCGTACTGTCAAGCATATGTACGCCTTTGGCGAATGATTATCTATACTTTCGACCATCGCCACAGGATAGTTCTTATCCGGAAACCATATAAACAATAGTTAGGTAATGAAACAATTATACGTCAAAAGCAAAGAGCAATGGCGGAGCTGGTTGTCACAGAACTATGCCAAAGAGAATGAGATTTGGCTTATCTTTTACAGGAAGGCAACCGGCCGACCGGTCATTGCCTATGGTGCCGCGGTCGAAGAGGCATTATGTTTTGGATGGATAGACAGTATCATCAAGAAAATCGATGATACAAGGTATGCTCGCAAATTCACTCCGAGAAACAACCAGAGCAGATGGTCGCAGCTTAATAAGAAGCGGGCATGCAAGATGATTAAAGAAGGCAGGATAACTGAAGCTGGATTTTCAAAAATTCAAATTGCCAAACAAACCAGGCGATGGGCTCAACCTGTAAGGCCGAAAATAAACTTCGATATTCCTCCTGAATTCGCTAATGCATTGAATAAGAACCATCAGGCGAAAGAAAACTTCGAAAAGCTGGCTGCTACTTATCGCAGGCAATACATCGGCTGGATTAACATTGCCAAAAAGCCTGAGACAAAAAAGAAACGAATTGCTGAGTCAATTGCCCTGTTGCAAAAGGGAGAAAAACTTGGATTAAAATAATGCACAAGCAGAGGCTTCAGCAGATGCGTTACCGCCGCTGNNCCTTATGACTTATGCCCTTGACGCAAAGCCGAGCGGATAATAGAATTGCTCTCTCCTGTATTGAGCATCAAGTAACGAGAATCAAGAATCGAGGTTTTAGTATGGCAAAGATTAATGAGAATTTTCTGAAACTGCAGGCCGGCTATCTGTTCCCGGAAGTAGCCAGGCGGGTTCGCGCCTATCAAGCCAAAAACCCTGGGGCGAAGATAATCAGCCTTGGCATAGGTGATGTTACCCAGCCCTTGCCGCCGGCCATCATCGAAGCGATGAAGAAAGCAGTTGATGATATGGCCAGGGCGGATACTTTCCGCGGCTATGGCCCGGAACAGGGCTACGATTTTCTGATTGAGGCAATCATCGAAAACGACTTTAAGTCACGCGGCGTCGATTTGGACAAAAGCGAAGTTTTTATCAGCGATGGTGCAAAGTGTGATACGGCTAACATCCAGGAGATGTTCGGACTGGACAATATCGTTGCCGTCACCGACCCGGTATATCCGGTATATGTCGATAGCAGCGTGATGGCGGGAAGAACCGGCCAGGCCGATGAGAATGGCCAGTATGATAAAATAGTCTATATGCCGTGCACCGCCGAGAATGATTTTATCCCTGAACCACCGACCACTCCGGTTGATATTATTTACCTGTGCTTCCCGAACAATCCTACAGGAGCGGCCGCTGCCAAAGAAACTTTAGGCGAGTGGGTCGATTTCGCCCGGCGCACAGGCGCGATAATTCTCTTCGACGCTGCTTATGAAGCCTTCATTACCGACCCTGACATACCACATTCAATCTATGAAATTGACGGGGCGAAAGAAGTAGCAATCGAATTCCGAAGTTTCTCTAAAACCGCCGGCTTTACGGGCATTAGATGTGCCTTTACTGTCGTGCCGAGGCAATTGACCGCCACAGCTTCGGACGGCAGGGCGGTGGAAGTCAATCCCCTATGGAACAGACGGCACAGCACCAAATTTAACGGTGCTTCATACGTATCGCAGGCCGGTGCAGCAGCCGTCTACACTCCACAGGGCAGAAAGCAGACCCGACAGATTATCGACATCTATATGGCCAATGCTGCCTTGATTCGCAAATCACTCACCAAGCTTGGTTACAAGGCTTATGGCGGGGTAAACGCACCATATATCTGGATGAAAACGCCGGATGGCTTAAGCTCGTGGGACTTTTTTGACCGGCTGCTGCAAAAGGCCAATGTCGTCGGCACGCCCGGCGCGGGCTTCGGACCGGCGGGAGAAGGTTACTTTCGGCTCACTGCCTTCGCCACACCGGCCAACGTCAAAGAAGCACTGGAGAGGCTTGCTAAGATATAGTAATTATTTAAATCACAGAACAGGAATTCATAATTTCGGTTTGATGTGAAAGTACATGACGTCATTGAGAAAACGGCCTATCGGATTCTGCATGGTAATCCCGAGCCTGTTGTTCGATATCGTCTATTACGCGATATTCTTCGAATTTCTGCTGATGACAGTGAGTTAATACAAGCTCGAAGAGACTTATCAAGGAGCCGATGTTTCCAGCAGCTTAAACACGAGCAGCGAAGCGATGGAAGCTGGGGAAGATTCCATTCAAGTGATCGTAGCACAAAGCAGAGAATTCCCACAACTGAAGTTGGAGTCAATAGAGCCATTGCCATAGGTCTGGACCACAATCACCTGATTCTTCGCAAAGCAGCAAGATATATCACAAGAATCCTCAAGGGTAAGCTCGCCTTCCCAGACCCGGCTGAGAAGAACAACCGTTGGCCAATTGGAGTTAGACTAATTGCTGCTTCTACTTTATCTCTAATTCAGCCAAACCTTCAAATTCTTGATGATACGTTAGAACTTTGGCTGACAATCGTAAATAAAACTTTCGCATCGGGCAGATATGATTCCAAAGCAGAGATATATGCCCATCGAGAACTCACTTCTGCTACGGTCAAGAACAGCTACTTGACATTAGATAATAAATACCAGCTAATACTGATTAGCTCATGTGCCAACGCTCTTTCGCGTAAAATAGAAAGGGCCCTTTTGACCTGGATATGGAATAAACAAAACGGCATAGGCTACATAGGTCAGCCTTTATTTCGCTTAGATACTCATTTAGGAACCGGCTCGATGGAGCGTTGGTTGACATCGGTAGAGATATTTTCACGTTTCAAAGGATGGCGACCATTCGCGAGTAAAATGATAGACTGGCTGTGGGTTAATAGGGATCAACAGCAACTATGGGATTTTGGGCCTATGGCAAAGTCAACATATTCATACTTTCCCCTATCAAGTAACTGGCGAAGTGAAAAAAACCGGCAGTATGATTGGTCCGTAAGGATTTTGACACTTTTAAGAAACTATTACGACTAATGACTCGATCCAATGGCTGAGTTAAATATTGCATATATCGGGCTGGGCGGCAACTTGGGTGATAGGCATGACTACATAAGGAACGCACTCAAAAAGCTCACTGAGAATAAACACATCGACGTTGCCCGTGTAAGCGACTTAATCGAAACCGCTGCGCTGGCACAGAGCAATCAACCCAAATATCTAAACGCAGTTGCCGAAATAAAAACAACTCTAAGTGTGGAAGATTTGCATAAGACGCTGGCCGATATTGAAGCCGGCCTCGGAAGAGTACGAAATGAAAAATGGTCACCGAGGACTATTGATTTGGACCTTTTACTTTTTGGCCGGGAAGTCATAAACACTCCTGATTTGACCGTCCCGCACCGGCAAATGCACCTGCGCTCATTTGTTCTCAAAGGTCTTTGTCAGCTCAATGGTGATTTGCTGCACCCTGTTCTAAAGGAACCAGTCAACGAACTGGCTAATCGATTGAACGGCTGCGATTTTGCCTTTGACCCTAATCTGCCGCAGCTTGTCAGTGTAGCGGGCATTATCGGCGTCGGAAAAACTGCTCTGACAGAAAAACTGTCGAGCTCGCTCGGCTGTAAAATCCTGCTCGAACCTTACGATACGAATCCCTTCATGCCTGATGTCTACGCCGGCAAAACAGAGCTGGCGCTGGATTCGCAATTATATTTTTTGACCAGCAGGACGCGCCAGCTAAACGATAACACATTAGCTCCTCGGCAGATTGTCATCAGTGACTATATCTTCGACAAAGAGCTCATCTACGCCCGACGCCTGCTCAATGCGCAGCAGCTTGCTTTGTACGAAGAGATTTACCGGCCATCTGCTGCAAAGGTTGCTGCGCCGGTGCTGGTTATTTATCTGCAGGATTCGCCGCAAGAATGCCTCGAACGGATCCACAGGCGCAACCGTCCTTATGAGCAGGAGATTGAACTGCAATTTTTGGAAGCTCTCGACCGCGATTACCAGCAGCTCTTCGTTGATTGGAAGACCTGTCCGGTTATACGTATTTCAATGTCACAGTTCGACTGTACGCAGGATAGTAATATTGAGCATTTAGCAAATCAAATAAGATATTACGTTGCCGGCCCTGCTGTCGTTGCGAGCGAAGCAATCTAAAATGACACTTGTAGTAAAGGCTGTGTAAAATGGAAATTGCAGAAACAATAGAGTCAATCAGAAGCCTGGTAAAAGCCGCTCGCAGCCGGGGCAAAAGAATCGGCCTTGTGCCGACAATGGGGGCGCTGCATATCGGCCATATTTCATTGATTGAAGCAGCGGTCAAGGAGTGCAGCTTTGTCGTGGTCAGCATATTTGTCAATCCCACACAGTTCGGCCCCGGCGAAGATCTGGAGAAATATCCGCGACCTTTCGAAGCTGACTTGGAAATTTGTAGAAAGACAGGTGTTGATGCTGTTTTTGCTCCGACGCCGGAGCAAATATATCCGGGCGAATGTATTACCTGGGTAAATGTCGAAAAATTGACCGAGCCGCTCTGTGGCCAGTTTCGACCGGGGCATTTTCGTGGAGTAACCACCGTCTGCGCCAAATTATTCAATATCGTTGCACCTGATATTGCATTTTTCGGCCAGAAGGACGCCCAGCAGGCAATCGTTATCAAGCGAATGGTCGCTGATTTGAATATGCCTCTGGAGATTGTCATCTGCCCCACAGTTCGCGAGCCGGATGGCCTGGCTGTAAGCAGCAGAAATCAATACTTAACCACCGAGCAGAGAAAAGATGCGACTTATGTTTATAAATCGCTTCAAAAGTGCCGGCAAATGATTGATGCTGGTATCACAGACACTCAGAAAATCGTTGCTGAGATACGCAAAATATTACAACAGGCCTCGTCAATAAAGATAGAATATGTAAGTATCGTTGACGCCGAGACACTCCAGAATATTGACCGAATCGCCGGCAAAGTCCTCGCAGCAGTTGCCGTCAGACTCGGCCCAGCCCGACTGATTGACAACATACTCGTGGACACAGATAAATAAGAATCTATAATGGTGACAAATAGTCGAAAGTAAATCATAAATCGAAACACGAACCACAAGCTATGTATGTAAAGATATTAAAGGGCAAGTTACATCGTGCAACCGTTACCGATACGAAGCTGCACTACCCCGGCAGTGTCGCGATAGACTCTGTGCTGATGGAGGCAGCCGGCATTTTGCCTTACGAATCTGTTTTGATCGCTGATATAAACAATGGCAACAGGCTGGAAACCTATGTTGTCCCCGCAGAAGCCAATTCCGGCCGGGTTGCGATACTCGGCGCAGCGGCCCGCCTGATAAAGCCAAAAGACGTTGTCATCATTCTTAGCTTCGGCTTCTTTACCGAAGACCAGGCCAAAGAATTTAAGCCAAAAATAGTCGTTCTCGATGAAAATAACAAAATAAGGACAGCGGATAGCACTTAGCGGATAGCGGATAGAAAAAAAACTATACGCTAAACGCTATACGCTATACGCTAAACGCTATGTTTCCTGAACTTTTCGAGATACCTTTTATCCATTTGACTGTAAAAAGCTATGGCCTGATGATGGTTATCGGCTTTATTTTGGCCGTGTCTTTGATAAGATACCTTAGTCGCGATATCACGCCCGACCCTCAGCTCATTACTAATGCCGCCCTTTACTCTTTGATAGGTGGAGTAGTGGGGGCGCGTCTATTTTACGTAGTGCATTATTTCGAGAATTTCAAAGGAGACTTGATTTCTATCTTTGCCATCTGGCAGGGCGGCCTGGAGATTTTGGGCGGCGTGATTTTGACCGTCACTATCATCTTCTTCTACCTCTGGTATCATAAGCTCCCCATCCGTCGTTACCTTGATATCCTTGCCATCGGCTTATTACTGGCACTTGTCTTCGGCAGAATCGGCTGCTTTCTCAACGGCTGCTGCTTTGGCAAGCCGACAGAACTGCCCTGGGCCGTCCGTTTCCCATACGGCTCACACGTTTACTACAGCCAGGTACAGCCGAACCCGGAACGAAATCGTTCAGAGCAGCAACTCAAATTGCCGGACGAGTTTTTCGGCTACACTAACGAGGAGGGGCAATGGATAGATAGCTTGAGGCCCAAGAAATATCTAACACCAGAACAAAAAGAGAAGCTCAAAAAAGATGACAAATACCGCTCCTTGCCAGTCCATCCAACCCAGTTGTATTCATCTGCTACCGGGGGGCTTTTATGCCTCATACTTTATCTTTTCTGGCGAAGGTCACAAAATGCCGCTGAATCTAAAAACGCCCAGAGGTTATTTACGAAACCGGGACATATCTTCAGCTTAATGTTCATATTTTACGGCATCAGCCGGTTCTTTATGGAGTTTCTGCGGGATGACAATCCCTTTGAGTACGGCTGGTGGGCAATTTACAAAGGGGCAACAGTCTCTCAGAATTTGGCGATTTACATGACGATTTTCGGCGTGGTTTTGGCGGTGATATTTCAAAAAATGAAGCCCGGTAAGATTAAGTCTCAATATGAAAAGGATTAAAATGAGAGGTTATATTGCTCTTTCGCTGATAGCTGCGGTCTTGTTTACCCTCGGGTGCGCGGCGAAGGGTGAATCCAACGCCGAAAAAGCTTCAAAGGAGTTGACTCAAAGCAGAATCGCAAATCAGCAGGGTCTCCAAAGCCCCGGCCGGACCCAGAAATATATCAGAATCGGCCATTATCAATGTATATGTCGTCAGGGAGATTTTGAACAAAACTTAAAAACTGTTTTACATGGACTCAAGCTGGCATCTGAAGCGAAATTAGACATCGTCTCTTTCCCGGAATCTTTTCTGACGGGCTTTTTCAGAACCGAGGAACAGGCTCGCGCAAATTGTCTTACGATTGAATCTCCGCAAATCAAGAGAGTATTGGAAGAAACTGCCGGCTTTGAAATCTTATTTATGGTCGGATTTAATGAGCTTAGAGACGGCAAGCTGTATAACACCGTCGCAGTTATTGAAAAGGGCAAACTACTCGGA
>JABAOH010027482.1_pt1 | contig 12018 bp, 14 predicted proteins | sample 7062181 | NCBI WGS metagenome assembly JABAOH01 (sample SAMN14538630, study PRJNA623070) | marine sediment metagenome | biome: marine biome [ENVO:00000428]; feature: marine pelagic biome [ENVO:01000023]; material: deep marine sediment [ENVO:00002113]; isolation source: pool of 5 deep marine... | reverse complement strand
AAGAATACCTGACCATTCTGGATACTATAAAAATCGGGACAACGCGATTGGTTGAGATAAGCTTGGCCGACTATGCACAATCTTTTGATAACGGGACACTGGTCACCAATCTGAGCAAATGGCAAACACACCTCACAAGAGCTTATCCAGGCTTCGGTGTTGTACTGGAATACTCCAACGCCACCATCGGCAACGGATACCAAACCACAACATCACGCACAGGTAACACCCAATACTTCTCCAACGCAAGTGCGAAAATCGAGGTAGATATCACTTCTGTCGGGCTGGAAGGATACTCATTTGCCGCATCAGCATTTCTAGGAGTAACCCTGAACGCTACCTACATAAACGGTGGCGACGACCTCCTGATCTATCTAGAGGTTGAAAAAGAAGGTTCAATACCGGTACCAAAGCTCAAGAAAGACAATTTCGTCATCAATGGCACAGTGCTCTCTGTTTACCCAAGTACGAAGCTGACACACGGCTACTACATGGACAATGATGTTGTGCGGATCGTCTACCAAATAATCGTACGGAGCTTGACACCGAAACTCTCGACCGTCCGTGTTGATGTGATTGACAGTCGATACATCGAGGTCACTGCCAACTCCAGCGTGACCTAAAGCCGTGCTTCGGCACTCTCAATGCGCCGCGAACGTGTGTTGCCTTCTCTCGGTGTACATTTCCCAAAATTCCATGAAATGTCTGACGAGCCAGTCTTGTGTAAATACACGCCCAAGGCAAGCTAGTCCAGAGAATAGATCGCTAAGTTTCCCCGCTCTGATACAACCTTTACCATATATTGTCCCGTTGACAAGCCTATGTCCGCGCGTACATACGAAGCTGTCTCTCCAGAGTTCACAAAGATATCCACATCATAACGACGATGAGTCGTCGAGTTAATGATCCACAAAGAGACTAGATGACACGTTACAGCCCCTTCATTCTCGAAGACGAAGCGCGTTCCTCCTGCAACAGCCCTAACACCGAAGAAGTCTATGTCAATAGTAGTCTGGGGAGCATCGTTCCCCTCATCCCGCAGCTTCACAAGCATGGTGCCGTCATCCCGCACGTAACTCCTCCACACATCTGTGAGATTCACAGAATAAGTATCCCACCCGCCCGTCGGCCTGTGTCCAGCAGTGACATTGAAACCACCGTCACTGTAGGCGCCTACTGTCCAGTTGTAAGCTTCCAAGAACCAGTTTTCGTTTAGGTCAGTAGCCATATACCTCAAGCGCATCTCCACGGTTGAAATGGAGTTCAACGGAAAAGCCGACAAATCCAGAACGAAGGTGCCATTTAGATCAAGTCTGTACAGAGGAGGGCGGGGTTCTTCTCGAAACGTCTCCCAGTCACCATCATCGGCGACTTGGGTGTCTACGTAGGTGCCACCACCACGACTGCCCGTGTTCAGGCTATATTCACGCTGAGCGGTGAACCAAGGAGAATACGTAACGTTGACAGAACTGACGTTCACAAGCTTCACGTCTTCCTGCGCTTTCTCCCAGTCCAGTTGATTCATCTCATAATTCCATAAGAAGACGTCAGCCACGATGACGACCACTATCACAAGACCCAAGACAAACACGATTGCATTGCTGACGCCACGTTTGTCTTTCCAAATAGACCGCAATTCCCAAAGCCCCGATGGAAGAATCATGATCTTCTACACCCAGCCGCTCAAAAAGCATTATGAAGCAGAGATCAATATTCGAGCCAGCCTCTACGTATGAAAGAAAAATACCTGGAAGAAATTCACATATGCCCCAGGATCAAGCGAAGAAATATCCACAGGAAATCTCCAAAGAAGAGGGCTACAATCAAGCCTAGAGTTATGAAGATGAGCATGGGCAAGCCGGGAGTTATCCACACCTCTTCCGGAAGCCTTCCTGCTTTCACCGCCATCGAGATCCTCTCAACAATCGCCGTTCTTTCTTCATCCTTTGGGAAGGTGAGCAGCCTTCTCTCCGTCTGGCCTTCCTCAGTTAGGCGCACATCTTCAAGCGGATACGAATGACTACTCCTTTCCAACTCCATGAAGTTCACTTTGTAGCCGCACACCAACGTGAGTATCTTCCGTCCAAGCGAAACATGCTCAAACCCTTCGAAAAGGCCCTTTCTCGTCTTGGCTTTCCAAAGGTAGTTGCGAATAATAGAATAGAATATGCTCATCACAGCCAAGAGGACGCCATTGCTGAACACGGTAATCGGGAAAAGAGGAGAGACTGACCCGAATAGCGGTTGGAGAAGATCAGTCGGGTACAAAGGCAAAGCAAGAGCCAGACAGATCAGCGCTTTGGCGTCTGCCCCTCCGAAGGCTCCGGCATAGAAGAGAACCACCGATAAGACAGAGGTCAACGCGAATGACAAAATGTAGGTGCTCCACGACTGGGGGCCGAAGAGGTACAACTGCAATGTAGTCAATAGAAGAGCGAAAGGTGCCAGGACTATCCAAACAGTGTTGCTGACCTCTCGAGTCTTATAGTCACTCCAAGACGCGTAGACAAAGAAAGCGAGACACAGAGAGACCCGAAGACCTTCAAGCACATATAGCAATTCAGTCGCACACCAAGAGCTGTCACTGTATCCTTATCGTAGAGAACCAGTAGTTAAGAAATGCGAATCGCCAAGTCTGGATTGCAGGTGAAAAGACCGGCATGTTGGTTGGCCGTTACTGGGCTTTCTCTGGGTATTCGTAGGATTGCCCTGCTTCGGTAATGAACTTGTAGTAGTAGGTTGTTCCCGAGACCCATTCTGCATCTGTAATGACGCCCCCAGAAACACCCCATTCAATGGTAATTTCAATACTTGACTCCGTACTGACGACGCCCGTATTTGGAACCATAGTATACTCTGCCGTGGCCAGTTTGTCGGTAGCTGAAAAGGACGATTTCGACCAATAGATCGCCACGATCTTGGCATTGGCTGATCCTATGTTCCTCAAAGTAAATTCAGTCATGTTTCTCACCGAATCAATGCTGTAGTATCTCACGTTTTCCTTGACGAGAATTGCTCCAGCCTGATCGGCTTGCGTCATGGTAAACGTCATGACCCACGCATAGGTGACAATGACGGCGGCTACAGCGATGACTATCAAGAGGAGGGTCGCAAGAATCGGCGAGATCCCCTTCTTCGACCTGGACATCTTAGACAATTCCATCACTCCTATCGCTAAAATCGAAGACTACAATATTTAACTGATATGAACCCAGAGTATGTATCTAGATTTCGCGCGTGACCAAGCTTCTCGTCGAAGCGTTTAAGACCTGAAACAAGCAAGACTTTGTCGTGACCTGGTGGTTCTAATATGGAAATACTTGTCCTAGGTTATGGAAATGTCGGTTCGATCGTGGCGAAGGATTTGGCTGAAAGTATGCCGTCCGCCAATGTAGCCATCGCGGGTAGGCATGAGATCAAGGCCAAGGAAGTGGCAGCTACTATCAACAGAAAAAACGTTACAACGATTCGACTGGACGCTGATGCCTACGGTGAAATCGCCGATGCTATGAAAACGTTCGATCTGATTGTGGGTACGCTGCCTGGGGACTTGGGATACCGATCGATCCAAGCTGCAATTGATGCGAAGGTGGATATGGTCGATGTCTCTTACATGCCCGAGAATCCTCTCATTCTTGACGAGCGTGCCATCAAAGCTGGTGTAACCGTTGTACCTGATTGCGGAGTAGCCCCAGGATTAAGCAATCTGTTGGTCGGTCATGCCCTCAGCAAACTCGACCAAGTTGAGAGTATCCATATAATGGTTGGTGGCCTCCCGAAGGAGCCGGAGCCTCCATTAGGCTATTTACTAACTTGGTCTCCAACGGATCTCATAGACGAGTACACTCGAAAAGCGAAAATCATTCAGAAGGGTAGAGTGGTGGAAGTAGAACCCCTAACGGGCCTAGAGGAGATTGAATTCCCAGGCGTCGGCAAGCTCGAAGGGTTTTACACAGATGGACTTAGAACCCTGCTTTACACGATAAAAGATGTCGAGAACATGCGGGAGAAAACTCTCCGGTACCCTGGGCATGCTCACAGCATACACCTGCTGAAGACGCTTGGCTTTTTCAGCAAGGATCCAATACAGGTTGACAAAACGCGCTTGACACCACGCGACGTCACCATTGAGGTTTTGAAGCAGAAACTGCTAAGACCGGAGGCGGAGGACCTGTTAGCAATGAAAGTGGAAGTGAGTGGAACAGCGAAGCGTGGAAAGAAGCGCTATGTCTATCACCTTCTGGACCACTATGACCACGAAAACGCCATAACAGCCATGGCTAGAACCACTGCGTATCCGGCCTCAATAGTAAGCCAGTTGATCGCCAAAAACGTGGTGACGAAAAGAGGTCTAGTCCCTCTGGAGAATCTCGGCGCCAGAGATGACATTTTTGGCACGATTATGGCCGAACTAGAGAAGCGACACGTGAAGATTCTAGAAAGCGTTCAGTAGTGCATATCCGAGACTGCATGCATGCTTGGACACTAGACTTCATCCCCTTTTTCGTTCTATCCGACGTCGATCGCCATAGTAGTCGACTTCTTAGACGCTTGAGAAATTGCAGTAGGTCAAGTGTAACGCAATACGTGCGCGCGCATTCCATACAAGTGTAAGATGATATTGACAGTGGCCAAAAAGAAAAAAGAGGGGTTTAGGAAGGCGGCTACGGTGGTGTCTGTGCTGATTCTGTGCTCGTGGGTCTCATCGTGAAGAACGCAATGGCGATGAGGATGAAAGAGATCCAGATGAGCAAGAAACCAATGGCAATGATTGTCAGAAAGGCACCGATGAGGAAGATGAGCCCGGCCGTGCCAAAGAGACCCACTCCAGACTTGGTGGCAAGCATACTCAGTGACCTTCTATAGAACCAGGCTGCGACGATCACGAAGATGAAGAGAATGACGACAGTTATGACCACTGCCCCCAAAAGACCGAATATCGCCCCTGTCATGACTGCATCTGTCCACTCAGCCGGATTTGCCCAGTCTGTTATGCCTAGGTCAGCGAGGGCCATAAGCGCAGTTCCGATAAGAACACCTACGGAGACTACACCGCCGACGATGCCCGCGATGAATCCGTAGAGCGCGTTGTTGAAGATACCGCCTTCGTTGTAGTAATCGGCAAGGCCTTTCAGCGCTATCAACACAAGTATGAATCCGATGAGCGGCAGCAGCCCCGCGAATACATTGGCGTAGGTGATTAACGGGCCGATGAAAAGCAGTAGTGCGCCTATGCCGCCAAGATACTTGCTTGTTTGGAGATCCATGAGATGACTTCCGAGGAACGGTTTCTTCGATGTATATATAAAAGCCTTTGCATGCATATGCAGAACAAACAGAGTTCATGAAGTTTTGTTTCGATATACACCTATGCGCGCGCACAAGTTCCGGATATTACTGTATGATGAAAATGGAAAAGAGGAAGCAAGTCCGGACTTGGCACACACAAGCTTTATAGTTACTGTTTCCTCCGTTAGTAGACACGTAAGGTGGATTCATAATGCCTCACAAAGGAAGGAAGACTAGAAAGAAACGCGGTTCAAGGACTCATGGCTATGGACGAATCGGACAACACAGAGGAGGCGGACAGAGAGGAGGACACGGCAATGTAGGATATGACAAACACAAATGGACCTACACCGTGAAATACGACCCCGACCGTTTTGGAAAGAAAGGCTTCAAACCGCGTGTGGAAAAAGCAGTCACCACGATCAACGTGGGAGAACTGGACGAACAGATTGCCGTTCTCTTGGAGAAGAAACAAGCTGGAAAGACAAAGCAGGGAATTAGAGTCCATCTGGATCGACTCGGCTACAACAAATTACTTGGAAGAGGAAAAGTCACTCATCCCCTAATCATACAGGTGGACGCCTATTCGGAATCCGCAGCCAAGAAGATCGAAGAGGCTGGAGGCAAAATCCTCGAAAAAGAATGAGACATCAGTTCTGAGATGCAGGTGTCTCAATTTCTGTTACGGGTCTTTCTGAAGGGACAAGTCCCCATAGTTTCGATTGACAATCTCGAATATAAACGGCGGCGTCGACGTCTTCGCTTCTAAGTGTAGACCAAACAAGCCTTCTAGGAATCCACTCCAAACTTCGCATTTGTTGACGAAAGGTGTTCTTACTATAATGTATTTGTCGCGAAGGTAGAAGTCGCCAAAGCCTTGAACACGCAATCGCTTGAGTACGTCGGGCCAACGCTCTCGTTTGGTGGACTCCAGATCCAGACTGGCTTCCATTGACACTCGGGCAGCTTCTCCAATTCTCTGCCCCGCTTCTCGCCACTTCTCTTTCGGAATGTATTGGAGCATTGTGTCAATGAATTCGACATTCGTGAAAGCGACTCGGCTGATTCCGCAGTAATATTCCCCAGGGTATTTCCAATCGTAAATCATCATGCTACGGTAGACATCGAGCATCTTTGAGATGAGGGGCTTGATGCCCGGCTCCCTGCCTTGTTCGATCAGTGAATCAATGAAATTGCGCTCTTCTTCTTCGAGAATGATGGTGGTCCGTTTGACTGGCCTTTCTTTGGAAGACACGATGATTCTCCTGCGCTGCGCTCCTTCACTGATATGTCTTTGAACATATCTTATATGTTTTGTTTAATCTCACTCACTAAAAGCCAGAAGGGACAGCTCTGCTGTTACTCTTCCCTAATCGAATAAAAAGCAAGAACTGCACCTGCTGTGAAGGACGCCAGAGCCACGAGAAGCAGATATGGATGAGGGACACCCACCCTTTGCAGAACGTACAGCAAGTACGTAGGTCCGATAAACATGAGAAAAGCCGAGAGGAGCACCAGTGACGCCTTGAGAAGCTTCTCCTTCCCTTTCCAAACCTTGGCCATATCCTGAGCCTCGTTCACGGAGTGATTACGCGAGCGGTGCCTCTTAATGCTTTCTCCAAATCTGCTATTTCGTGGGCGCCGCTCCCTTCTCGGTTCCAAGTTTTTTCGTAAGGAACTCAAAGACCTTGCTCGCTGACTCTCGGTCTGCTTTCATGCCAGTTGTTGCACCCAGTAGGCAGACACCATCCCAGCCACGGCGCTTCGCAAGTCCGAGCAGTAAGCCCGTTGCGCCCATAATCCTGCCCTTGCCGTAAATTACGGCACCTTTGTCCATGAACTTGAGGGCTAGATCGTTGGAAGTTGCCGCTACATAGATCGCTCGTTCGGTGCCTGGCGTCGGTACTCCGCCAATTGTCACGATGAACCGGCTTCCATGTTTCTCGGCGAAATCGAGGATTTCATCGCACAGTTGGTAGTGCGCAGTCACATCTTCTAGAGATGGTTGGGCATCGCCAGTCAAGATAATGAAGTGCGGTGTCTCAGTTGAAGAAGAATAGAATTCATAGCGGGGCGGTCGGCAGACGCCTTTCTTGTCTACGATGACGTAATCTGGGAAATAGGGCGAATAGAGTTCGGCGAAGCGCTTCGCGTGACGAGATTTGATCAACATTCTGGCTGCGATCTTACCGATGTTGCCAAACCCGGGAAGCCCTTCCACAAAAACTGGAGTTTCTACCTTTGGGCTGAATAAGAAGCGAAACAAGGACGCGTCCATGGATCCACCTAACCTTTACCAAACTCAGTGCATTATAGGTCTTACGCACGGTTGTCCCTTAAAATATTTAAGCGGCTCTTGCTTCACATTCAAGATGGCGGGGACACCGTAGCGAGAGTACCCTCAGAGGACTCCTATACGGGTGGGGTAGCCAGGAGAACCCGCTGGGCTCATATGGGCTAATGGCTCTGAGAGACCCAGAGATAGCAGCTTAGGCTTTGGCTGCCTCTAGCGGTAGTTCAAATCTACTCCCCGCTACCAATTAAAGCTTGCAGAAGGAATATTTTGCAAAATTAGTTCAAAATTGACCTTTTTAGGAGCAGGCGCTTGCCACTGTCATCCCATGAGCAGAGAAGTGTTCGGGCTTTAGATTCAAGTCTTAAATGCGTAGGATATACGATGTAGAAAGGATAATCATGGCCAGAGCTTGTGAACAAAGTCATAGCAAGAAGGCGGCCGGTAGTGAGAAATCCGACGGCTCGTCGCTTAGAAATTTGCTCGCTTTGGGTCTTGTCAGCTTCTTCACTGATATGTCCAGCGAGATGGTCTTCAGCCTTCTTCCCACATTCCTCCTCGGTCTTCCTGGATCAAGCAAAGCAGTGTTAGGATTTATCGAAGGCACCGCTGAAGCTTTGAGCTACGCTTTGAGGGCAGTCTCAGGAATCTTCTCTGACAAGTTCAGAAGAAGGAAACTACTTGTCCTAGTTGGATATGCCATGTCAAACGTCATCAAGCCCCTTTTCGCAGTGGCGAGGATACCATTAGATGTTTTCATAATCCGGGTTTCTGACAGAGTTGGAAAGGCTGTTCGCACTTCTCCTCGTGACGCTCTTCTCAGCGAATCAGTTTCCGAGAAACGTCGAGGCACCGCTTTCGGCATACACAGAACTCTCGATCAAGCAGGTGCCGTCATAGGCCCTGTGACTGCTTCAGCAGTCATGCTCCTTCTAGGATTCACTGTCAGAGAAATCTTCTGGCTATCACTAATTCCTGGCACTGTAGCACTCCTCATAATCTTGTTCGTGGTCAAGGAACGAGTCGCTGCATCCGCCTATGATTTTCGCTTGTTCACAGGAATCAAGACAGTCTTGAAGGGAGATTTCTCACGGCTCCTCATAATTGTCAGCATATTCTCTCTAGGGGCCTTCAACTTCTCCTTTGTTCTTCTCAATGCGAAGGAGGCTGGAGTTGGAGATCCGCTTATTCCTTTGGTCTACGCAGTGGTCAACATAGCCCACACTGCCATCGCGATTCCAGCCGGCGTTTTGTCTGACAAATTTGGGAAAGAAAAGATTCTGGTTCTAGGTTATGGCATCTTCCTGTTTACTGCTATGCTTATCCTACTTCTCGCCGCAAATGGCTTTAATGCGTTTTTGGCCGCTGTTTTTTTCGGTACTTACTTCGGAATCGTTGAGACAATCCAGAGAGCCATAATCCCAGGATATGTCGAGAGTAGACTGATAGGAACGGCCTACGGACTTTATTATCTAGTTGTTGGTTCAGCTTTCTTCGTCTCAAACGCGGTAGTCGGGATGTTGTGGGAGTACTGGAGCGCCTCAGCGGCGGTTACGTATAGCGTCACAGTATCCTCTGTAGCAATCATAAGCATGCTAATTTTCCTAAGAAAGTAGCTCAAGCAAATAGACAGTCTGACAACATCATGATGACAAAGCCAGCTGTAAGCCCGAAGGTGGCTTCTCTCTCGAATCCCTTCCTGTGGCTTTCTGGAATCATTTCATCGCTTATCACGAAAAGCATGGCTCCGGCAGCAAAACGAGTCCCCACGGAAGAATCGGTTGAAAGATGGACACCAAAACGACACCCAGCAAACCCCCAACAGGTTCCACCAAGCCCGTCAGTGTCCAATACCAGAGCGCTTTGCCTCGGCTGTACCCGTCTCTCATGCATGCATGTTATGTGCTCACAACTCCTTGGCTTGCTAAACAGACTGTGCCCTTCTTGTGAGTCGCAACTTTCTCTGTCGTCTGCTCTATATAAGTGAACTACCTTTCAATGATCTTCATGTAGGCAAACATGGCAGTCGTGGCAAAGATTGCTGAAAAGACTACCAAGTTTCGTATCATGTCAAATGAGAATGGCGGGTTGCCTATGAGAAATGATCGGATCAGGTCTGTGCCACTGCTGAGCGGGTTGAGCTCAGCCAACGTGACGATGGGCTGTGGCATTATGCCTTCTTGGCCAAGCGTGCGTATGAGTGACAAGGGATAGAAGATGCTGCTGCAGAAAAAGAGCACGTAGTAAACCAAGCCTCGTGCCGTGACGAATTTCTCCAGACTCTTCGTAGAGACAGCCGTGGCTATGCTCAAGCCTGAGATTCCTGTTGCTAGCAAGAAGAGAGCGCCTAGGATCACGAGAAGCTGCGACAACGAGGGGAAGCCGAGAAAGAGGAATGTGGTCAAGAGTAAGGGGGACATATACATCATTCCTCTCAATCCACCTGCCAGCAATCTGCCTATGGCGAGCTCCAAACGGGTGATTGGCAGACTGAGCATGTAATGATGAATTTCGCGGCGGACTTCCATGTTGATCTCGCGACCAATCATGTAGGCAGAAGCAAACAAGCCGATTACGGTGACGCCGGGTGCAAAGAAGCTGAAGTAGCTGATGATTTGCTTGGCTATGTCAGGATGTACCATTTGGTTGTACACCAGTGCCATGATAAACAAGTCGGCAAGATTCATGCTTATGAGACCGGCTAGCCACCACTTGTATCGAAAGAAATTTCGAAAATCGTGTTCAACTATGTGCAGAATAGCCTTCATCTATTTCCACCCTCCACCCTCGAGGCGTCTTTCATAGAAAGTGACGCCGATGAAAGTAAAGGCGGAGAAGAATATGACGAGTCCGACTATTGCAGCCACTGGCATCGGGTCCAGAGTTAGATATTTTTCAATGCCGACACCCCAACGAAACAAGTCAGAAGCAAAAGTAACTGGGTTGAAATTCGTCAGTGCTGCGTACACCTGGCTGGCATCTTGAATGAAAGCTTGAGGGTACATTGTAGTGCTGAGTCGAATTATGAAGGCGTTTAAAGCCCCCATGAGGATATCAAACCGGTCGCTGGACTTCAGCCCAACAGCAATGGTGATACTCATTCCTGAAACGCCGAAGGCAAATAGGAAGAGAGCCGCAAAGGCGATTAGAAAGTTGAGAGGATTTGCCAAGCCGATTACGAATAGGGATACTGCAATGAGCGGGCCCACAAAGATGAAGCTACGTATCCCGCCGCCGATCGACCGACCGAACACAAGTTCCCGTCGAGACACCGGAAGACTTAGCAGATACTCAAAGACGCCATGTTCAGCTTCCTCAAAGATGTCATATCCAATGNNTAGATGTCTGCCAGATCCGGCACGACCATGCGGGAGGCAATTAGCCCGAAGAAGGCTATCTGTGCAACAAACCATATTGCCCGCAGGATTATGAGAAACTTGTACTGCAGGAACATACGGAGATCCCTTTCAACAACCAACAAGATCTTCCGCAGGGTCTTCACCTCAAAGGCCGTTTCTGCTCCGCCTCTTCGATCGTCAATCCTGTGTAATGCACAAACACGTCATCAAGTGACGGCTCACTCATGTGGATCGACGAAATCGGCAAGTGTCTCTTTAGGAACAACTTCATGATTTGAGGAACCACTTCTTCCGCCTTGTTCAGATAGACTCTCAGGTTGCTAGGATGAACAGCAATGACGTCTACGACTTCTTGGAAGTTCTTGAGCTCTTCTAGAGTCCCTTGCGTCACGTCCTTTTCAAGGTGGACATCTACGAGGTCTCCTCCTACGATGCTGTCTTTCAGTGTCTTAGGTGTGTCACACACGAGCAGCTTGCCTTTGTGCATGATGGCGACGCGATCGGAGAGAATGTCCGCTTCGTGAAGCTCATTTGTAGCTAGGATTATGGTGGAGCCTTCATCCCTAAGCGCCCGAATCATGTTCCAAATCTTGTGTTTGCCAACAACGTCTATTTGGGCAGTAGGCTCGTCGATGAAGGCGATTTTGGGTCTTTGAATTAAGACTTTGGAAATCTCCACCCGTTTTCTCATTCCACCAGAGAGCCCATGAACATTTTTCAGTCTGTGGTCCCACATGTTTACGGCTTCTAACACTTGCCGGACCCGCTTCTTTCGTTCTTCCGTAGAAAGACCACAGATTTTGGCGTGCCAGTTCAAAACGTCCCATGGTGTACTGACCCAGAGAATCTTGGGTTCTTGGAAGCAGATGCCGATAAGTCTCCGCACGTCGGCTGGGTTTTTTCTTATGTCTTGCTCACCCACGAACGCCGTTCCTTCAGTTGGTTTGATGACTGTCGAAAGCATAAGAACAGTCGTTGTTTTGCCGGCACCATTGGGACCCAATAACCCAAAGATTTCTCCTTCTTCAATATTCAAGTCGAGATGGTCTACTGCGACTAGGTCTTCGAATTGCTTTG
>JABAOH010032687.1_pt2 | contig 12020 bp, 7 predicted proteins | sample 7062181 | NCBI WGS metagenome assembly JABAOH01 (sample SAMN14538630, study PRJNA623070) | marine sediment metagenome | biome: marine biome [ENVO:00000428]; feature: marine pelagic biome [ENVO:01000023]; material: deep marine sediment [ENVO:00002113]; isolation source: pool of 5 deep marine... | reverse complement strand
CGCCGCCGGTATCTCGACGGTCCTGAGCGTAATCTTCGTAAAAATAGCCAACGTCCCTTCCGAGCCCGCCAACAGCCGGGCCAAATCAATCCTGCCGTTATGGCAAATCCCTGCAATATTGTAGCCGCTTCGGTTTCGCCTTGATTTAGGTTGTGCTTTATTGATAACCGCTTCTTTGCCCGAGAGGACGGATAGACACTCTCTCGCAATCCGGGCGACCCTATTGTCCTTTGCCTGTTCCGGGTCAAAATCATTGTTAAATTCAACTACACTGCCGTCAGACAGAATCCCTTCGATACTCTCGACGTAGTTAGCGATATAACCATATTCAAGCGAATGGGCACCGGTTGAATTATTGGCAACGCACCCACCTACTACCGCCCGATTGGCGCTTGAGGGGTCAGGCCCGATTTTCCTGCCGTACTTAGCAAGTCGCCTATTCAAATCGTCCAGGACAACCCCCGGCTCACAAACTACTGTCTTGCCTCCGTCTCTGACATCAATAATCTTGTTCATATACCATGTCATATCAAAGACTATACCGCTGCACAGCGACTCACCCGCCAGCCCGGTGCCTGCTCCGCGAGCAACAATTGGTATACCTTTGGCGCCGGCATATTTGACAACGGCAGCCACATCGCCGCTGTCACGCGGCGCAACAATACATTTGGGGATTATCCTGTAAATGCTCGCATCGGTGCTGTAGGCGGCCCTGTGCAATATATCAGCAAAAACATCTCCTCGGACAACTTTAGCCAAATCAGATGCAATTTGAGCCGGTCCCTCGTTCATTGCCTCTTCTATGTTCTTACGCACTTTCGCCCTTTTACTCTTACGCACTTGTGCTCTTCCCTGCTATTGCTCAAAATCACGAGGCAGGAACTGCGCCTGGGAAATGGTTCCGCTCATCCGAAGGACTGCAAGGTCGTCTTCACTAACCTGTCCATTGATGAACTGTTGAACAACAGGATGGGGATGGTTACGAATATGTTCGGCATCGCCGTCGGCAATAATCTTGCCGTTATGCAGCATAATAATACGGTCGGCTATCTTGTACGCGCTGGTCATATCGTGTGTAACAACAATCGTTGTCACGCCAAGTTCTCTTTGCAGCTTCGAAATAAGCTCGTTGATAATATCCGAACGAACAGGGTCCAGGCCGGTGGTCGGCTCATCATATAAAATCACTTCCGGATTCAACGCAATCGCCCGTGCCAATGCCACTCTTTTTCGCTGACCGCCGGAAAGCTGTGTCGGATAATAATTCTGAAAACCGTCAAGACCGACCATGGCCAGTTTGGCCTTTACAAGCTCTCCGATCTGGCTCCAATTAGTTATCTTACAATGCTGTCTTATCGGAAATATTATATTTTCAAAAACGCTGAGACTGTCAAACAACGCCCCTCCCTGGAAAAGAAAACCGTAATGGGTGCGTAGCTTGTTTAATTCATCTTCCCCCAGATTATCGATTCGCCGGTTCTTAAAATAAACCTCACCGGAATTCGGCCTCAACAGAACTAACAAATGTTTAATTAAGACGGTCTTGCCACAACCGCTCGGCCCGATTACAACTGTCGTCTTGCTCTTCTCAATTGTCAGAGAAATATTATCCAGAACAACATTGTCACCGAACCTTTTAGTAAGGTTCTTAACTACAAACACACCATTGGAGCTCGTCTCGGGCGCCTGATTATTTTCATCCTCTTTTATCACTTTTACATCCGCTCTTTAAGGGTATATGCGTTGAGTCATCAGCTTATTCACTCATTACGCTATATGCAACGAGCGATACGAGATACGAATTATCAAACCAGACCTCTTATCGGCCAAAATGTATTGTAAATCGCATTGAAAATCACCGCCAGGGCAAAATCCAGCGCCAATATAGAAATAAAACTGGCCACAAACGCCTCGGTGCACGCCTGACCTACGCCCTGCGCGCCTTCCTTGCACGTAAAGCCCTTATAACAGCTAATAACCGCAATTGCTCCTCCGAAGAAAAACCCTTTTATAACCCCGAGAGATACATCCCACAGCTCAACACCGGCAGCGCTAAAGCTCCAATATGGCTGGCTATGAATACCCTTCACAATAACGCTTACGAAAAAACCACCGAGAATACCCATCAGATCCGCGTAGATAATAAGAAATGGCGTAAGCAGCAGGCACGCCAGAAGCCGCGGTGCAACAAGGTATAGTACCGGGTTCGTCCCCATACTCCTGACCGCGTCGATTTGTTCGGTAACATTCATCGTTCCCAGCTCAGCGGTCAAAGCCCCTCCAACTCGGCCGGCCAACATAACCGCCGCAAGTACAGGCCCCAGCTCCTTCACAACCGAGATGTTAATTAAAACTCCCAGCCGCTCTTCCAAACCCATACTCCGAAGCTGGTCGTACGCCTGAATACCTAATATCATCCCTACAAACGCGCCGGTTATCATTACAACCGGCACACTGCGAACGCCAATGACCAGCATCTGGGTCCAGATTAAAGGATACGTCTGACCCCTGCTAAAGCTCTTCAAAGACGCCGTCATCGACTGCCAGACAAACCTTGCAAACCGCCCCGCATTGTCTACGCTCCCTATCGCTTTAGCTCCCACCAAATCAATCATAATATTTTACTCCAAAATGCAAATCCGTTTCGAGCATCTTGACTGCAGCCGAGGAACCTCAGCTCAGGACAAACTACACAACTCCTCTTCAATAGTAAATACTCGATAGTCAATAGTCAATAACCAATGAGAAATCTATTTCTTTGCGCCTTTTCGTGTGGAGCCAGCAAGACCATTTACTAAGCGGAGAGTCAATAGGTATTCCAGGCGCAGCCGCCGACGAGTTATTTGCAGCGCCTCGCTGAATAAAGTCCCCGCCTTCTCGTATCGGTCTTAATCTTGTTCTGGCCATAACATCCCAGATCACCGTACCCAAGGTCATCAGCCACTATAAGAATAATATTCGGCCTCATAATATGAGCTCGGTTTGCAAACACAAACTGTGGAAAAGCCGATGCAGCAACTCCCGTCCCAACTGTCTTCAAGAAATCACGTCGCGTATAATCGGCCATGAGCTCGCTCCCCGTTAATAATCATATTTTTTCTAAAGTCCGGTTTAACTGAGCAATGGACTCCCTCATTTCTCATTCCCGTAATAACTCTTTTTCAATGTAAAGAACCTTTCGCCGCCTCTGGAACCAAAGTTGCGTACATTGTTCTCGACCATCCAGTCCATCAGCCTTTCCATGACCTTCACTTTAACACTAGTGTAGTGAGGGTCATTCCAAAGATCTTTGGTTTCCTGGGGGTCGCTGGCCATATCATATAATTCGCCCTGAGTATCCCCATCAACCTCCATACTGTGATAAACATTCAGCTTGTATCTTTGGTTACGGAACATAGAGGCATGAATAGGTGGGTCAAAATATTTGTGCCCCGGACCATAGCCTGTATTCCTGTAAACGCAGACAGCATAATCACGGTAGTTCTCGTATGCCTCGCCCTTTTTGATAAATTGAATCAAGTCCATTGCTTCCGGCATAGCCTTCTTCATCTGCTCCTTATCATAACCCGCCGAGGAAAGAACTGTTGCTGATATATCAAGTAGCTGAACGGGTGATCTTACCACTGTGCCGGCGGGTATCCTGCCCGGAAAACGCATCAAGAATGGCACGCGTATAGACGGATCATAGAAGAAGGCACCTTTTGTGAAGAGGCCCTTGTCCCAAAGCATGTCGCCGTGGTCGCTCACAAATATAACCATGGTGTTTTTCGCCAAACCTTCCGAATCAAGGTAATTCAAGATTCTCCCAATCTCCTGGTCAAGAAATGCAATTGATGCATAATAGCCCTTGCGCAGCTCCTTAATAGGGGCCTTGAATGTCTGGCTTTCGTCTTTGATAGAATGCGCCTTTTCCATTTCGCGCTTTATGCCTTCTGGCACATCTTTGTCGTCATTTGCCGGCAAAGGCTCGCGTAGCTGGTAGTCTCTAACCATTTTCCTGGATTCCAGCGGATGATCATAATATGGGTCATGCGGGTCGAACAAGCTCATTAAAATAAAGAATTGCCGATTCTTGTCTCTGTGTTTAATCAAGTCCATCGTCGTCTCAGATGCCCATCTTGTGAAGTGCAACTGAGCCGGAAAGTGATGAAGTCCTTTACCTTCATCCTTGAGCTTCTCATAAAACACGGGGTTCTTCTTCTTAACCCATCGGGCAAAAGCGTTGTATTTGCTGTCAAAATTCAGGCCTGGGTCGATACACCAGTGATAGTTTTCAAAGCCATCATTGGGATGTCTGTTCTCAGCCTCGTGCCATAGGCCGGAAACGTGAAGTTTACCTACAAGCGATGTTTCATAGTCCAGAGCCTGCAGTCGCTTAGGCAATAGTACCTGATCATCCGGCAGAATATCATGAAGTTTATAAACCCCGTGGCCGGGCACGGCCAGGCCGGTCAGCATGCTGGCTCGGCCTGGAGTGCATACTGGGCACGAAGTATAGCAGTTTTCAAACAGAGCCCCTTCTTTGGCCAGCCTGTCCAGATTAGGAGTGTCAATAATCCTGCATCCATAACAGCTTAAAGAATCGAATCGCTGCTGGTCGGTCATCAGAATCAGAATATTGGGTCTTTGAGTGTTTTTGACTTCAGCGGCCTTGGCAGATTGTTCGACGTATCTTGGTATCGCTGATGTTATAATCCCGATACCAGCTGCTTTCAAAAATCCTCTTCGTGTAGTCAATTTCTCCATTACTTTCCCCTTTGTTCCCGTTTAGTTGACTCTGTTAACCGTTATGGAATCAGATATGTCAAAGTATGGCAAGTAACACTGCCGGTACTCCATTCCCAGCCCGATCACAGCGGAGCTATTTGTGTTTCCCAGGCGCCAAAGGCGATCGTCAATTCCTTGACAATTCCGGGGTGTTGCTTGGCAAGGTCGTTTCGCTCGCCGATATCATCCTTTAGGTTGAAAAGCTGAGTAAACGCATTATTCTTCGCCCTTCTAATCAAACTCTTCCATGATCCACGACGTTCAGCCTCGAAGCGGGCGATAACCTGTTTGGTATCCATGCCCGGCTTGATGACCTTCAACGCCACGTGGCGTTTGACTGGACTCTGCCGCTCGGCCAGATAGACAATGCCGTAACCGCCTTCGCCCAGGACGCTGAGCAGTTTATAGGGGCCTATCTGACCACCTGGTCCCCCGCCCCGTTGGCGAAGCTGGCGGTGGGAACACCTTCGTCTTCGCCCGGCCGTTTGTTGTTTTTTCCCTCGGCCTCGCTCAGGAACATCTTACTTTCAGACTATGCAATACCCAAAACCACAAACAAATTTCCCAGTTGATTTTACATACAAAATCCGACAAAGAAAACTAAGAATTCTCTAAGCTCGACGAAAAGAATTCATCTCTATCTATGTTAACCTGTGGCTGCTTTCGAATTCTACATTACCATCTTGCTTCTTTATTTTCTTAACCCCTCCGAGGCGTGAGTTGCAAGGCACGAGCCACGAAACAATCTATCGAATAAGCAAGAGAATCGAAAAAACAGGGTTAAAAAGCACGCATCTTCATGAATTTTTGCAAACTTTTGCAAATCTCTACTTATTCCCCCCCACTTTTTCGGTGGTGCAGCGTTTTTGATTGATTTTTACCCTATCTAAATCCCCCAAATTAACACGCACCTCCGCGACAACACCCTTGTTTAGCAAGCATTCTTCAACTCCGGTATGAAGAAAATCCCTTTTTTGGCACAAGAATCCATATTTTCACTCAGAAAACTTATGCTGCGTCGCTAAGCTCCTGCAAAGATAAAATTTACATCAAGCGTGATAGATTGGATAATTCTCTGCGCTATTACACATCTTGCCTATTTTAACTAAAGTTTTTCCTCACCACCCTCCGATACCTAATAGTGTTTGTATTATTATTGCCTATTTTAACAGTTGGCCTTATATGATTAGGCCTATATGGCAGATTAGATAAATCACATAAGATAGAGAATGCTAATGGAGAGCAAATTATGATAAAGCAAGATATCCTTGCCCGCTATTTAGAACCATTGTTGCGAGGCGACAGAAAAGCCTGTCGAGCCGCTATAGAGGAATCCCTCCAGAGTGGCATACCCGCTAATTCCGTATATACCAACATAATATGGCCAATTATGGTAGAAATAGAAAAACTGCTTCGAGCAGACAAAATCACTCCTGTCCAGGAGCATTTAGCCACCAGAATCAACCGCACTATCGTTGATCAGCTCCAAAACAAGCTGCCGCGCAGGCCCAGTAAGAACAAAAAAATAGTCGTATGTTGTGCACCAGCCGAACTGCAAGAGCTCGGCGCTCAAATGATGACCGACCTGTTTGAAAGCGATGGCTGGACAGTACGATTCCTGGGCGGCGGCCTGACCAACGACGACATCCTTGCTTTTATAAACGAATATGCCCCTGACATCCTGTTAATTTATGGCACCGCTCCAAAACAAGCGCCCAATGTCCGGCGGCTGATCGATACCATAAAATCCGTAAACGCCTGGCCGCATATGCGCATAATGGTATCAGGTGGGTTATTCAACCGAGCCGAAGGACTATGGCAGGAAATGGAAGCCGATTTATACGCTGCGACCGCCCTTGAAGCCCTTCAAGTAGCTTCAAACGATAACCTAATCGCGCAATGTGAGCGAAGAACAATAAACCGCCGGAAGAAGAGACGCCAGGTAATATCGCAAGATGTGCCGGTGGTAGTACACAATCCCGTGCAGTAGATAGCCTCTCGTCTTACGCGTGCGGCGTTGCAGGTTACGAGTTGGCTGTTGCTTTATGTTCGTAGTCCGTGGTTCGTGATTCATGGTTTGTGATTCATATCTCGTATGTTGGATATCGTAATTCCTCTGCGCTCATCAGATTTCAGAGTAATGAGGGGAAATCTCTGGTTCGTCAAAAAGCCGCAGATTATTTCGCCGAAAAGAGGGTCACCACATAAAGCCCAAAATAGCGCAATTAACAAGAGACGAGCCCAGGAAAGAACAGAAGATTTAGAAACTAAGTATTCGTCCTTCTAATCGCATTCAGGGGCGGTGCAGTCCAGCCACTCGGTCGCCATAATTACGAAATCCGTGAAGTCAATCCTGCAATCCTTATTGACATCGGACAGCGGGTATGGGTGCTCCAGGTCTCCGCAGCACGGTGAGGGGTTGACGGTCAGGTCATAAATTATGGGTGAGTCCTCCTTGTTTTTACTTTGAAAAGTGGCTTTGACTTCCAGATACCTTCCGTTCGGAGTATTTAGCAACGGTGAGTAGTTTCGGGCCTGTTCCCACAAAGACCAGCTATGCCGGTCATTGGAGCTTCGCACTTCTACGGCTAAAGATGTTCCGGCCGGCTCATAGCTGTTCCACGATACCACACCCCATTGTGAATCAAATATCTTCGTATTGTGAACAACCGTCCATGAGCCGGTTGTTGTCGTGAATGTTCTTGATATTATTCCCGTCATATCGCTGTAGCCGTAATGTCTGGTGCCGATGATTTTCTTTGAAAGGTCAATCAGATTAGTTTGAGGGTCTATCCTGTGAATATATTCGTCGCCGTAATTCACCACCCAAACCTTGCCGACGGCATCGACCACCACGCCGGTAGGTGTATTTCCGACAGAGATGGTTTGTAGTTCAACACCGTCATTACTCCAGCGAGTTACCGTGTTCGGGTCGGAATCGGCCGTCCAGACATTACCGTCATCTGTACAGGTGATCCCTCTTGACTGATATGCCCCGCTTTTAGTCCAATCAACTGTACCGGTATTTATATCAATTCGGGAAAGCTTTGAATCCGTCCATCCGGAAACAAAAAGATGGCCGAGCCTGTCTAATCCCAAACCATAAACATAATGGCCCACGTCAACAGAGGAAACTGAATTGTCTCTCGGGTCCAATCGCAGCACAGAACCCTTGTTGTGACCGGAGGACCACAGTATGCCATTCTCATCCGCCACAGCCCCGTAGGGCGTGTGATTGAAGGACGAAACGTCTACCGTATTTAGTATCTGCCCGTCTGAATTACGTATACAGTAATACTTCATAGTGCCGAAGCAGCCGACCCAAACATTGTTGGATTTATCCACAGCAATCCCTCGCGGTCCAGGATCCCAGGAATTGTTCGCATAGGTTCCCAGATACTGGCCCGGTATGTAGGTTCCTTCGGCCCCCGGAATCAGTACGATCTCAAAAATCACGCATTCGTCACTCGCCCAGGGCAGAATCTCATCACCGGTGATGTCGCCATCGCCGTCAAGGTCGCGCGATGTTTCAATAATGCCGTTCCAGTTGCGATCCATGTATTGTCCATTTTCCAACAGGCCTATCTTAACCACTGTGCCTGTGTTGCGATTGGCGACCCAGCAATTTCCGAGTAGATCGACTGTTGTTCTCGAAGGACTACCATCGGAACTTGGCCCCGTGCGATACCGTCCCAGCTCCCTTCCGGTTCTTGTATCCACTTTGGAGACCGTCCCTTCATTTGTGTTGGGCACCCAAATAAAAGGCAAAGTAACATGCTGGGCCGAAAGCTGGAGCTGATCGGGAACCGTTTCATGCTCAACACCTATAAGTGCCCCCCTGTCAAAATCCTCATTTATGGTATAGACTTTGCCCTGCGGCGGTCCCGGCACAAAGTCGGCAAACGTCGTTACCGTTTTTACCGTATCGCCCGTATTAGGGTCGGCTAGGGATGTCGCCGTAACCAGCTCCTCCAGCACGCTGCCATCGGGCGTGTTAAGTCCCGGCGTTATTTCCAACCTCAATTCCACATAGCCACGAGAAATCAGAACAGGGCTGGTCCATCCTGCGCCTGTCACGGCGTAGGTAATATCCGCCCCGCTCAGGGTATCATAGTAACTTACGCCCCAGTTCTCATTGCCGCCGGAGCAGGTGATTAGAAAACTGTCAGAAGCAAACCTGTCATTCTCCAGCTTTATATCGTAAACTGCGGCCATATTCCGAGCAATCGTCTGGCCCTTGGTCTGCAGGGGCAAATCGCCGTAAACATCGTCGCCGGTGTAGAGCAACTCATCATCAGTGCGAATCTGCAAGTCCGGCTGAACGTGCTGACCTAAATCAACAACGGCTACATTATCGAACTCCGCCCTGCACAGCACACGGTGATTGTGTGATGTGACGGCCAGGCCGATGTAGACGGTCTCTGCCATGTCGATAGTCGCCGGGTTCCGGCCTTGTGGATCGGGATAGACGTCCTCATCGTTGGGCTGGGCAACCCAGTTGGTGCCATCTGCCGAATAGTAACCCGTGAATCTGTTGCCTTGACGCACAATCTTGACCCAGTAAGGAAGAGTGATTTTGCCGGGGTCGCTGTTTGAGGTATTCATGACGGCACCTGTAATTGCGCGGTGCAGGAAACCCGTATTGCCAGACGGTGTCAACGTCATTAAAGCATATTTGGAATCGGCATCAAGGCTCTCACGAATCATCACTCCGGCCATGGCCCATTCATGTGTGTTTTCTGCGCTCACGACGCGTGCCGTTATTTCACCGTCGCCCAGCACAGTTCTATACACGTAGTAGAAAACATCTGAGCGGTACCAAGTTTCCGAACCACTTCCGATTACAGTCCACTGGCCATTGTCCTCAAATGCGGCTCCGGTTGTACTCTGGAGACCGATATCCCGGCTGGACCATCCGGCTGGTAGCTGAGCTGAGACATTGCCAGCAAAGCTCAGCACTAAAACAAGGGAAACTAAGCAAGTTATAAGTAGCTTCATCTCAGAAATCTCACCCGTTTTCCAGCTCGGCCGCTATTATCTGCGCGGTTTTATGACAAAACTCCTCAGACAAGTAAGGATGTTCTTGTGCGACAGAACTAGAACGCTTATCTGTTGTTAAATTTAATTATACTATTTTACAGCACTATTAGTCAAACCTCTTTTCTTAAAGCGGCACGAGCGCATTCCGGCGTTTTGTCTAAATCTGCACAAATTCAGCCGGAACCGGTGGAATTAGAGTCTGCACCAAGCCCCGTGGAAAAAAAGCGGAGACGGTAAGATAACGTCCGTAATTGCATGAAGGTCTAATAGAGCCGATTATTTACGACAACCCTCACAGCCTTCAAACGCCGGGCCGATAGCAGTAATTATTCTCGACTGTCTTTTTGGAGTTTGTATTCGACGCTGTCGACGAGGGCCTGCCAGGACGCTTCGATAATGTTCTCGGAGCAGCCGACCGTGCCCCATATCGAGCTTTTGTCTCTGGACTCAATTATCACACGCACACGGGCGGCGGTTCCGGCTCCGGCATTGACCACACGCACCTTATAATCAATCAGATGAACATCCTTGATAGCCGGGTAAAAATTCTCCAGCGACTTTCGCAAAGCCGCATCCAGTGCGTTAACCGGGCCATCACCCTCANNCTCGGTAACCAAATCGCCTGTCGCACGCTTCTCAACAATCGTATGATACTTTACAAGCTCAAAAGCCGGCTTATACGTACCCATAATCTTTTTGACCAGCAGGTCAAAACTGGCGTTTGCCGCCTCGAACTGATAGCCCTGGTTCTCAAGTTCCTGAACACGAACAAGTATCTCTCTGGCCAATTTTTTGTCCTCAGCTATCTTTGCCTTTTCCAGCTCGGCCAAGACGGTGGATTTGCCGCTAAGCTCGGATATAAGGAATCGCCTTTCATTGCCGACAAGATCAGGGGCGATATGCTCATAAGCGCGTTTGCTTTTGCGCACGGCGTCCACGTGCAGACCGCCCTTGTGTGCAAAGGCACTCTCGCCGACATACGGCATATTCATTGCTGGTGTTAGGTTGCCTATCTCAAAAATAAAACGGGATACCTCCGTCAGCGTTTTGATTTTTTCGGGGCTGAGAACCTCAAAACCCATCTTAAACGCAAGGTTGGGTATTATTACACACAAGTTGGCGTTGCCGCAGCGTTCACCCAGGCCGTTTATTGTGCCCTGAACGTGCCGGGCACCGGCCCGAACGGCTGCTAAAGTATTGGCGGTGGCACAGTCGGTATCATTATGGGTGTGAATCCCGATTACCATCGCCCTGAACTCTTGACAGACGGCCTCTGTAATCTCGTACACCTGGTCGGGCATACAGCCGCCGTTAGTATCGCACAGCACCAGCACATCGGCCCCGGCCTCAGCAGCGGCGGCCAAAACCTTCATTGCGTATTCCGGATTTGCCTTATAGCCGTCGTAGAAGTGCTCGGCGTCGAAAATGGTTTCAAGGCCGTGCTTTTTGAGATACTCGACCGATTCGGCGCAGATAGTAAGGTTGTCATCGAGCGAACACCCAAGTACATCCGTTACGTGCATGTCCCAGGCCTTGCCAACCAAAGTAGCGACCTGTGTCTTGCAGGCGAGCATTGCGCTCAGCGAGACATCATCCGAGACGCTGGAATCGGCCCTGCGGGTGCTGCCGAAGGCAACGATTTTTGAATGCTTCAGACCCAGCTTGGCAGCCTCCTGAAAGAACTGTATCTCCTTGGGATTTGAAGCTGCATATCCGCCTTCAATATATTCGACACCCAGCTCGTCAAGGCGCCCGGCGATTGCGAGCTTATCTTCCAGCGAAAAGCTGACGCCCTCGGCCTGCATACCATCGCGAAGAGTAGTATCGTAAAGCTTTATCTTTTCCATAGCTATAACTCGCTGTTCGTTGTTCGTGGTTCGTGAATCGAAATCTATAAACTCTATTATAACACATTCATTCTATCGGGGCCGTATTGGAATGTAAAGCTGGAAATTCGGCCATCCCTGGTTTTCCCCCCCCATTTTTCAGACAGGATTCACACAGAGATAATTCAGACACGAATACCTTGGGCACGAGTTTACACTCGTCACGGCGGAGCGTGCCGTAGCAGGACGGATTTAACTAATCACCAATTAACCAATCCTCTAATCAACTTACTCTGTCATTGCGAGCAAATATCTACTTGCCTATGAGGCAGCGCGGCAATCTCTATACACTATCAGATATCACAAATGCTCAGATTGTGGTCATAC
>JABAOH010048513.1_pt5 | contig 12021 bp, 11 predicted proteins | sample 7062181 | NCBI WGS metagenome assembly JABAOH01 (sample SAMN14538630, study PRJNA623070) | marine sediment metagenome | biome: marine biome [ENVO:00000428]; feature: marine pelagic biome [ENVO:01000023]; material: deep marine sediment [ENVO:00002113]; isolation source: pool of 5 deep marine... | reverse complement strand
AACAAAACGCTGTCCGAGTTTACCCGTTCCTTCATAGAGCACGACTTAGAGGCAACCAACTTGGGAGTCCAGAGGGGATTGAAAGCTGTAAAGAAGGTTAAGAAGAAAAAAGAGGAAAGAGCTGAGATATTCTACGTTTAACCACAAGGTGACGGCCTGAGGTCGGTTAAGCAAGAAATAGAAGTTTAAGCGAAATGGTTTATAACGCTCGTGTGTCAATGTTGATGAGGCTGGCCCGGCTATAACTCCTAATCGGAAGAACATGAAATGCCAGTAAGACAACCCATAGTGTGTGTGCTCGGTCACATCGACACCGGAAAGACGCTTTTGCTAGACAAGATCAGGAAAAGCAGTGTTCAAGCAAGGGAAGCTGGAGGCATAACTCAGCACATTGGAGCCAGCTTCTTCCCAGTTGAAACTCTCAAGGAAGTGTGTGGTCCTCTCCTAAAGAAATTCAAGCGCAGGCTACGCATTCCTGGGCTGCTTGTCATTGACACACCAGGACATGAGGCTTTTGCCAACCTTAGAAAAAGGGGTGGCGCAGTCGCAGATATCGCAATTCTCGTAATCGATATCTTAAAGGGTTTTGAGGCTCAAACCCATGAGTCAATCGACATCTTGAAGGCAAGGAAAACTCCTTTTCTCGTCGCGGCGAACAAGATTGACCGTGTGCCCGGTTGGGTCTCTAAGCCAGATGAACCCTTTTTAACGTCATATCAGAGCCAAGATCCCTACGTTCGTCAAGACATCGATGAGCGTTTGTACACCATCATGGGGACTTTTTCTAAAATGGATTTTCGAGCTGACCGCTTCGACAAAATATCTGATTTCACTCGAACCGCAGCTATTGTTCCGACGAGTGCCAAAACGGGTGAAGGCATACCCGAGCTCTTGGGGGTTCTCGTTGGCCTAACTCAGCAATACCTGCGAGCCCGCTTAAAAGTAACTAAGGGACCAGCCAAGGGCACCGTGTTGGAAGTCAAAGAGGAGCCCGGGCTCGGGATCACCATTAACGCCATCATTTATGACGGAATACTTCAAAAAGGCGACATGATTGTTGTAGGTGGAAAAGAGCAGCCCATCAGGACGAACGTTCGCGCAGTCCTCCTGCCTAAGCCTCTTGACGAAATCAGGGACCCGAGAGACAGATTCTCCTCCGTAGACGCTGTTTCAGCCGCTGCTGGAATAAAGATCGCAGCACCCAATCTTGATGATGCTTTGGCCGGGGCACCTTTATACGTAGTTCCAGTTGACGGTCAACCTGAACAGGTTTCCAAGCTAGTTTCTGAAGAGGTGGGGAAACTAATAGTTGCCACTGATATCGACGGAGTTGTGCTAAAAACCGATGCGTTGGGCTCCCTTGAGGCCATAGCTGAAGGTTTGAAGCGAAACAACATTCCAATAAGATTGGCGGATGTAGGAGACGTTTCTAAACGAGATGTTACAGAGGCAGCTGTGGTTAGAGAACACGAACTGCTCTACGGGGTGGTCCTCGCCTTTAACGTGAAAACGTTGCCGGACGCAGCAAAGACAGCAATAGATCGACGCGTTTTCATCTTCGAACACAACATTATTTATCACCTTGTCGACGACTACTTGAAGTGGATGAAGAGCACGCAGGAAGAGCGCATTCAAAGAGAACTCGACAGGTTGGTTAGGCCAGGTAAAATAAAGATCCTTCCCGGATACGTGTTTAGGAGGGCAAAGCCCGCTATCGTGGGAATCGAGGTTTTGGCGGGGCAGATCAAACCGAAGTACTCGCTTGTTGGAGAGGATGGAAGGAACGTTGGTGAAATCAAGCAAATTCAAGATCGCGGGCAGGCTATACATGAAGCAAAAACTGAAACGCAGGTGGCCATCTCATTGGATAAACCAGTTGTGGGAAGACACATCAACGAAGGCGACGTACTCCTCGTTAAGGTACCTGAGGAACACGCGAAAGCCCTACTAACAAAGTTTCAAGATTGCCTGTCGTCTGAGGAATTAAACGTCTTGAATGAACTCGTTGACATTATGAGACGCCAGCTTCCCCTCTGGGCAGCCTAGTGATTGCGGGTAAAAGTTCTTCAACTTTCTAGAACCGAGATGGTAGAGTCAACGCATTTGCTGTTTTAAGGGCAAACCTCTGTTGTTAGGTGTTTTCTTTGCCATGAAAATTTATGGTTCACAAGTGATTTTACGTTCATAGCGTTTATTAAGTCTCTCTACACAGTATATCGTGGCGTTGCGGCTACTCAAGTTTGGTTAGAGGTCATAATCGTTCATAACTGAGTGAAAACGGATGAAAACGGAGTCGAAGACTGCAAACAAGAAAAAACTGTCCATGTTTCGAGAAGTCTACCCGATAGAAGAGCCTCACGCTTACGCCGCAGTTATGAGAGACCCAGCCACACAAAAGATACACTATGAGACGATAGAACCCACCCTACGCGAAAAGGAGAAGAATCAACTCCGAGAGATCAAAGACATTTTAGTTCAAGAAATAAACGTCAGCCTTAAAGACCTTGAAACAAAGAAGAAGGCCAAGGAGTACCTGAAAAGCAAAGTTCGAGAGATCATCCGAGACTATCGCATGAAAGTCGCTGATGAGGCTGTGAATAAGCTCATGTACTACATCGTACGAGACTTCATCGGCTACGGAAAAATCGACTCCCTCATGAAGGACCACATGATTGAAGACATCTCCGCGGACGGAGTAAACATTCCCATCTACGTTTGGCATCGAGAGTATGAGTCCCTACCTACCAACGTTATTTTTGAGGAGGCCGATGAGCTAAACTCCTTCGTTGTAAGGCTGGCTTATCTCGCTAGAAAACATATCTCTGTCGCTAGGCCTATTCTTGACGCTGCTCTCCCCGACGGAAGCCGTGTTCAACTTACCTACGGAAGCGAAATTACGCGAAGAGGTTCAACATTCACGATCCGTCGTTTCCGTGTCGATCCGCTCACGATCTCTGATCTGATCTCTTTTAACACCCTCTCTTCGGACATAGCTGCATACTTCTGGTATGCCATCGAGAACCGGGCATCCATCCTTGTAGCTGGAGGGGTAGCAGCGGGAAAAACGACCACACTTAACTGTCTATCCATGTTCATAAAGCCTGAATTAAAGGTCGTGAGCGCAGAGGACACGGCTGAGCTTAACCTGCCCCACGAGAACTGGATTCCCTCAGTTGTGCGACCGGCATTAGGGTCCGAAGACGAAAGAACTGGTGCCATCACGCTGTTTGACCTCTTGAAGGCAGCGGTGAGGCAGAGACCCGACTACATTATTGTGGGTGAGGTGCGCGGCGAAGAGGCGTACACTCTATTTCAAGCAATGGCTACCGGACACCTAGGTATGAGCACGCTACACGCAGAGTCTGTGGATGCCGTTGTTCAGCGCCTAGAGGCAGAGCCCATGAATATTCCCAAGACCCTCCTCACCATGATCGACGTTGTTATGGTTCAGTTGCGGACTGAGATTGAGGGAAAACCGGCCAGAAGAGCCCTCACGATAACCGAGATTATGGCCATGGACCCTAGGACAAAGGAGCTCTTAACCAACAACGTGTATCGGTGGGATTCGAAGAGTGACGCCTTCTCGTACTCTGGTCGCAGCTACGTTTTGGAGAGGAACATGAAAAAGATGGGTCTCACTGAAGACGAGGTTAGAGCCGAACTTCATCGAAGAAAAACTGTGTTGGAATGGATGATGACAAACAACATTCGGAAGTACACCGATGTGGCCTCTGTCATTCGGGAATACTACGCTGATCCAGACCGCGTTTACCGAAGAGCGAGGGTGGGAGCGCTATAGGCTTGGTTAAGAGGAAGAAGAACATCAAAAGAGCGCCCACATGCCCTAAGAAAGCGTCTAGTCCAGTCTCTCCTTCGATTCTCAGACGATTTCACCGTTGGGCTAAAGAAATCCAGCTGGGTTCTAAAAAGCCTCAGGTGTTTGCCTATCAAGTCATCGGGGAAAGAATCGCCCGGCTTTTGCCCTTCTTCATTGACATGGGTGTGAACCTTCGAAAGTCTGGAATAAAGATTAGCTTCAAGGCGTACGTTAGCTTTGCCATTTTTATGTCTATGCTCGTTTCCGCCTCAGTTCTGATCTTGACTCCCATCATCCTTGTTGTTATCCTTGGGCTCCCCTTCTTTTCCTCCCTTCTCTTCGGGCTGGGGGGAAGCTTGTTTGCAGGAGGCGTAACCATAACTCTCTTTTATGCTTATCCAATCTATCGGGCAGACAATTTGAAGAGAAATTTGGAAGATGGCCTTCCCTTCACAACTGGTTATATGGCGATACTGGCTGGAGCCAGTGTCCCGCCTGACCGAATATTTCGCTCTTTAGCTGAACTTGACGCTCCGCTAGCGGTTTCTGAGGAAGCTAAAAATGTAACGCGGGACGTGGAGCTCTTTGGGTTCGACATTCTTTCAGCCCTAGAGTCTGCTTCTGATCGTACTCCTTCTACAAGGTTTAAGGAATTGCTTGAGGGTTTCATCGCCACGGTTCACTCTGGAGGAGGCTTAGCAAAGTATCTGAGGGATCGATCTCGTCAATACATGAAACTAAAGCGCATCGCTCTCAGCCGGTTTTCAGACACCCTTGCGATCCTAGCGGAGTTTTATGTTACCATGCTGGTTGCAGGACCCCTGATTCTAGTAGTCATGCTCGCGGTGATGGGGATGCTTGGAGGAGGAACGAGATTGCTTGATCCTCGCCTGCTGTTGCAGCTACTGACGTATCTCGGCATACCCATCGGATCTGTAGCGTTTCTGATAATCTTAGACACCCTTTCACCGAGGAGGTAGGCATGCCTAGGATTGATAGATGGGAGAGAAAGGTCGCTTGGATTGTACCCAGTATCATAGGCGCTGCCATACTTATGACCGCTTGCGTAACGCTTTGGAACACGCCTCTTTTTGACGAGTACCTGTTGCTCGCGGTTTTGATCGCCGTTTTTCCCTCTGCGGTGCTAGATTACTTGGATTATCGCTGGAAAAGGTCTATAGATGAGCATCTACCCGATCTTTTCCGAAGCCTTGTTCAAGCTAAACAGACGGGGATGCCCCTTGCTCAAGCCCTAGAAGAAGCTTCAAAAAGACGTTATGGATCCCTAGCTGGGGAGTTGAAGAAAATAGTGACCCAGATGTCCTGGGGGATGTCATTTGAAAAGGCTCTACAATCCTTTGGCGAACGCGTTGGCACCGCGTTAGTGGGAAGAACTGTCCCGCTTGTGATTGAAGCCAGTCGGTCTGGGGGGCGAGTTGAGAAGGTTTTTGCTCCGACGGGGAAGTTTATCCAGTCAACCTTAACAATGGAGAAGGAGCGTCGAACCCAAACGAGGCCCTACGTTGCGATTGTTTATGTCGCGTTCTTTGTTTTCCTTTTCACCATTATTATGCTCTTTAAGACGTTGTTCGTTCAGGCGAGTGAGCTTCCCACTCTCGGATCTGCTGTTCTGTCTCTGGAAGAGGCTAAAAGACTCTTCTTTCACATGAGTGTAATCCAAGCTTTCTTCGGCGGTTTGGTGGCTGGAAAAATGGGTGAGGGAACCGTGAGCGCCGGCTTGAAACACAGCGTTATTCTCTTGGCTTTCGGATATCTGGTCCTCAAGTTTCTGATATAGGAGGAATAGAATGTGAGAAGAGTATTGTGGGACAGAAGAGGAATCACACCAGTCTTGAGCAACGTCTTATTGATGGCCATTGCGGTGGCGGGGATGTCAATCGCCATAGCCGCGACGTATGTCATCACCAACAACCTTCGCGAAACCATGGGGGAGCGCTTCATCATAGAGGACGTGTGGTTCAAGACGGACGGCGAGATTGCGATGTATCTTCGTAACACAGGCAAAACGCCGATCAAGGTGGCCGATGTGTACGTGAACTACACGGCGGCGCAGTTGCCCACGTCGCTTGAGTTGGATGTAGGCAGTCACGGCTGGTTGAATGTAGCTTACGGCTGGAGTTCAGACTCTGTATATCACATTAAGGTTGCGACAAGTAGGGGAACTCAGGTTGCGGACTATTACAGGTCTCCGGCTTAAACGAGATCGACGCGGCTTAAGCAACATAATCGTTGTCGTCCTCAGCCTAGTCATCATCATCGCAATCACGTCGAACGTGGTTCTATGGAGCTACCAGATGAACCAGCTAGACTGGGAGAAAATGCGGGAAGCCGTAAAAATTTCCAATGTTACCCATGTCAACGCCACCCGCTCTTCTTGGTTTGTTGTCCAGAGCGAATATATGGTGAACATCGGCAGTCGCGTAAGCGGCACCTTTGAAGATGCACAAGTTTCCAATGATGACAGGTGGGAAACATTCCAAGAGGAGGAGAAACCCCCAAGGTACAGGCTGGATGTCAACGGAACCTTCATCATCGATGTATCAGCTTACCCCCTATGGTCTATTTCAACCGTCGAAATCCAATTGAGATACAGAGCTAGCGACAGTGTAGAAAACTGGCACCTGAAGGCCTACAACTGGACAACGAACGCGTTCAGCGACAGCGGTTTCAACTCCACTACAGGTCACAAGCCTACAATGCGGTGGGACAATTACGCCGTGAATCTCACGGATCAGTGGCGTAGTTACGTGCATGACGACGGTACGATGCGTCTGGAGTTTTGTGACGAAGGAAATGACGCTATTAGGACGACTGTCGACATCGACTTTTTGGGTGTGAGGATCGTAGCCAGCGGAACCCGATTCACCTTTAGAAATGAAGGTGCTCCAACCTCTCATCTCGTTTCTCTGTGGACCATCAACTCAACCAACCATCAGCGTTACGACACAAATATCATTGTAAACTCGGGAGAAACTTTGAATTACACTCGCGCTGACATCAGCTTGCCCAGTGGACAATACACAGTTAAAGTTGTGACGAAGCGAGGAAACATCGCAGTTTACTTGGGAAGCTGACTTTCTTCGAAAATCTGTATTTGGGATTCATAGTAGTCAAAAACGAAAGTCTCGCGTGTGTACCTTTACGATCAGGCTTGTTCTCCCTTATGTTTATTCTTGCTTAATACTTTTTCAGTAAAACTATTTTTCATACAAGCCTTCAGGCCTTTTATTGCCTCGTTGTAATCCTTCGCTTCAATTAGTTTGATCTTGTAGAGTTCTGCCAACTTCTTCCCGTCTTCACTCATCTTGGGAATTGCGACTAAGCACGCTCTGTCTGGAGCGATATCGTACACCTTGGCAAACATCGCTATGATGGCTTGTTCGGAAACAAAGTCGCCAGTTGACGCCGCTAGGTCAATTACGGTTATGTTCTCATCTTTTCCACCGCGGGAAGCGGTCACGTCAAACATGTGGCTTGTGCCAGATCTCCCCTTCAAAAGGCCAGGGCTTTTCACCTTGAAACCGCAGCTTTCCAGAAATTCTTTTATCGGAGCGATCAAGGTCCAGCTCAGCGCCGCCTCGTGCATCACGTCTTCGTTCAAACTATAGGAGTACACGTCTTTGTACAGAGCTTCCTCAAACGTGAAGTCTCGATGGCAATCACGGCAGAAGTGGGACACGACAGGGATGTCAAAACTCTTGCCACACCCGCTGCAGGTACACCACGCCCCAGCTTTTACGTAATCAACATCAAGCTTGGTCAACTCTCTATGACATCTTGGGCAAACAAGCTTGTCTTGTTTCTTGAAGCGTTCTTCAGCATCAATATACCCGCACGGAACATGCTCAATCAACGAGCTTTTCTCAATTTTAAACGACTTGCAATAGGGACAGCAGTAGTGGAGAGAAATGCTGGCTGAGCCGCAGTGTATACAACGGACAAACTTGTCAAAGAGCTCTCTCTTTAGAACACCAACCTCGAAGAGTTGCGTCAAAAATTCGTTGACACTTGGGGCGTCGCCCACAATCTTCTCAACGATCGGATAGGTATATCCAAACTTAGGATCGTAAACAGGTTCCAGTTTGCTGAGCTCTCCGCTCATAAACTTGCTGAGAAGCAGCTGGACGCGGTGGTCCTTGTAGACTTCAGCCCGTTGTTCCTTTGAAGCCTTAGGCATTTTCTTTACCTTTCGACCAGCAATACGGCGGGGCTTCGTTATAATCACCTGGTGAACAATTAATTTATTGGCTTTCTCTCTGTTTAAACTTTTATCTAATCTCTCCAAGAAAGATTTTTAAAACACGGTAAACGTTTTTCTAAAGATCAATTTCCACGTGATAACTGTGTCTCAAACAAAGCGAATCATTCAGTGTCCCAAATGTGGCTTCACATTTGACATAACCTACGGCAGAAGTTTCGCCTGTTCAGGATGCCCCTCTCTCGTCCAATGCGACATGGCAAAGTGCCCAAAGTGTGGACACGAATTTCCTTTGCCAAGTCAATACGGCAATGTTTAATCGGGCCTCCAAAGAAAAAACAGCTGAAATTTAGAAGCTAAGCACTAGAGAAGTTTTCTTTTCGCGAAAGCTATTCAAGGCGAGAAGTCATATTGTCAAGAAAAGGAGCAAAACTCTTGGTTGACAAGAAACGAAGCGCGAACAAGCTTAACCGCCTAATCGCCTTCGATGTTGAGGGCGTGATAATACCAAAAAGGCGCTATCTGCTCTTTGAAGCAACAAGGAGACTAGGTTACTGGAAGACCTTGAAGGTGATGGCAGTAGGCTTTCTCTACGAGGTTGGGGCGCTGTCGCTAGAATCTGCGCTCAAGAGAATCTTCATGCTCTTCCAAGGTCTAACGGTTGACGACCTCTTCCAACTTTACAAAGGAATTCCCCTAATCCCAGGTGTCGAAGAGTTTTTTGAAAAACTGAAGGGAGCTGGATATCGAACAGCCCTTATAAGTTCAGGTCTACCAACGCCGGTTGTTGAACACTTAGCGGCTAGGCTTAACGCAGACTACGCGTTCGGTTTGCAGCTAGATGTAGCCGACAAACGTTTGACAGGTGAGATCGGCGGCGATGTAATAAAGTCAAACGGGAAAGCGCTTGTTTTAAAGAAGATTCTCGAGAGCGAGGGGTTGCCACCTCAAGACTGCGTTGTGGTTGCTGATGATCGAAATAACTTGCCCATGTTCCCGCTCTGCGCTCTGAGGATCGGTTACAACCCTGACTTTCTTGTAAGCATCAAATCGGACCTTGTGTTTACAGACGAACTCTCCGAGAGCCTACCACACTTAACGGGAGAAACTTTGCCGTTTCCCCACCAAGCCCTTTCAAAGAGCGACCTTATCCGCGAGTCAATTCACATGAGCGGGGCTTTGATTCCGTTTATTTGCACTCATCTAAAGGACCGCTACTTGGTTTCCTTGCTGATACTCCTTTTGATTCTACTCTATACCGCGTCTGAGTTCGCTAGGATAAAAGGAAACCATGCTCCCTTGTTTTCCACAGTGACCCGCAGAGCAGCGCTCAAACCGGAGCTTCACGAGTTCGTCACCGCACCCATCCTTTTCGCCCTAGCAATAACGGTTTCGCTAATTTTATTTCCTATTCCCATCAACTACGCATCCATCATGATACTTGCGTTGGGCGATGGGTCCGCCACTCTCTTCGGAAAGAACTTTGGAAGAACCGTGCTTCCTTTTAACAAAAGAAAACGAGTGGAAGGCTCAATTTTTGGCTTTTTGTTTGCCTTCTTGGGCTCTCTACTCTTCGTAAGCCCGATCAAAGCTTTGGTAGGCGCTGCTGTAGGGATGTTGATGGAATGTCTACCCACGCCCGTCAGCGACAACTTAGCTGTACCCATCGTTTCGGGGCTGGTCATGACTATGATGCCGTAAATGGGCAAGACGGAAATTCGTGAGGAAATGTCTATAAGAAGATTGATATTCCAATGTTGCCTTAGTAAGGCAGTGTTGAAACGGTTAAACGCAAACGTGAACCGAATCGGTGAGTCATCATGTCCACGGAGAAACGTTGGAAACGTTTAATCTTTAGGTGGACCGCCCCGAAGGGGTTCATCGCCATACTGTTGTTCTCAGCGCTGGCTCTCCTTATCGAGTATGTTTTGACCAGTTCCTTCATGTCTTTCGGGTTAACAGATAACACTCCGCTTACAACGACCTTTGAGTTTCCTCTAACCCAATCGCTTTTCACCATAACTGTCAGCCCACTCTTTCACCTCACGCCCTTCGGCGTGATCGTTGTCCTCGTTTCAAGTTGGACATACCTCACGAAGTACATGGCTGTGGCACCACGCAGAATCAAGTCCGTCAAAAAAGCGCCAACAATTCGAAAGAAAAGATCTTTCAAGAGGGCTGGAGGAAAACTTCGAAAACTCAGTCGGGCTCTCAAGTCCTTCTATCGGCGGTTGAGTGCCGCGGTTCTTCGAGTTCGCGGCGTCTCATACGTGCTAAAGCGACTTTTCTTTGCCAGAGCCGCCGTCAAGAGTACCGTAAGCATCGTCACGATCTTTCTAGTGTCCTTTCTTGCACTGTACGTTATTGGGTACCCTAGGTTGACTTACGATGCGGTGGTTAGGCTCTATCATTTGAGCCCTTCCTTCCTCGGTTTCGTGTTGAAGACGATTGAGGTGGCTCAGGGAATAGCGCAGGTTCTATCTCCGATAGGTTGGTTAGCCTCAGCTATCAACAATGCGTTGCTCGACACAGCACCTGGCTTCAGAAGCGCCCTCGAGAACTTCGGGGCTTCAACAACCGGGCCAATAACTAAAGTCGACCTCGTGGGGAGGTACCTCCTTTGCCAAAACCTTGCAGCATGGGTCTCCGCTGCCATCGCCTTGGCGTATGCGCGTTACACCTCGCATTTGTATCGTCGAAGGTCGCGGTAGAACTTTTTGACTAGCCATTCTTCATACCATGAATGGTTGTGACAGTGAATGGCGGATCGTCCAAGGTTTGGTCCGGCTGGGTTTCCTCCCGCATTTAAAGAACGCAAGCTTCCAGTGCATGAGTTCCTCAAATACCTCCGGGACGCGCGGGCGCAAGAGAGATCGAGAGAAGACCATGGCACGACGTTTGAGAAGCGTTCCTATTCCGTCTACTTTCTTCCTAGAATGCTTGTCAATCAATTTTCAATGTTGTACTTTTTTCTATACACTCTCTATGCTTATCGATCACATCGTCTACTAGTTGCTTGAGACGTTCCTTCGGTTGGAAGCCTGCAACTGTCTCAATGGGTTTTCCATCACAAAAGAAAACCAGAGTGGGGGTGCCCATAATCCCATACTTAACAGCGATCTGCATATTCTCGTGGGTCGCTAATACGTTTAGCTTGGCGAATTTCACTTTGTTCTTGTATTCTTCGGCAACCTCACTGAAGATTGGATTCAGTCTTATGCACCAAGGACACTGTTCATGCCAGAAATCAACCAGAACCAAAGTGCTAGACTTCAAAATTTCCTTTTCCCAGCCGTCCGCATTTACCTCTAAAACACTGTTCATACACGTTCACCTCAACTACCCATGGTTATCTTTGCCACTATCTAAAGTGAATTACGGCGTTAATGTTGGGATCATAGCAAGCGGTGATGCCTTTGTCAGTGTCAGATAGATGAAGGTCATATGAAAAGAACAACCGAACTTCTCTTTCTTTTTCAGCTGTGTTCTTCACTGTGACTTTCCTAAGGAAGATATTGTGAAAGTGGTTAACCCATCTTCGACTCGCAGTTCTAGTGAGAGGTCAGGTTACTTAACTAAAACATCGGTAACCAAAGAATCTTCTTTTTAACTCAATCTTTTGCTCCAAGAGTCGTCTATCCAAGAAAATCTTCTGTCCGCTCAAACCTCGAATCTACAGAAATGACTACTAACATGATTTCCAATTCCAACAAACGGGAAATACATGTACCTGATGCCCAGGTCACTGTCAAAGTTAACCACAAGATTGCCGTTTCCAACACACAACTCTATAGGCATTTTGCATCATCTAGTGGTTGTGCTCAATAAGGTGATGGTACCGCTCAGGGGGCATAAGAGAACCGAACGCCCTTTGTATTACCTCGCTTAGTGCAGGGTGGATATGCATTCCGTTAATTATTGGCTCTGTGCTTTGTTCACGGGTGTACATTAGGTTTATTATCTCCTGTATAAGAACGGAGGCATA
>JABAOH010025891.1_pt4 | contig 12022 bp, 14 predicted proteins | sample 7062181 | NCBI WGS metagenome assembly JABAOH01 (sample SAMN14538630, study PRJNA623070) | marine sediment metagenome | biome: marine biome [ENVO:00000428]; feature: marine pelagic biome [ENVO:01000023]; material: deep marine sediment [ENVO:00002113]; isolation source: pool of 5 deep marine... | reverse complement strand
AGAATTGCAGGAGTCAAAATCTACTCGCCCGACATGGAAACCGTGTTCCAGATCGAAAGTGAAAGGCTCTATGGGTTCATTGTTAACCGTCTCCTCTTCGGACAAAGATTGCTCAAACTTGCGGTGGATGCAGGAGCAACATTATTGGACTCAACTCTGGTAGTAGAGCCGATTTTAAAAGACAAAACCGTCACAGGAGTTTCAGCGCGAGACATCAAAACAGAAACCACGACACAGCTCCAAAGCAAGGCTGTAGTGGACGCAAGCGGCTTTTTCGCTGTTTTAAGGAAAAAACTTCCTCCAGAAATTGGAGTCGACACTGAAGTCAGCAATGAAGACGTAGAGGCATGCTACAGAGAGATTCGCCAATTAAAGGGACACGTAACAAGCCCAGACTTCTGCGAAATCTACCTAGACCAAAACACCGCGCCCGGAGGCTACTACTGGATTTTCCCAGAAGGCAAAACCAAAACCAACGTAGGCGTCGGCGTATGTATGTCTAAGAGTTTCCCAAAGCCCAAAAACCAGCTATACAACAAAGTTCTATCCAAACCACTATTTGACGACTCAACCATCATCACAGGGGGCACATGGTATGTTCCAACAAGAAGACCCCTCGACTCATTGGTTGGAAACGGCGCCCTAGTGGTAGGAGACTCCGCATGTCAAGTTAACCCAATTCACGGAGGCGGCATGGGACCGTCCATGATGGGCGGAAAACTGGCTGGAGAAGCCTTAATCGAAGCTTTGGAGAAGGGAGATGTAACCCGCGAAAGCTTATGGACTTACAACACGAGATACATGCACTCTTATGGCGCCAAACAAGCTGGACTAGACGTTTTCCGACTTTTCCTCCTTCAAGGAGTAAGCAATGAAGAGATAAACTATGGAATGAAGTATCAGCTGATAACAGAGGAAGACATTTTCAAAACGAGCATGGGGGAAACCGTGCGCCTTAACATCACCGAAGCCTCCCGAAGAGCCCTAAAAGGACTAGGCAAGCTTTCACTGCTCAGACGGTTAAGAAACGCAGCTAAGCTTATGAGAGAAATCAAAGCGCTATACAGAAAATATCCAACTTCACCAAAAGGCTTCGAAGAATGGAAAAAAGAAACACAAAAGTTGATAGCTACCGCAAATAAACTTCTTGCCAAAAAGGAATAGCCTCTTCATGAGAAAAAGGGCTCGCTAGAAAAAGAATAATAGACATACAAACACCATAAGACTTGGGCTTGCAGGTGCATGAAAAAGAAGATTCCAGCTGACATACTAATTCAAAAACTGAACGGGAAAATCCTAAGCAAACTTGACATCAGCAAAACATTGATTCTCGGAGTTGTGCTAAAAGGACTTCCCGTTGCCTATAGCATAGCAAGAATAAACCATGCCATAGAAAACTTCGTCCCAGTTGTGGCTCATCGCCCCCTCCAATTCCAGCATCACGTTAACTCCTATCTGCCAAGCTTAGAATGGAAGTCTTACCTAGAAAAACAATTGAATCAATGTGAAAACCTAATTCTCATCGATGACGTAGTAAACTCTGGATTCACAAAGCAGAAGCTGGAAAGCATCACCATTTCATTAACCAAAGGATACAAAATTCCCCGCTGGTTCGCGGCGTTGATTCTTAATCGGAAAAACCTCGCAGGTCCAAGCTTCGTTTCTCCCAGCGACATCTTCGCCTCACGGGTCAACGCTGAAGATGTTGAATGTGACTGGGGAACACTAACTGTTCCCTTATGGGACCTGCCCATAGAAAAAGCTCGGCAAAGCTGTGAAGAATATCTTCAAAAACATTGGCTAAGCGAGAAGCGGTTTATCACCATAACTTATTAACCTAAACATCCAAAGCCTTGCTTGGTTGCGCAATAAAATGCAGGTTGCAGCTTTAATCTCTGGTGGCAAGGATTCTGCCCTTGCTTTACATCGAGCCTTAAAACAAGGCCTAGAAGTGAAATATCTGGTAACCATGGCACCTCAACGCCCTGACAGCTGGATGTTCCACTACCCGAACATTCACCTAGCCGACTTTTTCGCTGAAGCTGTAGATATTCCCCTAATTAAAGGCGAAACCTCAGGGGCTAAGGAAACCGAGCTAGAAGACCTTAAGCTGTTGCTTGCTAACCTCCAAGTAGACGGAGTAGTGACAGGAGCCATAACGTCTCAATATCAGAAGAAGCGCATCGATAAAATCTGCCAAGAACTAAACCTAAAATCCATTGCTCCCCTCTGGCATGAAAACCCCCAAAAACTGCTGGCGGAAATTGTAAGTTCAAATTTTGAAGTTCTCATTGTCGGAGTCTACGCCTATGGCTTCGACATTACTTGGCTGGGAAGAAAAATCAACCAGAGAACCATCAGAGACCTCATCGAACTTAGCAAGAAATACCAAATTTCACTCGTAGGCGAAGGAGGAGAATACGAAACCTTGGTCCTTGACGCGCCCTTCTTTAAGAAACAAATCCAACTGGTCCAAACAGAAAAGATATGGGAAGACTACAGCGGATACTTAATTGTCAGAGAGGTCAAACTTATAGAAAAAAGAGTTCATACCTGTACAAATCATTTATAATAAAGCATGTCGTTAAAACAAGAGGTGTTAATTTCATGGGTATAGTGTTTGCTGTAAGACACATAATGACAAGAAACATAATCTCCGTGAAAAACAACACTTTAGTTACCGAAGCAGCTTCCGTTATGGTAAGAAAGGACATCGGGTCCGTTGTTGTCACAAGAGATGGAGATCCAGCGGGGATAATAACTGAAAAGGACATCGTGAGGGAGTGTTGCGCCAAAAAACTGTGTGGCGGAGACGTAAAAGCTGAGGAAATCATGAGTACCCCCCTCATAACTATAGACGCCGACGCCTCCCTCGGAGAAGCCGCTATGTTAATGTCAGATAAGAAAGTAAGAAGGCTTCTGGTCAAAGAAAAAGGAAAGATTGTGGGGATCATCACTGAAAAAGACGTGCTCCGAGGGACACTAAGCTACTTCGAAAGCGTAGTTTCCATGTGAAAAATGCTGCCTCAAGCGAGAGTCTGATAGGTTAACACCGCTCTACGTCATTCAAAACTTTTTAAGCTCATCATCTAACCATGGATACAGTGTTTTCAGCTTTTGAAAAAGTTTATTAATTGTTTTGTTGTCTTAGCTACAAACCACTGGCGGACAAAGATCCGTTGGAATGTAACCATAAAGGTTGAACCGTAAACGTAAAGGAAGATTTGGAAATGGCTTACAAATATATGGCTAAGGCTTGGAAGAAGCCTGAAGCCTCTTTTGTAAAGGAGATTATGAAGCAGAGAGCCATCGAATGGCGGCGGCAACCAACCATCGTTAGAGCGGAGCGGCCAACACGCTTGGATCGGGCGCGAAAACTTGGATACAAGGCCAAACAAGGATTTGTTATCGTTCGTGTTCGTGTTCGGAGAGGCTGGTTGAAGAGACCTCGACCTAAGGCTGGTCGTAGACCCAAGCGTATGGGTGTAACAAAAATTAAACTTGCGAAAAGCTTGAGACTCGTTGCAGAGGAGCGTGCTGCTAGGAAGTTTCCGAATTTAGAGGTCCTTAACTCCTACTGGGTTTGGGAAGACGGTCGCTTCAAATGGTATGAAATCATCATGGTGGACTCTCATCATCCGGTTGTTCAATCAGACGAGGACATAAACTGGATTTGCGAAAGTGTTCATAAAGGACGCGTTTTCCGTGGACTCACAAGTGCAGGTAAGAAGGTGCGTGGTCTTCGACGTAAGGGTCGAGGTGCGGAGAAGGTTCGACCAAGCCGTGGGGCAGTTAGAAAAGGAAAAGGAAAAGGAAAAAAGTAGTGCAGAGTTTAAGGGACATAAACTAGGCCAGATATAACGCAGCCGTAGTTGTCCATAGGCACTCTTAAAACTTCCATTCTATAATTTATCTTATCTATTTGAATTCCCCTAATCTTCGCCATTTCCTTGATTTTCCATTGAAGGGTTTCTTTCAAGGCTCTTGCATCCATGTAGCCGTGGGCTTCTGCTACGAGTCCATATTTCCCCTCTAGTTCCCATGCCCATGCGATTCCAGCCCCGATTGTTGTTCCTTCGCCTCCGTCCATTCTGGCTATAACTGCGTGTGTGATGGAGCCGGCTGGTATCTTTCTCCACCTTCTGTTTCTGCATTTTGGGGGGAGTATGGAGCTGACTGGGACAAGGTTGCATTGACCTATCCCTGCTTTTTTTAGAGCTAGGTCAAAGGCGTTTAGTTCTGAGACTGGGCTTTTGGCTTTGCCGCTTGTTATGAAAAATTCTTTTGGAATCATCTCTGGGTTTTAATTCTCCACTTGTATTGCATGCAATTAAGGATGGCTGGTTAATAATTTTACGGTTTCGCTGTAAGAGTTAATATTACATCAAGACAGAAAAGGTAGCGTAAATAACAACCTACTCAAGGATGAGAAAAGATGATTGTCGAAGAAATAAGACGCGAATTTGCAAAATATAAAGACGAGAAATACTTTATTGATTTCGGGCAATTTCAGAAAGGAAAAGAAAAAATCCTAATTCTGAAGGCTGCAATTGTGAGAAAGATTGCCGCCGATTACTTTAGGAAGGTCAGAGACAAACCCAAGCGGGAAATCTTTGAATTGTGTGAGGACCTATTGGAGGCTGGCTATAGATCTGTTGCCTTCGACTGGGCTTTCCGCTGCAGAAAGCAATTTGAGGAAACTGATTTCTACGTCTTTGAATCTTGGCTTAAGAAGTATGTTACAGGTTGGGGGTCATGTGATGATCTCTGCGTTCACGCTTTTGGGCATTTTATTTACATTTTCCCAAAATTCATTTCTAACGTAAAGGAATGGACCAGATCAAAAAGCAGATGGTTAAGAAGAGCCTCCGCTGTAGTGCTGATTTATTCGCTCAGGAGAAAACAATTACTCGACTCGGCTTTCGAAGTGGCGGATATGCTTTTGCTGGATAAAGACGATTTGGTACAAAAGGGATATGGCTGGATGCTTAAAGAAGCAAGCAATAACTATCAGGAAGAGGTTTTTGATTACGTGATGAAAAACAAAAAGGTTATGCCTCGAACTGCGTTAAGATATGCTATTGAGAAGTTACCTTCTGAATTAAGAAAAGAAGCGATGAAAAAAGGGTTTTAGATAACCTATGCGGGCGCGTATGCACACGCTCAACTTCGATCAGGATCTTATCATTGTCAAGAGCATCTTGAATCTCTTTACTGCTTTCAGGGCATGGGGTTCATTGGCTGGCATTATAACTAGTTCACCTTCCTTTAGGTGAAGAGTTTTACCCGAGATAACAACTTCTGCTTGGCCGTCAATGAGGTAGACAAGGGCGTCAAAGGGCGTTGTATGTTCGCTTAGTCCCTGTCCCTCGTCAAAGGCGAACAGGGTTACTGTCCCTGTCTTTTTGTCAATTATCGTTCGACTGACAATGGACCCCGCTTGATAGTCCACCAAATCCGCTAAACGTAATGCCTGTCCTACAGTTTTTTCAGAGCTCCTTTGTTTTCTCATATGTTCCATCTCTTACCTAGTTTGCCAATCATCATAAATAAGTCATCCATCAATTCAAGGAGGACCTTTATTCACTCTTTCCAATGCTTGTTCCTTAGTATATCTTAAGCCGTAAATGCCCTCAACCAACCATGTTACACCTACTGTATCTGCCTTTTGCAAAGTGTCTTTTAGAAGTTGTTCCTCTTCAGGGAATTCCATCCCATAAACTACATCAAATGGCCTATCCTTGCCTCGATATCGCCTAATTTTTTCTATAGCCTTTGAAACTTGCCTAAGGGAGAGACCTTTCTCGTTTGCTGATGGAGCGGGCCCTCCAATAACCCATCCATCATATCTACTGGCTCTCTTAAGCGCACCAATACTTGCGCCTCCAACCCAGATCGGTATACGGGGAGCTTGAACGGGTTTAGGCAGGAAGGTCACATCATCTACTTTGTAGTGTTTCCCGTGATGAACAACCGCCTCCCCAGACCAAAGATCAGTTATAACATCGAGTGCTTCATCTAGCTTCTCAGCTAGAAGCTTGTAATTGAATTCCTCCCCAAAAGCGGTGTAGTCTCGGGCATCGCCCCCGAGACCCACTCCGAGTATAGCGCGACCATTAGAGAGATGGTCTAAGGTAGCTGTCTGTCTTGCAATTACTTGAGGTCTTCTACGTGGTAATGGTGTGACAATAGTTCCAAGCCGTAGATTCTTGGTTCGACCAGCTATGGCTCCAAGAATCGTCCAAGGGTCCACCATGGGCGCACGCGTAAACCATGTTAAATGGTCCCATAGAAGGAAGCCATCCCATCCTGCTTTGTCAGCGGCAACTGCGAGGTTCAAGATGTACTCTGCTGGGTTGTCCACATTCCAAACGTGTATCACATTCAATCCGAATCTCATACGTTCAGTCCTCTTTGCCTACTAGAAGTCTTGTGCTTAAGTGCTCTACGGATGATGCGCATACAAACTCAAATAAGAGTTAGACACATAAAGAACAGACTCATAACCTTCCCTAGGGAATAAGGGTGCCAGTGGAGAAAAACGTCAATGTTCAGCGTAAGATGCTGTCCAGATGTGTAAGTCTCTTGCAAGCCGATCCTCGCGTAGAAGGTGCCTATGTTGTTGGATCAATGGCTGACGAAACTGAAGATGAGTATTCCGACGTCGACATTTACTTGGTAGTCAAGGAAAAGCATTATGCTGAAGTCTACGGAGAACGCCTCAAATTCGCTGAGAGCATTGGAGACGTGTTGTCAACATTTGAAGTGGAATGGCCTAACTGTCAAATGCTGGGCGTCATCTACCGAAACTGCGTTGAAATGGATCTCTGCTACACTAGGCTCAGGCAAGCCGAAGTCTTCAGCGACCGATACAAAGTTATTCTTGACAAGTATGGGCGGATTCAAGAGGCTCTTATCAGAAGGGAGTACCCGAAAAATCCAGCAGCCGAGTTGAAGAAACAAACCGAATTTGCGCTTTACAATCTCCTCCACGCGGTCAACATGTTCCATAGAGGTGAGTACTGGTCCTCAATAAGTCAAATTGAAACTCTTAGAAAAAGAACAGTTTCCCTGATAGAACTGCTTTTGAACAAGGAGATCGGAGAAGAATATCGAAATCTAGAATCGTTATTTCCACAAAAAATTGAAAAGAGACTTCGGAGAACACTATGCCTCTACAGAAAGGACGACATCAAGAAGTCTATTCAGTTATTAACTCAGCTTTTCTGCGAGATCGGAGAGGAGCTTGCCATCAAACTAGGAGTCGAATTTCCGTCAGAAAAATTCTCGCATCTACTCCTGCACCTAGAAAAGCCACTTGTGGCTTAATTACATGGACTTTATAAGTTTAAATGAGTGAATCTGATGTGATGCATTTTGTCCCACTCCTCCATTGCTCTTATCGATATCAGTCTGTTTTCCCATTCAACCGAAGATGAAAACAAAGTTGCACAGGCTGCGCAGAATCTTCTTCCCGCAGAATATTCAGACAGTATAACTTTCAGAAGGCAAAACTTGCATGGGCATCATAGAAATCCTATAGTGCTTTTCGAAACGAGAATGAAAGATAAAAAGGTTATTCAGGCGTTTGTGGAAAACTTGGCTTCCAATCTACCTGTGGTGAACAAGCAGATTCTGCTCGAAGAGTTTGATAGGCATGTAGAGAAAGGAAGCCTTTATCTCCGTTTGGACAAGCAAGCTGCGTTTCAAGGAAACTTCAAGCTTTGCACTGCTGATCCCATTCGTGTACGACTACGTTTTAGAAAAAGTAAACTTGAAGATGTTGTTCAAGTTTGTCGAGAACTTGGGATATTGCCATGAGAAGATTCGTAGATCTGCATTTGAAGCCTTCGTTGGAAGATTTCGAGCAAGTTAGAAGCATGATTAACAAGTCTGCTGAGCTTGGGTTTCAAATGGTTGGCTTGTCTCTTCCATCAAAGATTGGCATTGATAAAGTGAACCAGCTGCGTAAGATATGTCGTGATGTTGGCGTTGAATTGGTTACGAGGGTTGATCTTGAACCTAAGGGCAGGCGCGAGCTTTTGGATGGCTTATATAAGCTCAGGCGTAGGTTTGAAGTAGTAAATATTCACTGTTCTTCCAAGGCGGTGGCTAGGCAGGCAGCCAAAGACAGGCGGGTTGACCTTCTTTCGTTTCCAGCTGCAAAATATCCGAAGGTGTTTTTTGACCGCGCTGAAGCGGAGTTGGCGTCTAAGACATTGGCTTGTTTAGAAATAGACCTGCAACCTCTTCTTTCACTACATGGATTTAATAGAATTCGTCTTCTCTCGGTTCTTAGACGCGAAGTAGCCGTCGCCAAGAGGCTGAAGGTGCCTATTGTCTTGTCTAGTGGGGCAACCGAAGTGAGGTTTCTGCGAAAGCCTCAAGATTTTGCTTCTTTTGGTTTGCTTTTCGCTTTTGACTTGCCTCTTGCTTTGGATGCTTTGTCAAATACGCCATTAGAAATTGTGAAGCGGAACAGGCAGAAGTTAAGTCCAGATTATGTGGTTTCCGGTGTTCGTGTTGTTAGGAGGGCGTGACTGCTGTCTCAGCGGGTGAAGCGACGTTACTTGGCTGTTAGAGTAGAAAGGGAGGAGCCCATTGAAGAAAGGGATTTGTTAGATTCGGTTTGGACCGCCCTAAGTCAGCTTTTTGGAGAGTTTGGCGCCAGCCAAGCTGAGTTTTCTTTCATTCGTGATCACAAGCAGAGGGACTATTTCATTTTGCGCTGTTCACGTAAGGCACTTCCTATGGTTAGGGCTTCAATTGCTTCCATAACGGAAATCGGCGAGAAGCTAGCTACTGTCCATGTGTTGCAGGTTTCCGGAACCCTTAAGGCGCTTCGCAAAAAGACTGCTTCAACAAGATTATCGCAGTAGAAGCTTCACAAATCAGATGGGTTCGAAACTCCTATTAGTGGGAGTGAACGCATTGTCTGTTTGGGGATGATGACGCCGTCCCAGACCGACCTTTATGCAGGTATGAAGAGCTCATGACGGACAGACCCCCTTCAAAGCGTCAATAGCAAACGAAACAATTTTGAAAATTGAGCAAGTAGTCAGTTTTGTATATGCTTCACTCAACCTTATTACGGTAAGTAAACATGAACGCAACCCAAAATAAACCAGTAGCTGCCTACGCGATCGCAATTGTGGGCGTAGCGCGCGCGCATACAGATAGTTGCTGCCTTGTTCATGGTATACGTCGTTTTCTTTCCTTCACCGTTCAATGAAGGGATGTGGTTTTACCCAATGATGGGATCTTGGACGATGCATGGCAGAGATGACTACTCTCTCGGTTTGGTCTGTGTCTCTGTTTCCATAGCGTTAATGATTGCAGTTGTGGGCTTAGGAGCATATGGGGAGTGTCAATGAACAGCTCTAAACTTGACAATGTACGCTATGGAGCCATATTTGTCCTCATTTCCTCTGTAATAGCTTTTCCAACCATGTGGGGCTTCTTTGTCGGCTCTCTGTTAATGTTCATCGGCAGCTTGTTAGGATTAACTTGGCAATCCTAACACCTTGAAAACTGCTCATCAATCTAAGAACCGAAAAAGATGCGTTATTGATAATTCATAAATCTAATATACGCTTCAAAAGCTACAAAACATTATGAAACCACTTTACACGATAAGCATAGTTTATTCCATAACGCGCGCGCGCATCCTGTCGAACTCTTGTGGCTATGGGGTTTTATCGCTTTTCTTGTTGGCCTTCACATTCACAGGGGGGAATTCTAGCATCTAGGTGAGTGAATGAATGGAGATTGAATATAAAGAAATCGAAGGAAAAACGCGTCTGAGAGTAAAGTTTGACTACGAAAAAGGTGAAATACAGCTCTGCGGCACCAGAATTGCTTTGACAAATCTCCTTCCAGCCTGTGAAAAGATAGATAAGATGTTCGGCACCGGAGGAGAAGTTATCATGAGCTGCATGGCTTTTGAGCAGGGCAATCAACTCTTTGAAGCAATGATGGAGCATAATCCGGACAAAAGCAGGAAAGAACTGTTAAACGAAATAATCGACGCACAGCCTCAGATGGGATGGGGAATAACCACCGTAGAAGTTGTCAGCAGTAATCCTCCAAAGATAGAGGTGTCAGTGAAAAACTCCCTCGTAAAAACTTCGCGGGGATCATCCAAACATTTGATAGGTTCTTTCTGGGCGGGTGTGCTGTCTAAGTACTTAGATCAGCAACTGAAATGCGCAAACTTCTCTTATGTTGAAAAAGAGGATGAGTTTCATTGCACAATCACAGCTTGAACAAATACGCGAACAGAGAAGGCAACAAATTGAATAAGGCTTAAACCAGCTCTCACAAGTCCGACATGGTTGACGGAAAATGTTAGAAGCCACAAAAGAAGAGCGGGCTGAAATCTATCGTGATTCCCGCTTTCAACATTTTCTTAACAAGTTTCTGAGCGGGGAGCTTGAAAAGTTAGATCCTGTTTACGACCCGAAATATGGATACCGATATCCCCAAGCAGAAGTTATATTGGGCGACCCAGTCACTACAGAAGAGTTTCTGAATCGCTTGTATGAAATGGGGTTCCTCAAAAGGGAACTCTACGACAAAATTATACCTTGTCCAGCCTGCGGTTCTGCTAATGTCTCCACTAGATATCGCTGTCCCTACTGTGAAAACTTCAACATAAAGAAGAGTTCGTTGACCGAACATGTTTCATGCGGATATATCGACACCGAAGAACGCTTCAGAAACAAAGGTAAACTTGTTTGTCCTAAATGTGGTGTAGAATTAACAAAGCCAGATGTTGATTACAGAAAAGCTGGAGTATGGTGTAGCTGCAACGAATGCGAAAAAAGCTTTGACATTCCAGTTCCATCTCACTTTTGCCGTGAATGTAACGAAGACTTTACGTTTGAAGACGCTGATTCTCGAAGCATATATTCATACAGTCTCGACAGAGCCTTGCTGGAAGAAGCTGGTGTCCACTACATGTTGGTCGCCCCAGTCAAAGCGTTTTTCCACAGTCGTGGGTTTAAAGTGGAAAGCCCTGGTTTCCTGAAGGGCAAGTCCGGAGCAAGTCACATCTTCGACATTATAGCTTCCCCTAAAGAGGCAACTAAAAAAGTGATTGCAATAGATGTCGCATCTAGTCAAACGGGGGGCGCCGTTTCTGAACAATCAATCATTTCCATGTTTGCCAAGATTTTCGATGTAGCCCCCTACAAGTCATGTTTGATTGCTATTCCCAGGATGAGCGATAACGGAAAAAAACTTGCTGACCTGTACAAGATCAAGTTGATTGAGGCAGCAGATCAGAATGTTGCAATCGAAGCATTGGACGCCATTTTAAGCTAAACGTCGGCTATGTAAACGGCCTCATTCTTTCTTCCAGCTATAACCTTGACCTGTCAATGGGGCGGTACAGTCACTTAACTGCGCGTTGGTAGGCGTATTGATGTAAGTCTTTTTCCGAATTTTGTTCGGTCTTGTCGTCTTGGTATTTGTAGATGCTTTGAACAATTGTAGGTGAATATAAGCACTCTACTAGTTTGGGGCAACTGTAACATTCATCTGGGAAAGAGGTTTTCTTTGAATTGGTTCGGAAAAAGCGATGCGGGCGTGCTTGGTTGTATAAGTATCCGAAATAGTGGAGGCATTTCTTCTGGTTCCCTTCTTTCGAGGAGATTTGCATCGACTGAGCTATCTTAGGTGTAGATCTGCCCTTCTCGCCGATTACTTTGAGGCTCGATGATTTGAACCCGCGCCTTCTGTTTGCCGCTTCTTGTTTTATCTTCACTAGGATTAGGAAGGAAACTAGGGCAACGGGTGCCGATATGGTGATCAGTAGATTGGTGTCGATGGGGAACATGGGGATCACTGAGAGGGAATTGTAGGTGTTCTTCCATGATTTCTACTTCTAAGCACTCACGACAACTCTCATATTTGTTGTGAATCATGAATCTGTATGTTGGCTTTGCTTGAGTAGGTGTGGTCTGGCGGTGCGCATTCGGATTTTGAATTTGCATTAGAGTTGAAACAAGATTCTGAATAT
>JABAOH010005118.1_pt1 | contig 12023 bp, 12 predicted proteins | sample 7062181 | NCBI WGS metagenome assembly JABAOH01 (sample SAMN14538630, study PRJNA623070) | marine sediment metagenome | biome: marine biome [ENVO:00000428]; feature: marine pelagic biome [ENVO:01000023]; material: deep marine sediment [ENVO:00002113]; isolation source: pool of 5 deep marine... | reverse complement strand
AAGAAATGTGAACAATTCACAGGGCTTTGGTGAAGGTGAGAAGATTTTTTCTCTCCCCTGACTTCATCTCTTTTCAAACCAAGCATCTAACTAGTTTTAATTATTGACTTTTTCGATCTAAATGATCAAGGCTAGGTACGTGGCATAGTGTTTGTAATACATTGCGTTACTCAACAGGGAAAGGGGGTGAAAGCCAAATGGAAAGCTTGCGACGCTTTTTAAAGGGTGAAGAGGGAGTAACCGCGATGGAATACGGTTTGATCGCTGCGCTGATAGCAATCGTCATCATTCTCGCTGTGACAAATGCTGGTACGGCGATAAGGGATGTATTTCAGAGAGTAGCTGACAGCTTAACCGCTGCTCTAGGATAGCAAGGGGATTGAGAAGCGGCCAGCCACACCGGCATAGGTTGCCCGATCAATTCACGTTGACAGGAAGAAGGCCTAGGTATTTTGCGGTTGTCCGGTTATTACCTGTGCACCTCTCCACTTCCACCACCGTAAAAGGGGGGGTGCACACTCCCCTGTTGGGGCGATAGTAACGACTGAGATTCACTCTCGCTTTCTGATAGGTTTCAGACATGAACCCCTTTTTAATCACGTTCATTAGCATCGTCTTGTTAATTGGTGTAGTCAGCGATCTTCGGTTTCAGAGGATCCCCAATGTGCTCGCCTTTCCGACCATGATTGCAGCGCTTGCGTATCATGGGGTAAACGGCGGCTCAGAGGGTTTGCTCTTTAGCGCAAAGGGTCTCGGCCTTGGCGTTACGCTCCTTCTCCTCCCTTACATGATGGGGGGAATGGGTGCCGGAGACGCCAAGCTAATGGGCGCGGTGGGTGCAGTAGTCGGCCCCGCGGGGGTATTCATTGCATTTCTCTTTACCGCCATCTTTGGCGGTATTTACGGTCTAGCACTTCTGCTGGCGAGACCCGAGTATTTGAAAGAGGTCATCAAAAGATGCTGGGCAGTACTCAAGGCACTCGTATATGGCAAACAAATAATCTACATTCCTCCAGTCAAGAACCACAAAAAACCAAGGTTATGTTATGGAGTCGCTATCGCAGTGGGGACGATATGCTCCATTTTCTGGAGGTTGGCAGGATACACGCTGCTCATTTGAATAGGTTAGAAGAAAGGATGGTGCATGATGGGAAAATCGAGAGCGATCATCGCGCTTGTTTTGGCTTTAGGGGTTGCGGTGTTGACCAGTGCCTTTGTGTACAGATGGGTGGGGCAGAATAGGACGCACCCAAAAGTAGTAGCACCTGCAGAGAAGTCCGTGCCTGTGGCGGTGGCGGTCGCAGATTTGCCTTGGGCAACAAAGCTGAGTCGGGACATGATCCGGGTAGTGCCTTTTTTCGAAAAGAGTCTTCCGAAGGGGTATTTCTCCGATATCAACTCTCTGGAGGGGCGGGTCGTGCTTACCCCGCTGAAGGAAAATGAAGCGATCATAGAATCCAAACTGGCCCCTCCGAGTGTCACCACCGGCGGCGTTTCCGCAATCGTGAGTCCAGAAAAGCGGGCGCTGGCTGTCAAAGGCGATAAGGTCATTGGATTGTCTGGCTTCATCCGCCCTGGCGATCGGGTCGATGTTCTCGTCACCTTGACCGATACCAGATACAAAAGAGTGGTCACCAAGATCGTACTCGAGGGCATACTGGTGCTGGCAACGGGGACCCAAATGGAGAACGATGGGGAAAAGGGAAAAGGAGGGGAGACGTCCCCTGTTGACGTTTACACCCTGGAAGTGACGCCGGAAGAGGGAGAGAAACTGGCCCTGGCAGCAACCGAAGGAAGGCTTCAGTTTGCCTTGAGAAACCCAACAGACGTGAAAACTGTTCTGACAACGGGAGCGACTATACCAAAAACACTTGCCTCTTTCCGCCCACCCAGGAAAAAAAGACGCGTCTCCTCTCGCCCCAGAACCAAAAACGACGCAAAGCAAGGGGAAGACGTCTTTCTGACGGTGCAAGTAATCAAAGGCGGCGAGGTGAGTAAGATTAAACTCAACACAAATGGTGGGTTTTAGCCCTATCGTTCAGAAAGTCGGAAAGGAAGGGATAACAATGCGTAACTCGCCTGGGACTAAAGCAGTAAAGATAGCATCGGTTTTTCTCGTTCTTGTTTTTATCTTGGGATTCCCCTCCGGAGGCTCTGCAGGGGATCCTGCAGCGGTGATTTCGCAAGACCAGAGACCCAATAAGCTCAGTTTGCTGGTAGGAAAATCGATTATTATCAGAAGCACCAAGCCTGTAAAACGCGTTTCTTTGGCGGCTCCGGAGATTGCCGACTTTGTGCTTCTTTCGCCCAGTCAAATTTATCTTACCGGGAAAACACCAGGAATCACCAACCTGACTCTGTGGGAGAACGAAAAAATCTCTGCCATCTATGATCTCGAGGTGGCCCCTGATGTTTCACGGCTAAAGGAAAAGCTGCACGCGATTCTCCCTGGCGAGGAAGATCTCCGCGTCATTGCCACCCATGACTCGATCACACTGGCCGGTACCATCTCCAGTACGGCCAATCTTTCTCAAGCCTTGGCACTGGCGGGCGCATACATACCAAACAACAAGGTCATCAATCTGGTTCAGGTAGCCGGTGTCCACCAAGTCATGCTGGATGTGAGAGTGGCAGAGATGTCTCGCAGTTTGATGAAGAGGCTGGGGGTCAATTTCAACTATTTGAGAAAAGACGATTTTGGCATCAGTTTGCTCAACAACCTCACCCGACTGGTGGACCCTGATCAGGCCAACCTGGGAACTCCAGGGGCTCCATTTGGGATTTTTGTGTCCCCATCGGTCAATGCACTGTTTCGGTTCACCCCGGGGAGCGCTACGTGGACCGGCTTTATTGATGCCTTAAAGGAGGACGGGCTGGTAAAGATTCTGGCCGAACCGACACTCATTTCTTTGAGTGGGCAGACGGCCAGTTTCTTGGCTGGAGGGGAATTCCCCATACCTATCCCACAGGGCTTGGGGACTGTTGCTATCGAGTACAAGACCTTTGGGGTAGGACTCAATTTCACCCCGACAGTTCTGAGTGAGAGACAAATCAGTATCCAGGTCACGCCAGAGGTCTCCGAACTCGATTTTTCGACAGCTGCTCTTCTGGAAGGCTTTGTGGTGCCTGGATTGACGACGAGAAGGGCTTCAACGGTGATTGAACTGCGAGATGGACAGAGTTTTGCCATCGCAGGTCTCCTCAGGGAGAACGTCCGGGAGATCATTTCCAAGTTCCCCCTTCTCGGGGACATTCCTATTCTGGGTGCATTGTTTCGAAGCAGCGCTTTTCAGAAGAACGAGACAGAGCTGATCATCATTGTCACTCCCCACCTGGTAAAGCCTCTCGATCTGACAAAACAGTCCCTGCCCACAGACGGGTATATTGAGCCTAGTGACACCGAGTTCTTTCTCTTGGGAATTTTGGAAGGAAGAGAAAAAACAAAGTCCTCAGGGACGAACCCCTCCCTTACCCACCTGGATAAAACAGGGGGATTGGAGGGCGAATTCGGACATACCATCCCTTAGGTGTCACTAAAGAAAGGAGAAGTTAAAGATGGTCATCAGATGTCTCATATGGATTGGGTTAATAGGTGCATTGTTAAGCCCTTCGGTCTCTGCGGGAATGTTTTCCAACCAAAGGCAAACAGATTTCGGAGCTTCTTTTGAATCGGCCAAGTCTAACCAGATATTGAACCCTGCAGCCGGGAAAGACCTGGAGCCAGTTCCAGGATTCGACGGACAGGCTGCCCAGATCACCCTAGAAAAATACAGGGAAGACTTTGGGAGACCTGCTCCAAGGGAGGTCTATTCTATCAGTATCGGTGGTATTGGCCAAAAGTAGAAGGAACGGTGCAATGAAACTGAAAAGCCAGAATGGGGCAGCAGCGGTAGAGTTCGCCATTGTTTTACCTCTTTTGATTTTGCTGGTTTTTGGGATCATCGAATTCAGCGTTGCCCTTTACGACAAGGCGATGATCACCAATGCCAGCCGTGAGGGGGCCAGGGCGGGAATCGTCTTTTCAGACATGGATGCAGCCCAAAGAGAAGCTGAAATCATAAGGGTCGTAAATAACTACTGCCGTGATTACCTTATCACCTTTGGTGCCTCGACAGATGTCACCATAGCAACAGCAGGGGTTGGGGGTAGCTCTGGCGAGCCCCTTACTGTGAGAGTAACGTATCTGTATGACTTCCTGGTCCTTCCCAATTTCGTCAGCGACCTTACCGGGGGGATTAACCTCGTGGCGCAGACGGTGATGAGGATGGAATAAAGAAAAGATGAGGACAAACACAGGATGGAAAGAGGTTTCCAAATATTCGCAAAATTGAATGATCAGCGGGGAGTCAGCGCCATCGTGGTTGCTTTGGTGCTCGTGTTGCTCGTCGGGTTTGCCGCCCTGACAATCGACACTGGCCATCTCTATGTCGTGCGCAACGAGTTGCAGAATGCAGCCGACGCTGGTGCCTTGGCCGGGGCCCGATACCTGTACAACGGAGATGGAACGCTTATAAATGTCGGGTCAAACCAGATCGCCTATGACGCGGCCACGGCAAACAAAAGTGAAAAAATCCCCGTTGAAGTCAACTGGACCGGAGGAAACACAGGGGACGTGCAGAGAGGGCACTGGAGTTTTTCTACCCGCACATTTACGCCTAACGATTCGACCGCTCCGGTCGACCTTTGGAACGTGTCCACCGAAGAGCTAGATCTCGACCCAAACTTTATTAATGCTATCAGGGTAGTGACTAGAAGAGAAGCATCACCTGCCTCTTCTTTTTTTGCGAGGATCTTTGGCCGCGAAAATTTTTCTCTTACTGCCCAGGCCACAGCCTACATAGGATTTGCCGGGACACTGACGCCAGGGGACGCAGATCAGCCCATTGTCATCTGTGAGGAAAGCATCCTGCAAGACGGGGAGTACTCCTGCAACATCGGTCGGATGATCAACAGTAGCCAGGATGTGGCGAGCAGCGAGACCGGAGGGTGGACGAGTTTTGACCAGGAGGACCCCTGCACGGGGGGCACAAATGCGCACGAGGTGAGAAGCCTCGTCTGTGGGGAGGGAAATCCAGAACCGATTGTTCTTGGCAACCCGGTTGCCACAAGTGGGGGGGAAATCCAATCGGCCTTTAACCAACTGATCCAATGCTGGGAGGGGACAACCGACAAGAGGGTACCATGGACTCTCACCCTCCCCGTAGTGGAGTGTCCTGGGAACAATGTGACTACCTGTCAAAAAGTGGTTGGGGCCGTCACAATCAACATCGTCTGGATAACCGGGGCTGGGGAGGATCCCGATTATAGAGAAGCCCCGATGGAAATGGGGCCTTTCGGAGATTACGGCGCATGGTCTTACCCAGCGGATGCTGGCAACACAAACGGTGAGGCACGATGGAACAGCTTCGTTACGCACTTTCATCTACGGAATGTTGATGGAAGCCCGGCCCCCTATCAAAAGAAGGCCATATATTTTCTGCCGGACTGTACGCCTCATATACCCCGAGGCGGCACGGGTGGTGAGAACTTCGGCATTCTGGCACAGATACCGGTACTCGTTAAGTAGATGGAACTGAGACGAAAAATTCAGAGACAAAATACTGTCATGAGACAGACCAGAAACCACTTGCAAAAGGAGCGATATGCTGCGAGACGCCATCTCTGTCAAACTGGTAGTAAAAGGTCAGAACGTGAGGAGAGAACTGGAGGAGGCCGTTTCCTCGGTTGAAGGTTTCTGTCTCCAAAGATCGGCTGATCCGGCCCATGCTGAGCTTCTGATTTTTGAAATCGGATCGGATCTTCAAAGGGAGTTTCAGCTCATCCACTCCCTCCAGAATTTTGATACTGCTGGCGAGGTTTTTCTGACCTCCCACCATTCTGACCCGTCAGTTCTGGTACAGGCCATACGGGCTGGAGCGAAAGAATTCTTCTCTCAACCGATCCGTACCGAAGAAGTCACACAGGCCTTAGAAAGATTCAAAGAACGAAGGGGAAAATCAAAAGGTCAGGCGCACAATAAAAAGGGCCGTATCATACACGTCATGGGTGCCAAGGGTGGGGTGGGGACCACGACGATTGCGGTAAATCTAGCAGACTCCCTCGCAAAAGACGGGAGACTCCCATCGGTGGTGTTAATAGACATGAACCTTCTGTTCGGGGAGATACCGCTCTTTTTGGATATCGAACCCACCTATCATTGGAGTGAGATCGCCAAAGATATTTCTCGTTTGGATACCACATTTTTGATGAGTATTCTTTCAAAACACTCTTCCGGGCTCTACCTCTTACCCTCCGCCAGTCAGCTGAATGGGCATAATGGCGTGACCCCAGAGATCACCGAGCGCCTTTTACGTCTCATGCAAACCATCTTCGATTTTATCGTGATCGATGGTGGACAGCACCTGGATGATATCTCTCTGAAAATCTTTGAGATGTCCGATACGGTTCTCCTTATCTCTGTTCTGAGCCTACCCTGCTTGGCCAACGTCAACAGACTCCTCGGGTCACTCCATGGCTTGGGACACGACCTGGAAAAAAGCAAGGTCGTTATCAACCGCTATCTTAAAAACCCAGAAATCTCTTTAAAAGATGCAGAAGATGGCATCAAAAAAAGAATATTCAGGACTATTCCGAACGACTATCGGGCCACAATGTCGGCCATAAATCACGGGAAACCCGTTTGTGAGATGACGCCCAGAAAGCCCATTGCCAAAGACATTCGGGAACTGGCCACAGCCCTTTTACATGAGCCGAGCGAAGATAAAAAGCCAACTGAGAGGAGAGGAACTCTGCCATGAACGATTCCATCAGCCCAGCGAGATTACCCCAGGAGGGCATACGTAGATCTCTCATGCCCAACGAATATTACGAACTAAAAACCAGGATTCATGACCGTCTGATAGATCTTGTCGACCTCTCCCTTATCGATTCGATTGATCAGCATGTGCTCAGGTCCGAAATAAAGAGCCTGGTCGAAAGGATACTGCGGGAAGAAGAGAATGGGGTGCCCCTCAATTTCAACGAGAGGGAAGGGCTGTTCAGAGAAATTCAGGACGAGGTTCTGGGGCTCGGTCCCCTGGAGCCTTTCCTCCAGGATCCGACAGTCTCCGATATCTTGGTCAACACCTATCGGCAAATCTACGTGGAAAGATTTGGCAAACTGGAGCCGACAGAGGCGAGGTTCAAAGACGACATCCACCTCAGAAAAATCATCGATAAAATCGTCTCCACCGTGGGACGCCGGATCGATGAATCCTCCCCTATGGTGGATGCAAGGCTTTCTGATGGTTCTCGAGTCAATGCCATAATTCCCCCTCTGGCCATAGACGGGCCCATTTTGTCAATTCGGCGGTTTGCCAAAGATCCTTTGGAGCTGGAAGATCTCATTTCCCTGGAGACATTGACCCCGGAAATCGGGCAGATCTTAGGAGGCATTGTCAAGGCGAGGCTGAACGTCCTGATTTCAGGGGGGACCGGAAGCGGAAAAACCACCCTGCTAAACGTGATTTCACGATTTATTCCAGAGGATGAGCGGATCGTTACCATTGAAGATGCTGCAGAACTTCAGCTCAAGCAGGAACACGTTGTTCGGTTGGAAACCAGGCCCCCAAATATAGAGGGAAAAGGGGTGGTAACCCAGAGAGACCTGGTCAAGAATAGTCTGAGAATGCGCCCGGACCGCATCATTCTGGGCGAAGTAAGGGGGCAGGAAGCATTTGATATGCTTCAAGCCATGAACACGGGGCACGATGGATCTCTGACGACGATCCACGCCAACTCCCCTCGTGATGCCTTGATGCGGCTGGAGACAATGGTGGCCATGACGGGCCTCGATATCCCCAGTGGATTCCTAAGAAGGTATGTCAGCTCTGCTATGGATGTTGTCATTCATCTGAGCCGTCTCACTGATGGAAGCAGAAAACTGATGAGTTTTCAGGAAATTACGGGAATGGAAGGCGAAATCATCACCTTGCAAGAGGTTTTTTCATTCGAGCAGACAGCCTTAGACGAGAACGGCAAAGTGAAAGGGAGATTTAGGATGATGGGGGTAAGACCCAAATTTATTGAAAAATTCAAACTGTTCGGCATGGGAGTACCCGAGGATTTCTTCGATCCAGTGAAGGCTTTCGAGGGGTGATCCAGAAGGAGTGTAAGAGATGTATATCATTCTTGGAGTACTGATATTCCTGGCATGCGTCTTTGTCATAGAGATGTGCCATTACGCCTATACAACCATACGCAACCCGGATCGAAGCAGAATCCGAAAAAGACTCAGGGCACTTGCATCAGACAAATATGGGAATGAAGCCAGTATTCTTCGAAATAGGGCACTGAGTGAGGTTCCGTTCTTAAATAGAGTACTCCTAAAGATTCCTATGATCAGGCGATTAGATCGTATAGTGCAACTGGCCGACGTCCGATTCCCTCTCGGTTTTTTCGCATTACTGACGATCGTTCTGGCACTCATTGGATTGCTTGGTGGTTCGCTAGTTACGGGAAATCACGTCCTCTCAGTAATAATGGCAGCGCTCTTTGGGGGTATCCCAGTCTTTTACCTCCGTTTAAGAAAAAAACGAAGAATGCAGAAGTTCCAAAGGCAGTTACCCGATGCACTAGAACTGATAGCTCGCGCCTTGCGTGCAGGACATGCTTTTTCAAGTGGGATGAAGCTGGCAGCCGATGAGTTTGACGACCCGGTTGGTACTGAATTTGGGAGGACATTAGATGAGATCAATTTTGGAGTCAGCGTTTCAGACGCTCTGAAAAATCTCGCCAACCGGGTTGACTGTCCTGATTTAAAATACTTTGTTGTTTCTGTAATTGTGCAGAGAGAGACGGGCGGTAACCTCGCTGAAATAATAGAAAGCATCGCTCATCTCATTCGGGAAAGATTCAAATTGCACGGTCGCATTCGTGTCCTGGCTGCCGAAGGAAAACTCTCAGCCATGATCCTTTTGGCTCTCCCCTTCCTTGTTATACTCGCTCTTCGGTTCACCAATCCAGAATACATCGCCACCCTCGTCACAGACCCTATTGGGAAGACAATGGCTGGTGCAGGTGCTTTTCTGATGATCATAGGGGTTCTGGTCATGAGAAGAATGATTCATATTAAGGTATAGGTGCTTGTGAGGAATAGAAAATGATGTTGAGAACCGAACATATCCCCGTCTTGATTTCCGTTTCAGTCTTTTTCTCCGTGCTTTTGTTCTTTCTTGCAATATACTACTACCTCCGTCAACGCGGCGAGAATCGAAAACTAATCGAAAAAATCAAGCAAGGCAGGGAAACGTCCAAGCCATCAGGCGGCAGACATCCGGCTGTCAATACCCCTCGAGCGATTCAAAAGCATTTTCTGAATGTTTTTGGTTTATTAGGTGAGCGTGTTGGGCCTAGGAAATCAACAGAGCTTTCCCAGATGCGGCTGAATTTCCTTAAAGCCGGTATACGTCGGGAAAATGCACCGGCTATCTTCTGGGGAATCAAATCTTTCCTTGCGGTCTTGCTTCCCGCGTGTTTTCTTCTGACACGGCTCATAAGCTTCAAACTCATGAGTTCTTCTACCACCCTAATGCTATGTACTCTTCTCGCTCTTGTCGGGTTCTATTTACCCGATGTCTGGCTGCGTATAAAAACTGCCAGAAGAAGAGACAAGATCGTTGAAGCCCTCCCCGATGCGCTCGATCTACTGGTGGTCTGTGTTGAGGCTGGCATGGGACTGGATGCGGCGATCAGTCGGGTTGCAGAAGAAATAAGATTGAGTCATAAGGCATTAAGTGACGAGCTCAAACTCCTAAATCTCGAACTGAGAGCAGGAAAGTTACGTCGAGATGCGCTCAAAAATCTGGCCCTTCGTGTCGACATTGAAGATGTGAACAGTCTCATGACGCTGTTAATCCAGACGGATAAGTTTGGCACTAGCGTGGCCCAGGCTCTCCGGGTTTATTCCGATGCCTTGAGGACAAAACGATATCAGAGGGCAGAGGAAATTGCTGCCAAGCTGCCTGTAAAACTAATATTCCCTCTGGTTCTCTTTATTTTTCCTGCGCTGTTTGTAACCATTTTAGGCCCCGCAGCTGTCCGCTTATGGCGAGTATTTCTGAATTAATATCGAGTGGCCCAAAGTGAAAAAAAGGAGGCTTTTCCCCTGATGAACACATTAAGGAACAATATACTTTACTGCGCTTTAGCGGCTGTATGGATAACAACTGCCAGTCTATGGGGTTGTGCCTCGCAGAATTTACGAACGGGATCTTTGATAGCGAAAACGAATGATTACAAGAAGCTCCTTGAAAAACAGATGGTAGGAGTCCATGTTGGAAAAACAGTTCCAGACAAACTACCGAAAATGACGGCTGTGGAACATGAAAAATTGGGGGATGCCTATTTTCGGCATGGCAACCTCCAAGCAGCTTTTGTGCAATATGACAAAGCTCTCCGCCTGAGGCCAAACAAAACCCAAATCCACTATAAAAAAGGACTTCTTTTCCTGGCCGAGGGGATAAACAAGGAAGCCATTGAAGAGTTTCAAAAGGTGCTCAAGAGAGAGCCTGATCATGCGCTGGCTCAGGAAGGAATGGGGCAGGCCTTTCTTAAGATGGGTCAATTCGAAGATGCGAAAAGGCATTTTCGGCAGGCAATAAGAGTTGACCCAAGCCTTTGGAGAGTTCACAGCTTCTTGGGTATTATCGATGACAACCAGAGACGCCCTGAGGCGGCTCTCCGTGAACATCAGGCCGCGATTAGACTGAATCCAGACGAAGGGTTCTTGTACAATAATTTGGGCGTATCATACTCTTTGATAGGAAAATACGAAAAAGCAGTTGCAGCCTTCAAAGAGGCATTAAAGACCAGAGCTTCCCATAGAAAAATTTATAATAACCTTGGTTTGGTTCTATCAAAATTGGGAAGATATCAAGAAGCGCTTGAGGCCTTCAGAAGAGGAGGGGGTGAAGCCCAAGCTCACAATAACTTAGGGTGCATGTATTTGCAAGAAGGCCAACATGAAAAGGCAATTCGCTCCTTTGAAAAAGCTATGGACTTCAAACCCACTTTTTATGCTAAAGCTAGCGAAAACCTCAGGAGGGCCAGAACAGGCTATCTCGCTAAATCGTCCTTTGATCTGAGCACTCAAGATGATTCTGAGGTCCTCCCATCCTCTAAAAAGATAGAAGAAGACAACCCCACAACCCACAGTAAACACGGCACAGGCGTTAACAAAAACAGAATTGAAAACAAGCGTGCTATCGATAAGGGTCAGAAAGTCAAGCAGATGCGAAGAAGGCCTGATGACGGTTATCTCCTAAAAAGCCTTACCGAGGAAGAAAAGGCCATGATTAGAGGATTTCACTCCTCGACAGCAGCTAGAGTAGAAACCCCCAAGAGGCCAATAGATGCTTTCGAGGATCCTCGGATCAAAAAGCCGGAGAAAAAAACTGCTCGTCTTTTGGTGACAGAACAGATCTTGGCCGAATATGTAGCGGATAGGCTGAGCCAGCTTGAGGGGAGGCAAAAGCTGACAGAAGAAGAGGCTGAGGAGCTAAATTCGATCCGGAAAAACGAGGATAATCCCCAAAAGCTGGCCGATTTCTATGGGATGGAGCTAAGGGAAACCATACGGTGAGGGTTTCTGCGTGAAAGGGACCATCTGAAAGTTAGGTCCAAGGAGAAATCAGCTAATTTTTCCAAGACTCCAGCCACCTGAATGTTTGGTTACACGCAGAGTTTGAAAAGGTTAGGCGTAAGCTGCATTCTTCGCGGTAATATTTAAGGTAGAAGTATTTGCGCCAATAATGGAATTCGTGAGACGGCTATTCAGTGGTTGACTGCTGATGCCGTCTGTGCAAAGAGTGCTTGCTTTGCCTGAAAGCATCTTTGCGGTTCACTTCGCTCACCCTAGTCCACCCTGCATTCCGAAAATGCAGAAGTCAGAAATTGGCGGGACAGGTGTTGTCGTTTTAGGGCTTGGGGTTACCCTGGTTTAGTGGACAGGTTAGGGCTTTCGGTCCCAAGTGAGTTTTCATACC
>JABAOH010036520.1_pt2 | contig 12024 bp, 7 predicted proteins | sample 7062181 | NCBI WGS metagenome assembly JABAOH01 (sample SAMN14538630, study PRJNA623070) | marine sediment metagenome | biome: marine biome [ENVO:00000428]; feature: marine pelagic biome [ENVO:01000023]; material: deep marine sediment [ENVO:00002113]; isolation source: pool of 5 deep marine... | reverse complement strand
CTTCCCGCTTGGGCCACTTGCTGATCGCCATCGGCAGAAGCAGCAGAGCGATCAGTGCGACGCTGCCGGCGACGATCAAGTTATTTCGGTTGGTCCGCTTCTGCCACCAAGGCTGGGGGCCTTTTGTCGAGCCTCCTTTTGGCAGAACCATTTGGCCGGCCAGCGGGCTTTCGACGCTCGGCGCAAAGCCATCCACAGCCACAGCCGGCTGGGCCCCGGCAGCTGTTGCGATCGGCAGATCCGTGACCGGTTGGGCGGCGGTGAGCGACTGTGGTTGCGGTGCCGCGCGTGTGGCAGCGGCCCCTGCGGGTGCCGGGGTTGAGCGTCGACGTTTTGCCACGGCCAGGTATCGTCCGCGGGTTGCCGCCGGCGGCAGAGCCGGTGTGCGGGCTGGGTCGACCCACGGCCCCAGCGCCGCCAGGACGCTGCCGGCGTCGACGTAGCGGTTGGATAGGTCCTTGGCCATCATGCGGCTGACTATCTGGCTGACCTGCGGCGGCACGGCGTTTTGCTGGTGCAACGGCACGACAGGCTGAGCGGCATGGCGTGCCATCTTCTGAGCGACGTTCGCGTCCGGTTCCGGAAAGGGTGGATTGCCCGCCAAGGCGTGGTAGAGCGTGCAACCCAAGGCGTACATATCCGCCGCGGGTGTGGGCATCGGTTGTTGGGGATTCAATTCCGGCGCGGCATAATTTGCCCGCTGCAGATCCAGCGGTGCGGCCCGCGTGTGGTCGCTGCGCGACAAGGGAAAATACAACAGCTGGCCGTGACCACTGCCATTCTGCAGGATATTTTGTGGAGACAGATCGCCGTGCGCATGGCCAGCGGTATGCAGCGTGTGCAAGGCCTGGGCCACGTCATAGATCAAGCCAGCGGCCCGCGGGACGGAGAGCGCACGGCCATCTTGCAGAGATTCTGCCAACGCCGCCCCGTGGAGGTCGTCCAGCACCGCAAAGCGGAAATCGCCCGTGTCGACCAATTCGTGACACGTCGCCAGTTGCGGCACGTCCAAAGGAAAGCATTCCGCACCCCACGCTACCGTCGCGGCCCAGGAGACCGGATCGGCCGACTGATTTTGACCAAAGAAGACCAGCAGCACTGGATGCCCGGTCGGTTGATGGACCGCTGGAAAAGTGCCCGCCAGCCGTCCGGCCAGGTGGATATCGCGCACCAGGAAATCGCCATAGAAAAACGGGCCCGGCCGGCCCTTGAGCAGCACACTGGCATGGTAGCCCGTCATCAGGCCTTCGGAAATCAGCCACTGGGCCAGCACGGGCGGGTTCGCCCTGGCGGCACCCCGCAACTGCTGAAAGTCGGCCTGGAGCTGGGCCAGTCGAGCAACGGTTACCAGGCCGCTATCGGCCAAGAGCTTCCAGAATCTGTCAATTTGGGTCATCACGATACTGTGATTGATCCTGTGATTGCCCTGTATCTATCGCTTTTCTTGATTCCCATCGAGCGGACAGGGGCATTTTATTTCCGCAGTGGCGGTTTTTTCGCCACCGCCCCCGACCGGACGGCAGCCGAATGTGCCAGACACTCAACCGCGTGCGGCTGACCCTTCCGCTGCTGGCATTGTAATCGAATCGGCCGGGCAGGGGGTGCCACCTTCGGCACCGCAAAGGCTGTCGATGGCCAGGGGCAGACACACCTCGCTTTCCTGGCCGGGCCTTGGGGTAGAAAGCGTGGATGGCCAACCCGTTGGACGAGCTGAACCTTTCCCGCGAACGGCCTGGCTGGGCAAAGGCCGGCGACGGTGAGGCCCAGCTAGAGGGTATCGCGGCCAATCTGGTCCGACAGCAAGTCCAGCTGTCGTTTGATGTTGGCCAGGACCCGTTGCGGAGGAACCGTGTGGGCAGGATCGACAGCATAATCATGTTGTCCGCCACCCCCAGCAGGTTGCTGTTCTGCTACCTGCAACGTCCTGCGCGCCGTGCCGGGTTGCGGTTTCGCAACGGCCGGCTTCTGATGCGCTGCATGCCTTTCGCGCCCCAGAACTTGCAGCAGGGGCACCAGGCCAATCAGCAGCACCGCCTGGCCGGCCAACGCGATCGGCAAACCCGCTTGCCATAACTCGCCACGACCAGTGACCGCCGACCAACCCAGAAGCACCCCCCCACACGTCAAGACCATCAGGCCGATCGCAACAACCAGCCAGGGCAGGAAAGGCGCAGATTTTTCCCCGTCTGTGCCAGACACCTCCGCCGTGGTGGGGAGAATCACGGCGGGATCGATAGCAGCGGGCGCGACTTCCAGCGCCTGATGAATTTCGTCGTACAAAGTCGCACGACGTTCTGCTGGCACCTCCGAGTTGCCAGCGCGAGACTGAAGCAAGTGCTGCACGTCGTGCAGTTCCTGATCCAGTTCCCACTCCCATGTCTGAAAGGCTGAACAAGTCGATGATGCGGAAGCGCCGGTCGCCATCAGCGGCTCGCTTCCCTCCACACCCTCGTCGGCCGGCCGGATCGGAGGGGCGGTTGCGATGACCTCACCGCAGCGAGCACAAACGAAATGCGCGGTCGCCGGCGCGGTCGATGACGGGGCGCTGTGCGGCGTCCCTTTTCCTTTGCCGGTCACCGCTTGCGGCTGGGAAACCGCTGCCCCCTCCGAGCGGTCTGTGGAACCGTCGGCGGTGAGCGTATTTTCCGCTACCGCAATGGCTGGCACATCCTGTCGACAGTGCTTGCACCACATGAAAAGATCGCCCTGCCTGCAGTGCCCGCGCTGGGGGGACCCCGATCCCCAGCGCAGTCACGGTACACCACAGCTCATTTCATCGGTTGACCCAAATGGGAGACTGTACCNNTGCGTCCTGTGACCAGGTCGGATTCTTTATGGCGTAGACTGATAAAAGGGTGCTCAAAACTCCCAAATCGGTCCCCCGCCAGGGTCTTTCGGTCGCGATGCACTTTGAATTTACCCTTGGCTCGAATGTACGAGCTGAGCCTTTGTGATGCCTGAGCTGCAGCCCCACATTCTGATGTGTCCACCGGAATTCTACGGGATTCACTACGAGATCAATCCCTGGATGGATCAGCGGCAGCCGGCGGATCACGCGGTGGCGGTTCGCCAATGGAACGCCTTACGGGCCGAGCTGGAAGCATGCGGCGCGGCCATCTCGCTGCTGCCGCCGGTGGAGGGACTGCCGGACATGGTGTTCACGGCCAACGCGGCCCTTATCTATCGCGACCGGGCTGTGATTTCGCGTTTTCGTCATGCCGAGCGGCGGGGCGAGCAACCGTATGCCGAACAGTGGCTGGCTCAACACGGTTTCCAAGTCCAGCAATCGCCGGCGGATATATTTTTTGAAGGCGCCGGCGATGCGCTCTTTTGCGGCGAAACCTTATTCGCCGGCTACCGCATCCGGAGCGACGTTCGCGGACACCAGGAAATTTCCGCATCCCTGAACACCCAGGTGATCGCTGTCGAACTGGTGGACGAATATTACTATCACCTCGACACCTGCCTTTGTCCGCTCGACGCCCAATCGGCCATTTATTTTCCCGACGCATTCGACCATTACGGCTTGCAGGTCCTCCAGGAGCGGGTCGATCAGCTGATTTCCGTTTGCCCGGAGGAGGCACAACGTTTTGCCTGCAACGCTGTCGTTTTAGGCGATATAGTCATCACCAATACCGGCTGTCCGCAGCTGCATGCCGAATTAAAGCGGAGGGGCTACCAGCCCCGCGCAACGCCGTTAGACGAATTCGTCAAGGCGGGTGGCAGTGCCAAATGCCTGACGCTCAGACTGGACGGCGAAGATGCCGCCAGCTGGCGAAAGGACGTCCCTTAAGCGTGCAGAAATCGTACTGCGGGACCCGGCTGCGATGGCTTGAAGCCCAGGGCCGGCTTCACAGAAGCCGGTGACAGGCAGACCATTCCCAGCCAGGGGAAGGGCTGGCCAGCAAAACGAACGCCAATCTGGCGGTTGTTTTTTGAGGCGACGCTTATCGGCGGTTTACAAAAAACCTGGCGTTGTCGGCCACGGGCAACAAGGGACGTAGCGAATGGCCTGCCACGTTGCGGGGCGGACGGTAGGGATACCAGACCAGGCTGAGCCCCACGCCAAACGCCTCCTCCCGCTGGCCCCGCGAGCCACTATGTTCGGCGATCAGGAACGTGAAGTCACCGTCGAGGGCGAGGCAGTTGCCCACCGGCAGCCAGAAATCGCCGCCCAGAATGGCGTCGCTGTGTTCCGTGACTCCCGCCAACAACCGCCACTCGCCACACGCCGCTGTCGCCCGACGGAGGAAAATACCGTAATAGTCCGTCGGCTCGGCGCCAAAATCAAAGTTAAAATCGTCCAGATCGTCGATCAGCTGGTCATCGAAATTCTCGTCACCCGTGCTTACCGCTGCCAGGAAACCCCATTCATTTCCGCACCGCGTCAGCCAGCTGGTCTCCACCCGGATCTGCGATAGGTCCGCGTCTACCCAGTACTCGTCATGCAGCCAGTCAAAGACCACGCCCCATTGCCAGGGACAGCATGCATTGCCCCGTCGAAACAAGCCGGCGGTCAGAAAGATCTGCTCGCGGCCATCGCGGCGATAATTTTCGGTGACCTGATCGCCGGCAAAGTTGTTCTGGGTAAATCGCATTCCCAATTGCATATTCACGGGCCGCAGAGGCGAGGGGATCGAAAGCTCAAATCCCTCGTGAAAACCGAAGTTGCCGTTTCGGCCAAGGTCCTGAGGACCTTTAAAGCCCTGCATGCCAGCGAAGATGGAGGCAAACAGGGGATAGCCGGAATCAGCAGGCCCGCAATCGCACACCCCGTCACAGGTACAGCCGGCCCCCGGCGCGAAAGGAGGTCCGTGGGCGTGGCCGTCAAAGAACTCGTCCCCCGTCCAGTCCTCCGGCTCGGGTTCCAACACGCTCGGCTCTGGACCGACGAATTCCCCAGGTCCAATCAATTCGACCGGTGGCGGACCTTTCGCGGTGAAACGAGCGGGCGGGCCAGAGCCCCTCGCGGCGGATGCATAGTAGGGATGAGGATGCCAGGGAGCTATGGGGTAGGGTCGAGCGTGGTAGGCGACGGTCCGATGGGCACGCTGCCGTGGCTGCCGCGGTTGATTGGCAACCGCCGGCCGAACTTGGCCCGTTGCCGAACCGCTGCCGTGGGCCGAACCGCTGCCGTCCGTGGCACGCGCCTTCCCCTCCGGTTGCTCGACGGTATCGTTCGGATCAAGCCACTGGCTGGTCGGAACCGCGCGCGACCTGGCACTTGACCCGATCGGTTTTGCTCGGCCCGTAGTGCTGCCCTTCAGCCGGCGCGGTTCGGCCGCGCGACCGACAGATCCCACAGACGGCGTCCCACCCTTGTTTTGCTCGACTTCCTCCGGGGATGCAACGCTGGAGTCGGCTGAGCTAGATGTGGATTGCCTCGCGTTGCGATCGCGAGTTCCCGCCGCCTGCCACGCTGTATCGTCCACGGCCATCGCGACCGCACATACGGTCAACGACAAAAAACCTGTACCGGTGAACCACAGTTTGCGCAAAAAAGACCGACTAATCATTTCCTGACGCCTCATCGTGGCCCGCCGTAGGGCGAGCCCCCCTGGATTCCACATGGGCAGTACAGACATACCTGATGGCATGACAACCTACGTATCGGAATTGGTACGACCCGAACTTCCGTTAAAATCGTCAAAACAAAAACACCTTGCCCAGTTTGCCTGAATTAAGCCGGGCCGCGGTTTAAATTGTGTCGGATCAGGAGGCAAGTCAGGGGATGCTCAAGGTCGCCGGGGGCATCGCTGCGGGCCAGAGGAGGCTGTGGTGGGCCAGATGACAGCGGTCGTGTGCGATCTGCACCAAGATCGACGCCACGACTTAAAACCATGGGCCATGAGCATGGGCCGCGAGGCCAACTGGAGCGGTGAGAAATATGCCAAAGGGGATGCACGATATCTGCCTACGACCGGCGCCAGAGGGGCACGAATCCAAAAGCCCTCGCATTTCGCCCCGGCATGGATGCCGGTAACTGTTTAGCATGCGAGCATCGGCCAGAGGGGGTCGGGAGTCTTTTTCGCCACCCACCCCACTATCCATCCATGGAGGGGGTTTCGCTGGCGAAAAAGACTCCCGACCCCTTTGCACGCGACCCCTTTGGGCGTCCCCGGTGTCGAATAAGACTTTCGGCCCCGTTAGGCGTCTAGGGACCGCGAGCCCCCAAAACACCCGCCGCGATTCGCCTTCACGCTGGGATTGCCTGTTCCAGGTCGTCGCGAAGGTCCTCGAAGGCCTCCAGGCCAACGGAGATCCGGATCAGGCTATCGGAGATCCCGTGGGCCAGTCGATCAGCGGCATCGTAGCTGGCGTGCGACATGGCCGCCGGCTGTTCGATCAGCGATTCGACCGCTCCCAGGCTCACCGCCAGTTGGAACAATTTCGTCCGTTCCACAATCCGGCGAGCGGCTTCCAGGTCCCCTTGAATTTCGAAGGAGACCATGGCGCCGAAGGCGGCGTCCATTTGCCGTTCGGCCACCGCGTGGCCGGGATGATCTGGAAGGCCAGGGTAAAACACCTGTCGCACCTGGGGATGGCCTTGCAGGTAGTCGGCCAGTCGAGCGGCGGTGTGGGATTGAGCGCGGACACGCAGCTCAAGAGTTTTCAACCCGCGTGAACAGAGAAAGGATTCCAGGGGCCCCAGCACGGCGCCGGTTGCATTCTGGATGAAGTACAGCTGGTCGTACAGTTGCGGATCGCGGACGACCAGCGCCCCGCCCAGCACGTCGCTGTGCCCGCCCAGATACTTGGTGGCCGAATGCATGGTGATATGGGCGCCCAATTCCAGGGGTCGCGTGAGAGCTGGGGTGGCGAACGTATTGTCCACCCCCAGCAGCACGCCGTGTTGATCAGCCAGTTCGGCGCACGCGGCAATATCGGTGATCGACATCAGCGGGTTGCCGGGCGTCTCGATCCAGAGCAAGCGGGTTTGGGGTCTCATGGCCTGGCGGCATGCCGGCAAGTTGGCACTGTCGACCAGGGAGACGTCGATTTGATTCTGGCGAACGATCTTGTGCAGCAGTCGGTAGGTCCCGCCGTAGATATCGGTACCGGCCACGATATGATCACCGGGTTTCAGCAGCATCGTCACGGCATGGATGGCCGCCATGCCGGACGAGAAAGCCAGGCTGCCGCAGCCCGATTCCAGCGAGGCGAGGGTGGTTTCGAGGGCCTTGCGGGTGGGGTTGCCGCTGCGCGCGTAGTCGTATTCGCCCCATGCGCCGGCCCCCGGCTGCACATAGGTCGCTGCCAGGTGGACGGGCCGCACGACGGCGCCGGTTGCCGGGTCGGGCGCGTTGCCGACGTGAATCGCACGGGTACGAAAGCGAAGCGAGTCGGGGATCATTGCTCCAGCGCTTGAGCCAGGTCGTCGATGAGGTCTTTGGTATTCTCGATGCCGCACGCCAGTCGGATCATATTGTCGGGGATCCCAAATCGTTCACGCTCCTCGGGCGTGCACTCGTAGTAGCTCATCACCAAGGGCTGTTCGATCAACGATTCGACGCCACCCAGACTGGGCCCAATCCGAGGTATTTTCACCGCGTCTACGACAGCGGCTGTCTGCTGCCAGTCGGCATCTTTGACCAGGAACGTCACCAGTCCTCCGTAGCCCAGCATGGTGCGGCGGGCGACCTCGTGATAGGGATGGCTGGGCAATCCCGGATAGTAGACCCGTTCGACCCGTGAGTGTCCTTCCAGGAACTCGGCGACTGCCAGCCCGTTTTCGTTGTGGCGCCGCATTCTCAGTTCGAGGGTTTTCAAGCCGCGCGTCAACAAGTAGACGTTGTGCGGCGAGTTGACCGCGCCCATGATGCCCCGCAGGTTGCGGACCGGCTCCAGCCGGTCGGCGCGTCCGATGATCGTACCGGCCAGCAAGTCGTTATGTCCGCCCAGGTACTTGGTGGCTGAATGGAGCACATAATCCACGCCCGCTTCGATCGGCCGCAGGTTGACCGGCGTGGCCAGGGTGGCGTCGATCAGCGTCTCGACACCCTGATCGCGCCCGATCTGCACAAACCGTTTGAGGTCCACGATGCTTAAATGCGGATTCGTGGGCGATTCGCTGATCAGCAGCCTCGTCTGGGGCGTAATCGCAGCTTGCATCGCATCGTAATCGCAGGCGGGTACTTGACGAGTGACGACCCCGAACCGCGCGAGGTGCTTCACGCAGAACTCCCGGCTGCGGTGGTAGCATTCGTCGAAAAAGACGACTTCGTCGCCTGCATTCAGCTTGGCCATCAGCAGGCCCACGATCGCCGCCATCCCGCTGGCGAACAGCACGGCCGACTCGCCGCCCTCCAAAGCGGCCAACTTCGCCTCGACAAACTTTTCGCCGGGATTTCCGTAACGCCCATATTCTTCCCGAGGCAATTTATGCTCGATAAAGTCGATCACCGATTGCGTGTCGGGAAAGGTGTACGTCGAGGAACAGAAAATGGCGTCCGTGATCGCATCGCCATGCTTCTGGCGGTGTTCGCCAGCATGCACGCTTTGCGTCGACAGTCCCTGGGCTGGTGATGTGTCCACAACCGCGGACGTGTCAGGTTCGGTGGCTTTGATGGTCATGCGTTCCTCGTCGTGGGCGCCATACTGCAGGTCGCCTTTTACGAAATTTTGCCAGTGACGGCGTTGAAAAGTCTTGCGGGGCTGGGGGCCGGCAGCATCTGCTGGCTGGGGCAACCGCCGCTGTCCACTCCCGACCCCGGATGATCCAACTTTTTCTGCCGGTTTTTGTCTGCGAACCGTTTCCAGCCACACCGCCAAAAAAAACCGCGATGGGGAAGAGATTCCACTCATCGCGGCTTAACCAGTTCAGTGATTCGTTCGGCCGGTAACGACGCGCCACATGCGGCCGGCCGAACGAACGATGGCTCTTTAGCAGGCGAATGGCTGCAAGCGGCCGCAAATCCCATGTGTCTGAATTTTAACCCGCGGCCCGGTGCCAAGCAACCCTCCAGAAAGAACGGCATTCGTCGTTAAAACCGTTACCAGCGGTTCGCAGCGGTGGGGGGAAAGTCGAGCGGGGGGGGTTGAGTTGCTGGACGAAGCCTGGGCGGTTTCGTTAGAATGACCTGGGTGGGGAACGGGAAGGCCCCCGCAGGGGCCCTTTTCTGCCTGGGAATCGCTCGGCATGTGTTTTGCGCCACCAAACTTGACCGTTTTGCGACGCACAGCCCTGGGGACCGCGCTGGCCCTGGGGTTGCCTGTGCCCCTCTCGGCGGCCGAATCGACCGCTGCCGCTGAACAGAACCGTCCGCTGGCTGCGGCCCACCCGGGCGATCAGGGGGATAGCCAGCCGCAGGCCATCCAGCAGTTAATCGCCGAGCTGGGAGACCCGTCGTTCGCGGTCCGACAGCGGACCTCCCGGCGTCTGGAGGAGTTGGGTCTGGTCGCCAAACCGGCCCTGGTCGCCGGGCTGCAGGATCCGGACGCCGAAGTCCGCCATCGGGTTCGGCGAATCCTGGTCCGCGTGCTGGAATTGGATTTCGAAAATCGGATCGCGGCTTTTGCCGCCGGCAAGTCCGCGACGGCGGACGATCTGCCCGGCTGGATGCTGCTCAAGTCGATCGCCGGCGACGGCCCGGCCGTTCGACAGTTATTCATCGAGGCCATACGTGGCGAACCGCTGCTGTTGGAGGCGCTGGACCAGGGCCACACCTACGCCGCCCAAGCGGTGGTCTTGAGGACCCAGCAGCTGTATCAGGCTCGGCTGCGCAACCCGAACGCTCGTCAAAACCTGGCCAACAACTCGCAATTCGCAGCCAGCGTCGCCGCCCTGTTGATCGTCATCGCCGATGGGGAAACCGAGCTGGACGAGCGCACGGCGTCGATGATCTTTCAGATGATGCACCGGTCGGCGCTGTTGCGGCGGCTGGGCAGCAGGGAACAGCCGGTGCGGGCCTTGGTGGGCGTGTTCATCCAGCGAACTGCCGAGACGTCGATGGCCTACCAATCGCTATGGACTGCGATGCAGTACAACTTAAAGGAAGGTCTGATTGCCGCCACGGCGATCATTCGTCGCGGCGAACAGCGGCCGTACGTGCTGCAGGACGCGATCCTGGCCATCGGAAAACTGGGAACGAAAGAACACATCAAACTGCTGACCCCGCTGCTGGCCGACGACACGGCCCTGAGCCACCAGTTTAACCGGCAAGCGACCAAGTCGATCACGCCGCAGGTGCGGGACGTGGCGCTGGCGGTAATCATCCATCTTTCGGGCGAAAAGCCGCAGGACTACGGCTACACGACGATCCAGCAAGACCCCATCAGGCTGTTCCGCAGCAACACGATGAGATTTTCCAGTGACGCGAAACGGGCGGCGGCGCTGAAGACGTGGCAAGAACGGCTGGCGGCCCAGCCGCGGGACCCTGCAAGCCAGCAGTCGGCCAGCAACTGAACGGGCCTCCGCCAGGGGGGACCGGCCGTCTAGCCAACCCATAGCGTTGGTTTTCCCAAGCGGATGGTTTGTCAATCGATTGCTGGGGCGTTCAGGGCCATGACGAAACAGATTGCCTGACCTTCTGGGTGTTCCCTCAACTTAAAAAGGATTGCCATGCCTGCCAAAACGATCCCCCTCCTGCTGTTGTCCGAAATGATCGACGGGCAGATGGGCGATATGTTCCTGCTGATGACCGCCAAGGAAGCGGCTACCACCCGCGACGGCCGGCCGTATTTTAAAGTCGCCTTTCGAGACGCCGGTCGCGAAGTCAGTTTTCCCATCTGGGAAGACTCGGAGTGGATCTCCGCTTGTCGCCAGAAGTGGGAACCGGGCACGTTTTACAAGGTACGAGCCCGTTATCGGGAAACCAACTACGGGCCTCAGCTGGAGATTGACAAGATTCGGCCTGTGCAACCACAAGACGAAAATGACGGGTTCGATCCGCTGATGTGCACGGCCCAGTCGCGGTTCGATCCGGAGGAGATGTATGCGGATCTGGTGCATCTGGTGCGGCAGCACGTCACGGACGAACCTTTGTGCCGGCTGGTCCTGGAGGTGCTGGAGGACCACCGCGAGCCGTTCATGCAATTCCCGGCCGCTTCGCACAACCACCACGCCTACGCGGCCGGCCTCTTGGAACACACGCTTAGCGTCACCCGCTCGTGCGTGTTCCTGGCTCAGAAATACGACGATTACTACGACGACCTGCAACCGCCCCTCCGCAAAGACCTGGTCGTGGCCGGGGCCGTCTTGCACGACATTGGCAAGCTGCAGGAATACAATTTGAAACCTCAGGGGGCGGAATATTCGGTCGCGGGCAACCTGATCGGGCACGTGCTGTTGGGGCGGGACATCGTCCGCCAGGCGCCCTCTGCCGCCCACGTCGACCCCGAAACGATGTTACGGCTGGAACACATCATCGTCTCGCACCAGCGACTGCCCGAATGGGGGGCCCCCAAGCCGCCGATGACGCCGGAAGCGACGATCATCCATTTCGCCGACGACCTGGACGCGAAGTATCATATGGTGGTCACGGCGATCCGGGACGATCCCACCGAGGGCCCCATCACCTCCAACCGCAACACGCTCCGCCAGCGGTTCTACCGGGGCTCCCAGGCCTGACAACCAACCGCCCCAGCTGGCTGCCACACTCGATGGTCCGACGACCGCATCGTCGCTCATGCTTCGGTCGAACACTTCGCCTCTTGTCTATCTTTGACGCCTTTCGCCAGCATAGGACGCGATAACAGGCAGATCCTAGGGATAGTTCCAGCGCCACAAGACCGTGTAGCCCGTGCGTCGCCCCGTCTCTCCCGGAGGTGGGGTCGACTCCCAGAAAAAAAGAATTTCCACCGTTTGGACGCGTTCCGCCGGATTGCCGCGGGCATGCTGCTGGTCCCACCGCCAGCGCAGCCAGTCGGCAAGGTACTTGCGATGACCCTTGTACCCGCGGGCGTTCAGGTTCATCAGATACTTCCGCCACCGCTGGGTCGGATAGAACGCACTGGGTAAGTACGGCTTGTCCGTCACCGCCGGCCGCTGTGGACGGAACAGGTTCACCGTCTGCCCGTTCCGCA
>JABAOH010002402.1_pt2 | contig 12024 bp, 10 predicted proteins | sample 7062181 | NCBI WGS metagenome assembly JABAOH01 (sample SAMN14538630, study PRJNA623070) | marine sediment metagenome | biome: marine biome [ENVO:00000428]; feature: marine pelagic biome [ENVO:01000023]; material: deep marine sediment [ENVO:00002113]; isolation source: pool of 5 deep marine... | reverse complement strand
TTTTCTTCTACCTCGTGATTGATCTGACTCGCGATTTTCAGTGCCGAGGTATTCAGCGACAAGAATCTTTCGATATCAGTGAGCTCTTCATACGTGAAGCTGAGCTGCCGCAGACATTTCAGCTCGTGTTCCCGGCTTTCGATTTCTCTGGCCAGGGCGATGGCTTCTTCAAAACTGTCCAATGATTTCTGGAGTTCAGCCTGGGAAGGATTGTCCCGGTAATCTTTACCGGCCTTGTAGAGGTCATGGATTCGAATGCAGATTTCTGCTTCTTCTTTTTTTTCGATGAATCCGGCTTTTTCAGCAAAGGCAGCCGCATCTTTATAAAAATTAAGAGAATCTTGAAGCTCCCCTTTATTCCAGTGAAGCAGGCCCAGTTTGATCAGGGATTCGATCTCTTCTCTTTGATCATTGTTTTCCCTGGCAAAAGCGAGTGCTTTTGTGAATGAGTCGATGGCTTCGTTATAATTTCCCTCTTGCCTGAAATATTCTCCTTGAGTGAAATATTCGGAGTACCGTTCTTGTGTTGTCGCGGTTAGATCTATAGAAGGATTGTTCGGATTGGGAAGAAGGACCTGGATAAAAAAGCAAAGTATAAGGCCTGCTGTAGCGAGAAGCCTGAAAATGCGTTTCATCTCTTCTCTCCGAGAAGCTTGGCGATTTGGGAAGGCCGCTTGTTCACTTTCCTCCTTAGCTTATTTTTCGAATATACATTTATAGTATCTGAAAAAAAAATTATTGTAAATTTCAGATTGCTGTAGGAGTAACTCTGAAATTGCTGTAAGCATTAGTATTACAGGCCTAAAAACCTGTGGTTTTTCTGCGCAGATCAAGCAGGAACGGGAGAGGGATTTTTTTATCATGTGTTTCTGTATGGGAGAAGAAAGATAACTTTATTATTATCAATGAGTTAAAATTCAGGGCAGAGACATCGCGTGATATTGCTGGTGATTAAAAACGACTTTGAAATCATTGTTCTCCAAGGTTTTCTCCATTTTATTTCCTGACGTTCTTTCAGGCACAGTTAGGGAATGAATGACAGGCCTCATCTTGACATATCTCTAATATATTCTTATATTTATATTAGTCACAAGGAAGCGAGGAACAAAGCCGATGCTTATCAAACAGGCCAATTTCTCTCAATTCACCCGGCTTTTTTCCGACTAAAAAGGTACAAGGGAGAGTTTCGCCCTTAATTTGAGAAAGGAGGAATAAATAACCTGGAGGAAGCTATGTTTCTAAAAGGCAAAACAACCTTGAGGAAAAACATGGCTATCTTTGTGTGTGTAGCATTCGTTTTTCTGCTCCTTCCACATGTTACTCACGCGGCATCCCGTTCCTCTTCAAAAAAATCTTCCATGTCTCAGATTGCTTTTTCTTTTTCCATCTCAAATCTTATCGTCAGTAATGTCGTGAAGGGATCCACCGATCCAGATTCAACAAAAACTATCAGCGGCAATGTCAAGTCCAAAAAGAAGCCGAAAAAAGATAGAGATTAAAGCGCACTGCTCGGCTCAACACAAAAGGTAGCTTGGTCCTTGAGAAGAAAAAAGTGACTTCTTTCGTGGATACCGCAAGTCTATAAAAAACGCCGCTGTATTATATAGATTTACCGGGGACACGGGATTCACAAGAAACCCAAATAAGGCTCCAAGACACCCCTGGTCCTCTATTGTTTTCAACCCACCACCAACAGGCAGATCCTGCCAAGTTTGATAATCTGTTTCCCCGTTTATGCGCGGACATTTCTGGCTGACTCCCGCTGCCTGCTGACTGTTTTTTTCCGTTTTTAATATTGTTAGATTATAGGCTTACTTGACCAAATAAGTGTTGATATCCAGTACCGCAGTGGATATTATATTCGCGGTGACAAGCCAGGGAGATTTTCAAAACCATTAATTTTCTCCCTGAAGAACCATCGGAGATTGGAGGAGGAAAAATGGCTAAAAGAATTTTTCATTCGTTCATGATTTTGAGCCTCGTCTTGTTCTGTTTTGCAGGGATTCTCATTGCGAAGGACAAAGGTCCGAAAATTTATATTTCTGTCGATATGGAGGGAATCGGAGCCATCGTCAGCTCCGCGCAGACCGGATCAGGTGGATTTGAGTATTCGAAAGGAAGAATGTTGATGACAGCCGAAGTCAATGCCGCGATCGAGGGCTGCCTTGAGGCCGGAGCGGGTGAGATTGTGGTTTCTGATTCTCATGGAAACGCACAGAATCTCATACCCGATGAAATTCATGAATCTGCGCTTCTCATCAGGTCTTTCCCGAGGTCTCTCCTCCAGATGGAAGGGATAGATGAGACATTTGATGGGGCGATTTTTATCGGGTATCATCCGAAGGAGGGGACCCCGAGCGCGAACCTGTCCCATACGATCTGGGGCAGCAAGATATTCGAGCTCAGGATCAACGGCATGACGGTCTCCGAGGCCATATTCAATGCGATGGTCGCCGGGCACTTCAAGGTTCCGGTGATCATGGTCGCCGGAGACCAGAATGTCGCACAGGAAGCTTTGAAGACATTCGGGCCTGTCGAAACCGTGATCACTAAGGAGTCCCTCGGCTGGCTGTCGGCCAAGTCCCGCCACCCGAAATTGATCTGCCAGGAAATCAAAGAAAAAAGCAAGAAAGCTGTTCTGCGAATCAAAGAATTGAAGCCATATGCCATCAAGCCGCCCATCCGGATGGAGTTGACCTTCAAAAACATCTATGATGCAGAGGCCTTCAGTTATCTTCCCTGGGTGAAGCGGAAGGACGGGAAAACGATTCTCGTAGAGACAGAGAGTGTAATCGACATAAACCGCTTTTTAACCGCCCTTTTCAGCATCAACAACCGCTGATATGATCAATCGAAGAGTCAGGAAACTAAGGGATTCAGCCGGCCGTCCCAGAGGCCCTGTCGTCTACTGGATGAGCCGGGATCAGAGAGTCAGAAATAACTGGGCTCTTCTCGTGGCTCAGCAGCTTGCAGCCGATCAACACAAAGCTCTATGCATCGCATTCTGCCTCGTTCCTGAATTTCTTGGAGCCACAATCCGCCAGTACAGCTTCATGATCGAAGGATTGAAAGAGGTGGAGCAGGATCTTCGCGCAAAGAACATCCCGTTTTATCTGTTGACGGGAAAGCCGGATGAGGAGATTCCGGGATTTGTGGAGGATATCGAGGCCTCTGCCCTTGTTGCGGACTTTGATCCGCTCAGGATAAAGATGAAATGGAAAGAGGACGTGCTGAAGAAAACGCGCATCCCTTTCTTTGAAGTCGATGCCCATAATATCGTGCCCTGCTGGATCGCCTCGCAGAAACAGGAGTTTGCTGCACGCACGATAAGAGGAAAGATCCAGAAACTTCTCCCTCAATTCCTGACAAGTTTTCCGCGGTTAAAAGAGCAGAAAGAGGGGGAGAAGATACCGGACAACGATTGGGACATCGTGGAAAAGAACCTGAAAGTCGATTTTTCGGTTCCAGAACTCGAATGGATCGAGCCCGGGGAAAAGCAGGCTCAAAGGATGTTGAAGAACTTCATCGAGAACAAGCTTCCGAGATATCCGGATGAGAGTAACGATCCCACACAAAATGCGGTCTCCGACCTTTCACCCTACCTGCATTTCGGTCAATTATCCGCACAGCAAGCGGCCCTTGAAGTGAGAAATTCAGGGAAGAAGGGGAGGGAGGATTTTCTCGAAGAACTGATCATCAGAAGGGAACTTTCAGACAACTTTTGCTTTTATAATCCAGAATATGACCAATTCAAAGGGTTCCCGGACTGGGCCAAAAAAACACTGGACGAACACCGGAAGGACCCAAGGGAATACGTCTATTCAATGAAAGAGTTTGAAGCGGGACAGACACACGATGAGCTCTGGAACGCTGCCCAAATGGAGATGGTCAAGAAAGGCAAGATGCACGGGTACATGCGGATGTACTGGGCCAAGAAGATCCTGGAGTGGACGGAGAGTCCTGAAGAGGCGCTGAAAACTGCCATCTTTCTCAATGACAAATACGAGCTGGATGGGAGAGATCCCAACGGGTATGTGGGGATCTCCTGGAGCATCGGGGGCGTGCACGACAGAGCCTGGGGGGAACGACCTATCTTCGGCAAGATCAGGTACATGAGCTATAACGGTGCCAGATCGAAGTTCAATGTGAAGAAATACATTGAGGATGTGAACGCGCTTAAATTTTCTGCTGAATGAGGTTTTGTCATGCTCTGTTCGATTAAAGCAAAAATCCTGTCCATCATTCTTTCGTTCTCATTTGCACTATATTCCATATAAAATTTGTAGACTTTATTTTCTCGGGGAATTATAATACAAATTTCAGCACTCGGAACATCATTCCCAAATCACACGGAGGTCGAATCATGCCGAAACGAGTTCGAGGAGGAATTTCTCTTTTTAACTGCGCATCCGTCTGGTTCGGAGTGCTGTGCCTTCTATTTTTGCCTCTTGAAGGGAATGTCGAGAGAGGGCGATATATTCAGGAGAATACTATGGAATCATTGTCAGATTTCCTAATCGATGATTTTTCTCGAGAAGGAGGAATATCAGCTATAGGCACAGAGTGGAGGCAGTACACGGATCAGGTCATGGGAGGAGTATCCACGGCCTCGTATACATTCGAAGTCATTGATGGGAAACGCTGCATCCATCTTCAAGGCAGTGTCTCGCTGGAGAATAGAGGCGGGTTCGTCCAGGTCGCACTTCCGCTTCGACAGAAAGGACGGGCTTTTGATGCCAGCCAGTTCACAGGCGTTCGCCTCTGGGTGAAAGGCAACGGCGAGAGCTATTATGTCCATCTCCGCTCGAGCAAGACCTGGCTGCCCTGGCAGTACTACGAGGCACCATTTTTTGCCGACGATCAATGGCAAAAGGTCGAGATCCCGTTTGAACAATTCAATCCACAGAGCCTGAAGAGCGCTTTGAACCCGAAAAAGTTAAAGCGCCTGGCTGTTGTAGGAGCCAAGAAGGCCTTTAAGGCGGATATTGCTGTATCGCGCATCGAGTTTTACAAATAGAAGGGAAATAACTCCTCAAAGAGGATTGGGGATATAGGTTTCTGAACTCAGAAAATCGCTGCTTTCGACTATTGATAGGATAGTCTGTATGCGTTAAACTATTGCCACAAAATATTTGTATTGGGTGAAAGAGGGATCAAATGAGTTATTTAAAAAAGAGCTTATTATTTTTTCCACTATTACTCTTGCCACTGTCCTGTGTCCCAAAACTCAAAGAGCCTCCTCAGCTCTCTATGGCTGTTCCCCAGAACTGGATTTCAGAAACGGCCTCACTGGAGGGTGACATCTCCCGCTGGTGGACCCGGTTTGGCGATCCAGGATTGAATGCAGTCATCGATGCAGTCTTGATGGAGAATAATGATCTGAAAGCGGCTGTGGCGCGTCTGGATGCGGCCGCAGCGCTGGCCAGGATAAGTGGAGCCGATCTGTTTCCCCAGATTGGAGGAAGCTTGGGGGCATCGAGACAGAAAGGAAATTTTGTCGGTTCTCCCATATCCGGAGGAAACGATGGTGTTTTGAGTTCTGTAACGAATCTTTTCGGTGTCTCGCTCGAGCTGAGTTGGGAGGTTGACCTCTGGGGACGCATCCGGGCAGGAAAAGCTGCTGCCGTAGCCGATTTTCAGGCGACCTCCGCTGATCTTATCGGATTTCAGCTCTCTCTTACGGGGCAAACCGCAAAATCCTGGTATGCGGCTGTGGAGGCTGAAATGCAGGTGCGGCTGGCCGAAGCCACTCTCCAGAGCTACCAGATATCAAATAATCAAGTTTGGCTCCGCTATCAAAGAGGCCTGAGGCCTTCGGTTGACGTGCGATTATCCGGGACGAGCGTGGCCAACGCAGAGGCGGTCCTGGCTCTGAGGCAGAATCTTCTCCAAACGATCAAAAGACAGCTGGAAACTCTTCTCGGGCGTTATCCGTCCTCTCAGATTGAATTGAGTCATAATCTGCCGGACTTGAAAGACAAGATTCCCGCAGGTCTGCCTGCGGATATCATTCGGCGCAGGCCAGACTTGATCTCGATTGAAAAAAGGGTAGTTGCCTCCTCTGCCCGCCTGGCTGAGTCACGCCGGGCACTCTACCCTCGTATCAGCCTCACAGGTTCAGGAGGGATATCCAGCAACGAGCTCAGCTCTCTTCTGGATGGAGATTTTTCAGTCTGGAGTCTCATTGGTAATCTGTTTCAGCCTCTTTTTCAGGGAGGAAGGCTCAGGGCCGGGATTGATCTGGCCAAAGCGAGAGAGAATGAAATTCTGGCCTTTTATGTCCAGAATGTTTTGAATGCTTTTTCAGAAGTCGAGACAGCCCTGGCTGCAGAAGATTATCTCACAAGAAGGGAAAGATCCCTAGAGGTTGCAGCCGAACAGTCCGCAGCAGCGAGAATTTTGGCCGAAGACAGGTATGCCAGGGGTTTGACCAACTTCATCGAAGTCCTCGAGGCCCAGCGGCAGGCGTTCTTAACCCAGAGTCAGCTCCTGAGCGTTAAACGCCAGAGGCTGGATAATCGGATCGATCTCTACCTGGCTCTTGGCGGGGATTTTATGGTCAGTCCCCCTGATTCACCTCGCCTTGGGAAGGAGTGAAAGAAAAATGAACAGGAAGCTCAAAATCAGCTTGCCGTTTATTATAATATTTGTAGGAATCATAGCCGCGGTGATCATGATCCGCTCCCGGCCCCAAATCGAAAAAAGACCGGTATCCTTCCCGCCGCCTCTAGTAAGAGTCAGCACGATCCATCTTCAGGATTACCAGATCGTCGTCGCTTCACAGGGGACCGTCAGTCCGCGGACCGAGAGTGAGCTGGTCTCTCAGGTGGCGGGCCAGGTCATAGGTGTGGCGCCGCAATTTGCGCCGGGTGGTTTTTTTAGAAATAAGGATATCCTTATCAGAATCGATTCCCGAGATTATGAATTTTCTCTTTCCCGGTTGAAAGCCCAGGTGGCACGGGCTCAGCTTCGTTTGGCCCAGGAGGAGGCGGAAGCTTCTATCGCGCGCCAGGAATGGGAAAGATTAGGAAAAGAGGAAGAGCCAGACCCGTTGGTTTTGCGCATTCCCCAATTGGAAGAAGCCAGAGCTTCTTATGAAGCGGCCCAGGCAGAGTTGAAGCAGGCGGAGCTGAACCTCCAGCGGACAAAGATTTTGGCTCCTTTTGACGGAAGAGTGCGGGTGAAAAAGGTGGACGTCGGGCAGGTCGTGAGCCCGGGAGTTCCTTTGGCCACGGTCTATGCTGTCGATTATGCGGAAATCCGTCTTCCTGTTCCGGATAACGAAATCGGCTATCTGGACTGCTGTCTAGATTATCGCACTCAAAATCCTGCTGTGTTGGATATCGATGTCACAATATCCGCCAGTTATGGCGGGAATCTTTACAAATGGAACGGGAAAATTGTCCGGATGGAAGGAGAGATCGANNNNAAGAAAAGCGACAGGCCGCCTCTTGCTGTCGGAATGTTTGTCGCGGCTGAAATCATAGGCCGCCGCGTCGAAGATGTGGCTGTGATCCCCCGTTCGGCTTTACGTGGGGATGAGCGGATCCTGATCATAGATAAAGACAACAAGCTCCATTTCCGCACTGTAGAGGTTCTGCGGGCGGATTTTGAAGCAGTCATCATCAGTTCAGGATTGAACGAGGGAGAGCGAATCTGCATCTCGCCGCTCGGAGCTGTAGTCGATGGAATGGAAGTCCGGGTTGTGAAAGAGGCGGTGAAGAATCCCTCGAGCTTGAATGAGAGCCGCTGAAAATGCATCGAATTCTGGAATGGTTCGCTAAGAATCCAGTGGCAGCCAACCTGGCGATGGTGCTGATCATTGCCGGCGGCCTTCTCACCCTACCCAGCATCAAACAGGAAGTCTTTCCTGAAATTGCCTCGGACCTGATCAATATCTCTGTGCCTTACCTGGGAGCGGCGCCAGAAGAGGTAGAGGAAGCGGTGTGTGTCCGTATCGAAGAGGAAGTTCAGAGCCTGGAAGGGATCAAGCGCATCACCTCCAGAGCTTCAGAAGGAGTCGGTACAGTGATCCTTGAACTCCTCCCAGGGGCCGATATCCGTCAGATCCTCGATGATGTCAAAGCCAGGGTTGATTCGATCGATACCTTTCCTGAGGAAACAGAAAAGCCGGTCATCCAGGAGCTTTTGAACCGGAGACAGGTCCTCAGTCTGGCTGTTTCCGGAGATACGGATGAGAGAACTTTGAAAGTATTGAGCGACCAGATGCGGGAAGAGATCCTTCTTTTGCCCGGAATTACGCAGGCGGAAGTCACCAGTATCCGGCCTTATGAAGTTTCTATAGAGGTTTCAGAACAGGCTCTCCGCCAGTATGACCTGACATTTGATGAAGTCGCTCAATCGATCCGCCGCTCGTCGCTAGACCTTCCGGGCGGCTCTATCAAGACAGAAGGCGGAGAAATACTGCTCCGAACCAAAGGCCAGGCCTATACCGGGCTTGAATTTGAAAAGATTATTTTGCGAACCCGTCCTGACGGAACGCGTGTGACAGTAGGCAATGTGGCCAGGGTCATCGACGGCTTTGCTGAGACGGACCAGCGCTCTCAATTTGACGGAGATCCCGCCGCTCTCATCCAGGTTTATCGCGTCGGAGATGAGAGCGCGATAAGGGTCGCCCGGGAGGTTAAAGAATATGTTCGAGTCACCCGGGAGAAAATGCCTGAAGGTATTCAGCTCACCATTTGGAACGACGATTCTCAGGCTCTCCGCAGCCGCCTGAGCCTCTTGTTCGCTAACGGCCGCGCAGGATTCATACTGGTTTTTATCCTGCTGGCCCTGTTCTTGCGGCTGCGGCTGGCTTTCTGGGTCGCACTGGGAATTCCGGTTTCCTTCCTTGGAGCGCTCTGGCTGATGCCTTCCTTCGACGTTTCGATCAGCATGATCTCTACTTTTGCCTTTATCGTAGTCATCGGCATTCTTGTCGATGATGCGATTGTCGTGGGCGAGAATATCTACACCGAATACGAAAGAGGAAAGATTGGTCTTCAGGCCGCGCTGGCCGGCGTTAAAGGAGTGGCTGTGCCGGTGATCTTTGCCGTTCTGACCACGGTCGCCGCTTTCTGGCCGCTTCTGTGGGTGGAAGGAGCTATCGGGAAGATCATGCGATTTATTCCGATCATTGTTATCCTGACCCTTATCTTCTCGCTTTTCGAGGCCCTTTTAATCCTCCCGGCTCATCTATCACACCTCAAAAAGATTAGAGAAATGCCGCCTCAAGGCTGGAAAGGAACCTGGGGCCGGTTTCAATCAAAATTCAATGATCTGTTCAAGAGATTTATCAACAGGGCCTACCGTCCTAGCCTGGCATTGGGATTGAAGTTGCGTTATGTCACTCTGGCGAGCTTTATTGCCATTTTCATTATAACAATCGGCCTGGTCGGAGGCGGTTTCATCAAATTCACTTTTTTCCCCAGGATCGATTCCAATAATGTCATAGCCGAGTTGACCATGCCGCTCGGAACGCCTGCCGAGGTCACAGCCACGGCGATCCAACGGCTGGAGCGATCGGCCCTTCAACTGGAAGAAGAGTTTAGCCTGGAAAAGTCCATAATCCGGCACGTTCTCGCGTCTATTGGTGAGCAGCCCAGCCTGAACCAGCCGCAGGGACCCAACGTGGCTCTGGGTGGGTTTACCGGATCTCATCTTGGAGAAGTGAACATTGAACTGGTTCCTGCTGAAGAAAGGGAATTCAGCAGCGTGGTCGTTGCCAACCGCTGGCGGGAGTTGACCGGGCCGGTTCCCGATGCAGTGGAATTGACTTTCACCAGCTCGATTTTTACGGTGGGAGCGCCGATCAACATCCAATTGGCCAGCTCGGATTATGCAGCTCTTCGGGATGTTACGGAGAAATTGAAGGAAAAATTGAAGGATTATCCCGGCGTATATGATGTCTCCGATTCATTCCGCAGCGGAAAGCAGGAGATTAAGCTGGACATCACGCCTGTCGCGGAGTCCCTCGGTTTGACTCTTTCTGACCTGGGAAGGCAGGTGCGGCAGGCTTTTTACGGAGAAGAGGTGCAGCGGATCCAGCGCGGCCGAGACGAGATCAGAGTCATGGTCAGATATCCGGTCGATGAGCGCCGTTCTCTGGGCAATCTGGAAAATAAGCGGGTTCGGACAGCCGGAGGCATCGCCATTCCCTTTTCCGCAGCCGCTGAAGCCTCGCTCGGACGCGGCTATTCCACCATCCAGAGGACAGACCGGAGACGAACGATAAATGTCACTGCCGAAGTGGATGAAGCCCGGGCGAACTCCAATGAACTGCTGGCCGACATCACAGAGAATGTCCTTCCTCCTTTGCTGGGAGACCATCCCGGGGTGACTTACTCTCTGGAGGGCGAGCAGCGCGACCAGGGCGAAGCGCTGGCTAGCTTAAAATCCGGTTTCCTTCTCGCCCTGTTGGTCATATTTGCCCTTCTGGCCATACCGTTCAGGTCTTATATCCAGCCGTTTCTGGTTATGGGAGTCATTCCTTTCGGGATCGTGGGCGCCATTTGGGGACATTTGATCATGGGATTGAACCTGACGATACTTTCTTTTTTCGGTATAGTCGCTCTAACGGGAGTTGTCGTTAACGACAGCCTGGTGCTGGTGGACTACATCAACCGCCTGCGGGCTTCGGGTCTCACAATCCAGGAAGCTATTCGGGAAGCCGGTGCGGCGCGGTTCCGTCCGATTATCCTGACAACGGTCACGACTTTTGCCGGGTTGACACCTCTCCTTCTGGAGCGGAGCATTCAGGCCCGCTTTCTCATCCCTATGGCGGTATCTCTGGCTTTTGGTGTGGTTTTTGCCACCTTTATCACGCTCGTCCTGGTCCCAGTCAGCTATCTGATTTTAGAAGATATTAAAGGTTTCTTTTCCAAATCATTCGGGTGGCGGAAATCAGAAACGTGAGCTTTAAATGGCAGTTCCGAAGATTTATGTTTTTTTGTTGCTTGAATTGTTTTTTTTGAACTAAGCATTCAGTTTTATATGTATTGCTTCGTGTCTCTAAAATTTTGTAAAAAGGAACAAAAAATGAAAAGAAAAGGTATATTCACTTTTTTTACTCTGATGATCACCATCCTCCTGACATTCTCCAGAGCAGAGGCCAAATGGTTTCTCGACTTTGAGACCGGGCTCGTCTCCAGCGGATACAATGACGTGAGGATTCCCGGGGACACAGGAACGGAATTCTCGTTAACCGATGATCTGCAGACGGATTCATCCGTGTTCTTCCGTTTTCGCCTGGGGTATCAGATAAAGGGGAGACACACGATCTCTGCTCTCGTGGCCCCACTCAGCCTGGATGCTTCGGGAAATGTTAACCAGGACATCCTCTTCTTTGAGGAGACTTTCCCGGCCAATACAGATTTGAATGCCGTTTACCGCTTTAACTCCTACCGGCTGACTTACAGGTATGATTTCATAAGAAAAAAGAAACTCACCCTGGGTGTCGGGTTCACGGCCAAGATCAGGGACGCTGCGATTCGAGTGGAAGGAGGCGGTCTCCGCTCGGAGAAGACGAACGTCGGTTTTGTTCCGCTAATTAATTTCCGCTTGAATTGGCGGTTTGCGGAGAAGTTCGGCCTGTTGTTCCAAGGCGATGCCCTGGCTTCACCCGGAGGCGAGGGGAGGGCTGAGGATGTGCTTCTGGCTCTTCAACTCCGTTTGAATGAGAATATCTCTTTTCGTGCGGGTTATAGAATCCTCGAGGGCGGAGCGAACGTGGAGGAGGTGTACAATTTTGCGCTCCTTCATTTCTTTTTAATGGGCACAGAAGTGCGATTCTGAAGAGCTTTAGAATTCTGTGTTTGATAAATGTGTTTGACATATGACTGTGTTACGGATAAATAAATGAGGAATGATGGAAGAATGACAAATATACTTTTAACCGGCGCCACCGGATACATCGGGAGCCAGCTCAAAGAGAAACTTCTCCAGGATGAGAACCTCCGGCTGAGGCTCTTTGTCCGGGATGCGAACAAAGTGAGATCATCCGGGAGCAGCAGAGCCGAAGTG
>JABAOH010000291.1_pt3 | contig 12025 bp, 12 predicted proteins | sample 7062181 | NCBI WGS metagenome assembly JABAOH01 (sample SAMN14538630, study PRJNA623070) | marine sediment metagenome | biome: marine biome [ENVO:00000428]; feature: marine pelagic biome [ENVO:01000023]; material: deep marine sediment [ENVO:00002113]; isolation source: pool of 5 deep marine... | reverse complement strand
CCCATAGAAATAGCAGTGGCCGGTGTCTTCTTTTCAGATATGAACATTTCAAGGCCAGAAGGCATCCGCTGCTCAGGTAAACTGAGTTGAGGCGTATGCCCCTCAGGGAGAGAGGAAAAATCCTGCATGACCTTTGCGGGAAAGTCAGAAGGATAGCCTCCGGCGAAACCTATTGTGATATTTCCCTGGACAAAATGCTCATTATAAAAAGCTTTGATGTCGTCTAATGTCAGAGTTTTGAGAGTTTCCACAGTTCCAGATTGGTGGTGACCGTAAGGATGGCCTTCGTACATCATCAAGTTTAAAATTTCTTTACCAAACTGTTCATCTCTGTTGCTGACCAGGGTTCTTTCCAGAAAATTCAGCTGGTTGGTTTTTATTCTTTTAAAATCTTCCTCGCGAAACCCGGGCTCAAGAAGCATGCCTTTGAAGATGGCATAGTATTTTTCCAGGTTATCCACATGAACAGTTCCGCTGAAAACAGACATCTCTTTATCCGCTCTGAACTCTACTGATGCAGCCATGGGGTAAAATTTCTTTTGTATCTCTTTAAAAGTAAGACTTTTACTTCCGCCATTAGCAAGGAGGCTTAAAGTGAGCTGGCAGAGTCCTTCTTTACCTTTGGGATCATTGGCAGAGCCAACATCGAGAAGGATTCTAAAGCTTAAAAGGGAATTCCCTTCCACGGGGATGAGTTCAGAATTAAGCTTATCAGGGCTTTTCATGGCACAAGAGACAATCGTCAAGGCCAAACCTAAAGCAAGAATCTCTAAAAAAGAATATTTTACATTTTTTCTCATTTTGCTTTCCCTCCTGTTAAAGTAGCAACAGTACTGTTTGTTTTTTTGAAGTATTTTTTGGTCATCTTCTGGATATCTTCAGGGGTTACTTTTTCATAAAGGCTAAAGAGTTTGTTGAGAGTGCCAGGGTCTGTGGCCAAATTGATGTAGAAAGCGAGAGCGCCAGCGATATGGTCAGTTGTATCCAAATCACTGGCAAAGGAATATTTCAGGTTGGACTTGACATCGGATAAGAGTTCTTCTGATACAGGCTCTTTCTTAAATTTTTCTAATTCTTTAAATATTTCATTCTCAACATAAGGAAGATCTTTTTCCTGCTTGAGGACGGCGTTAAAAGTCAGAAGATGCGGGTCACGCCGATCGGAGAAGCTGGCATAGAGCGAGAGGCATTTTTGCTCCTCGATGACCAATCTCTGATAAATAGAGGAAGAGCGAGAGAAGGCAATTTCAGCCAGAAGGTCAAGGGCAGCCTTGTCGATTTTTTCTTCTGAGTAAGCTGGCCCATGGAATCCTATGGAAAGTCGAGGGAGTGTTTTTGCAGGGAAATCATAATGGGCCCTTTTGGCTTTTCTCTGGGGAGGCTCTTCAGGAGTGACTAATTTATAGTTGGACTTTTCCCAGCCTCCGTAATGCTTCTTGACCAACTCCATCAAATGATTATGATCAAAATCTCCCACGACAAGAAGAATGGAGTTGTCTGGGGCATAAAAGCGTGTTCTGTAAAGCTTGCTGTACTCAAACTGATTGGGCATGTCCATGATATCCCGAAGGTAGCCGAGAGTGGTGTGTTTGTAAGAGTGTTTTTCAAAAGCAGTATCTCTTAGGAGCTCAAAGATTCGTCTTGACGGACTGGAAACACTCGCGTAGTACTCGCCCTCGATAACAGAAGCTTCTGTTTTAAGCATCTCTTCGTCATAGTAGAGATTGATGAACTTGTCCGCTTGCAATCTAACGACTTCTTCCAGATTTTCCCTTCCAGCAAAAACTACGTAATAGCATGTGTAATCATCGGTGGTGTAACCGTTTGTGCCAGCCCCTAACTGGATAATAAAGTTGGTGTAATCCTCGGCGGAGACATTTTTAGTGCCTTTAAACATCATGTGCTCGAAAAAGTGAGCAAATCCGGACTTTCCAGGTTCGATTTCATTGCGGGATCCGGAGCGGACGATGGTGTAATACGAGATAACTTCAGGCTTGTCGGGTTGAGGAATGGAAACGACTTTCAGTCCGTTTTCCAGCTCCTCTACTTTGTAATCGAAGGGAAAGATGTCGGAGCCCAGGAGCATGAGGGGAACAACAATGAGAACGATAAGGGAAAGAAATGCAGGCCTAAATTTTACCATTTTTTAACCTCCTGCTTAAATTTAGGATATTAAACTTTTATAAATAATATTATTGTGAAAAGAATATATACCAGAAATACTCAGGAAATGCCAGAAAGACCAGAAATATTATAAAAGACATGACAGAGTTTTGTATTTCCGAATGCAGGACTTGATCTATTTGTAGGGATTTGACTAATTTGTAGGGGCTTGATTTATCAAGCCCACCTTTTTTCTTTGAATAATTTTTTTTTGTATTATAAATAATGTGGGTTTGATGAATCAGACCCCTATAGAGAAAACAACAAGGTGTGGGTTTGATGAATCAAACTCCTACGAATTCATTTTATTTTTCAGCCAGCCGAGCTTGATGGGTGATTTTTGATCTCTGGATGTATAGGGTTTAATGTCCAAAATAGGAGTGCCTTCGATCATATCGATCCCCGAGACTTTAAGACGATTTCTATTTCGCTCGATCACATTAACCACTGTCATGCCGAGAGGATTTGGTCTCTTAGGGCTTCGGGTAGAAAAAACTCCCCTCAGTGTATCCCCGAGCAAGGGCTTCGTGTGGAGTCTATAGCCCTTAGATTTATGAAAGGCAAAAAGGACGATGAGATGCGAAAATCCTTCTACATCCTTTAATCCCTTCTCATATTCTTTAAATATTTCAAGCTCTCCTTGGACAGAGTCAAACCCTCGGGAATCAGCGTACTTTTTAGACTCAATATCCTCTTTTTTCTTGAAAGGAGAATGAATTATTCCGATAGGCTTAAGCTTGATTTCCATGGATGTCGACCTTTTCGAAGGATAGTTTTTTCCTCAAGAGTTCTAAATCTTCTTTGCTGCGAGATAGGTTGATAAGATGACTGGTGCAGTGGCAGTCTGAGGAGCCGAATTTTTTCTGAGGGAAAAAAGAATATATCTAATCATAAACGTAACTCAGCCACTTTTCGTATTCTTTAATATTTCCTCTTACAGCATCATTGAAGGCTTTGGCTAATTTTTTGGTTATGTCTCCTGCTTTTCCTGATCCTATCGTGTATTCTTTTTTGTCTTCCTGAGGATTCGAGCCGTCAGCCACAAGAATAATGGGGGCGATCTCAACGGCTGTTCCTGAGAAAAAGATCTCATCAGCCTGGAAGAAATCCTCCTTTGTTATAGGGCCGACATGGGTTTCAAGGCTGAGGTCTTTGGCCATCTCCAATACGCTTTCTCGAGTGATTCCCTCAAGGACAGATTCTGTCTTGTCGTTGGTTATAAGGACTCCTTCTTTTATTATGAAAATATTCTCTCCTGGACCTTCAGCTATGTTTCCTTCAAGGTTAAGAAAAACTGCTTCATCGTATCCCTGGGAGCGGGCTTCTATACCGCAAATAGCTGACTGGACATAAACGCCTCCCAGTTTAGCTGTCATTTTAAGCTGGGAGTGATGAACACGCTTCCAGGGAGTGATATAGACCCGAGCTCCTTTTTCGGTTTTTTCCCCTAGATAAGCGCCCCAATCCCAAACCCCGATTGTTAATTCCACAGGAGAAAATTTTGGCACAAGACCCAGGTTTCCAAAAGAATAAAACAGGAGGGGGCGAATATAAGCGGATTCGAGTTTGTTTTCCCTTATGACCAGTTTAATAGCCTCGGTGATTTCCTCCTTGCTGTATGGTACTTCCATATATAAAGTCGAAGCTGAATGGAAAAACCTGTCCACGTGCTCAGGAAGGCGAAAAACTGCAGGCCCTCTATTAGTGCTATAGGCGCGGATTCCTTCGAACACCGAGGTGCCATAATGGAGAGCATGGCTCATGACGTGAACGTTAGGATGATTCCATTCATAAAGTTTTCCCATGTACCAGAACTTTTTTGCCCGGGGAAAATGGGTATTATTAAACATTATTACTCCTTTAATTAGGCTTATATTATGAAAATAATTTGCTCTTGTTTCGCTAAATCTCAGGCATTAATTATTTTTTGCGGCTTTTAGTACAACAAATCCACCTTTTCCAAATCCCCTTTTTGGTTGCTCTATGTCTTTGATGTCTGGAGGAGGCTGGAAGAGAGTTTGAAAAGACTCTTCAAATTCCACATCGATGTTTTTAAAAATTTCAAGAATTTCTTCTGGAGTGAAAAAACTGAAACCAGCGTAAGATTCATTTTTAGCTGCTTTCTGTTCATAAAATTCTCCCCACAGACTATTCCTGTCAATTATGCCCAAGATTAATGCGCCGTCTTTCTTTAATGTCCTCACCGCCTCTTTCAAGAAACGAGGGGGATCATCAACAAGCTCTATTGTAAACACAATTAGGATAAAATTAAAAGACTCATTTTTAAATGGAAGATTTTCGCCAAAGCCCTGGATTACATTAACATTTCTTTGCTTAGCAAGTTTGAGCATATTGAACGAGGGATCCAATCCATACCGGACAGCTAAAGGAGAGGCGAACCTTCCTGTTCCCACTCCTATCTCTAAGCCCCAGCCAGAAGGCATCACTTTCTCCAGAGCTTTTATCTCAGTTTGGTATAGGGACTTATGAGTATCATACCACTCGTCGTATTGCCGCCAGTTTTTTTCGTAATTTGCTGCTTTTTCTCTGCTCATAGAAGTTATGCTTCGAGACGGAATTCCCAAGCACACCAGACATCAGGAGGGTGAGGATCAGGGGGACAGACCAAGCAGTTTGTTTTAATACGGGGATCTATTGTTTTAGCAAAGCCGCTGTATTCAACGATTCCCACAGATTTGCAGGGAAAATCAGGGAGCCCCTGCCTTTTTCTTGCCTCTTGAACCCGGCATCTGTTCATGCGGAAGACACAGTGGGTGTCGCTCATCTCTGTTATTTCCTGGACATTGATATGAGCATAAAGCCTGAATTTGAGAGCTTGAGCAAGGGCAGGGATTCCTCCTCCTGGTTCAATCCCGAGTCTATCCATAATTCTCTTAGCTTCGATGACAGTGAATTTTTTCCAGGCTTTCCTGTCAAGCTCCATCGCGGCCTCGATTCCAAATTTATCTTCAACTGCTCGAAACCATAGACCGTCGTGAGTAAGCCAGTTCTTGGAAGCATCTTCCAGCAGTCCGATGAGCTCTTCATTTGACAAACCGTTGACTTCCTTCATGCTGACCCCTCATTTTAATTGATATTTCATTTTGGCTCAAAATATTTTAAGCTTTTGTGGGTGACAGATTTAATTTTTCCCTCTGCAAGCAGAGAGTCCAGAGATCTTATGATTTCGTCTTTACCCTTTCCTAAAGAAGTGGAGATTTCTGCCAGAGTCACTGGCCTTCTTCGAATCATGGAAAGTATCGCCCCTTCAAGATTTTCTGTGGTTGATATTTGCGCTTCTCTATAGGAGCCGACGATGATTTCGCAGTTTTCACCCAAAATGCTTTTTATTTTTTCGAGATCCTTCAGGCTTAAAGGGCGGGCATTTTTTTCAGCAGGAGGACGGATAACCGTGTTGAGCTGAACTTTCTCAGGCTTTATCTTGGCGATGGCTTCTTTAAGCTTTCTGATGTGAGAAGGAGAGTCGTTCACACCTTTAACCAGCATGATCTCAAGCCAGATTGAACCCTTGAATTCCTTACTAAACTTCAGCAAGCCCTGCATGATCTCTTCTATTTTGAGGGATGGGTATGGCCTGTTTATTTTGACGAAAATCTCTTGGGTAGCTGCATCTAAAGAGGGGACAACTAAATCTGCATTCATCAAGGCATTTCTTACGCTCTTTCGAGAGAGAAGAGTGCTGTTGGTCAGGACAGCCACAGGAATAGACGTCGTCTTCTTGATTTCTCTGATGAGCTTCCCCAGGGCGCTGTTTAAAGTTGGCTCTCCTGAGCCTGAAAATGTTATGTAGTCAATCCTCTGCCCTGAGGAAACTTTCTTTTTGATTTGGGCGAGAATATCTGAAGATGAGAAATATTCTTTTCTATGGATAGTTTTTTTTGATGTGGGGCCGAGTTGACAGTAAATACAGTTAAGAGAGCATGTTTTAAGAGGAACGATATCAATTCCAAGAGAAAATCCCAGTCGTCTTGAAGGTACAGGCCCGTAGGTCTGCAGGGCAGAGTTTCTATTTTTTTTTGTACTCAAGGCTTCTGTGGTCAACCTCTGTCTTTGTATACATCTATGAATCTTCTGAGCGAGCGATTATAAGTCCTTTCCACATCATCAGGGAAAAAACAGGCAGGGAGTTCTTTCATGCTCCAGTGATACTGAATGCATTCGCAGCAGATTCCCTTGCGGCTGCACGGCTCATAAGAGCAGTTGCATTTTTCCATGTTTTTTTCACTATCGCATTCTCTCATTGAAGGCTCCTCAAGAATAATTTTTTTATAAATCCATGTTCTTTTATAATATTTTTTTCATAGAGTTCTTTTGCTGAAAGGCAAAAAAGAAAATTTTAGCGTTAAGTTATTCACTCGTAAGATATGGAAGACATGAGGCCTAAGACTCACTTCAGTGAAAAGCTATTATACCAAAAAGAAAATCGAATCAAAAACTTATGTGAAAAAATGGGGCCAGGTCCCATTTTCTGATGTCCACATGTTGGGAATGTCCTCTTTCTTCCAAAAATGGGGCCTGTCCCCGTTTTCCCTGACCGCTATATAATAGATATAGAGATGCTTCCTCGCGATGATCATGGATTGTCTTCTTCCCTGAGTTGATATATACTGCTAAAAATGAAAGAGAAAAATAAAAAAAGGAAGACAATGCCTCGAATGAGTGCCAAAGAAGCCAGGGCTGGTTTGAAGGAAAAGCTTCCGCCCCTCGAGACTTTTCCCAACCAGTTTCCTGATTATGAGATAAAAATAGAATTTCCTGAATTCACTTCAGTCTGTCCCAAAACGGGTCTCCCCGATTTCGGAACAATAGTCATTCGTTATGTGCCCAAGGAGCGCTGTGTGGAGCTTAAATCATTAAAAATGTACATGTTAGGCTACAGAAACCTGGGCATTTTTTACGAGAATGCAGTTAACCGCATCCTGGAGGATGTAGTTAAGGCCTGCAGGCCTGTGCGTGCTACTGTTTCAGGAGAGTTCAATCCAAGAGGAGGAATCAAGTCTGTAGTAGAGGCTCATTATCCCCGTTTGAAAAAAAGGTCAAAATAGGGAAAGGCCTTCACTCTCAATTATTTTTTTTCCTTTTCTCAATTAGATTTATCCACTATAATTCTCTGTTTAAATGGAAGAACACAAAGGATTCGGAGCAACAGACGTCTTTATGCTTTTGGCCGTACTGTGCTGGGCCGTAAATTTTTCTTTTATTAAAATAGCGCTTCGTGAATTCTCACCCCTAGGATTTAACGGAATTCGTTTATTCTTTGCATCGTTATTTTTAATTATTGTGCTTCTGGTAAGCAGAGAAGGTTTTTCTCTCGCTAAATCAGACATACTGAAGATATTTTCTCTTGGCATCATCGGGAACACTGCTTTCCAATTACTTTTTATCCATGGATTGAACTGGACAACCGCCTCAAAAACATCTGTTATCATGGCCATGACGCCTGTATTCGTGGCGTTATTGAGTACTCTATTAAAGCAAGAGAAAATACATTGGGCAGGATGGCTGGGAATTGTGATTTCCTTTATCGGTTTCTATTTCGTCATCACCAAGCAGGCGGGAACCCTTCATTTTTCATGGGAAGATCTGAGAGGAGATCTGATGATTTTATTGGGCAACCTTTTTTGGGCCATTTATACGGTTTTTTCCAAGCCGTTCCTGGAGAGAATCTCTCCCTTGAAATGGACATCCATAACTCTGGCCGTAGGCTCAGTGTTTTTTCTCCCTTTCGCAGCTTCAGATGTCGTGCGGATTCAATGGAGCGAGGTCTCTTTTCAAGCCTGGGCAGCCCTCATCTTCTCCGCTCTTTTCGCCATAGCTATCTGTTATGTTATCTGGTATGCCTCTGTAAAGAGGATTGGAAACAGCAAAACAGCAATCTACGGGTATCTTTCCCCTATTTTTACCATATTATTCGCTTATCTTCTTATATCTGAGAGGATCACCTTTTTGCAAATCGGGGGTGCCTTGATTATTTTTGGAGGCGTATATTTGACGCGCTCAGGGTATCGCTTTTTTGAGAGAAGAAAAGTCTAAGCCCTCTCCAATCAATTTTGTTCGATATCAATATTTTTAATCTCATTCAGAAGCAGTATTGATACCTTGCCTAAGCTATGTCCAGGCGAGGTAGAATGAGGATCGCGAGGAGCAAAGAAGATTCCGCCTTTGTCGTTGCGAGCCCTGAAAGGGCGAAGCAATCCTCCGTTGCGAGGGAAACGAAGCAATCTCATAGAAGAAAATGAGATTGCCGCGTCGCTTCGCTCCTCGCAATGACAATTCTTTTATGAGATTGCTGCGCTACGCTCGCAATGACATAGGATTAAACAACTTTGGGACAATGCCTATTATTTGATATAGCCCAGGGACTTTAGATCATCGAGTTTTTCTTTCAGCATGGTTTTTCTTTGTTGCTTGATATCAGGCAGGCTCATCCTGAATGCCAAAAGTTGTTTTTTTAAATTAGTGGCAATTTGAGGGTAATTATTTGTCAGGTTATGTTTTTCTGAAAAATCCTGATTGATATTATAAAGCTCAAATCCTTTTTCATATTCTGGATATCTATATTTAGTTAAGTCTCCAAGGGGATGAAAAGTCTCCTTATTTTTTTTGCCGGTATTTTCGATTAATTTCCAGCCGTCTTTTAAAATTGCCTTTTTTTCAGACCCGTATAAAATACCCTCGCATAATATCTTTTCGTTGATTTGCTTGTTTGCGAGTGCTGCTGCGGCTATGTCTTTTCCTCTCAGCTCAAAATCATTCTTGATTCCGGCCAAGCTCAGTACTGTGGGAAAAAAATCAAGCAGCTGGACATAAGATTTTATATGTCTTTTCGGGAGGTGTGGAGAATATCCAATGATTAAGGGGACATGAAGGAGTTCATTATAGACTGTATGTCCATGCGCAAAACCATCATGCTCCCAGAATTCCTCACCGTGGTCTGAAGTCAAAATGATGATTGTCTTATTTAATATTCCCAATTTTTTTAGATTATCAATTATCTCTTCGAAATTAGAATCAAAGTATTTTATAGCTGCATCATAAAGGTTAACGAGGCTTTGCTTATCGTGTTTGGATAATCCCATTTCACCGAGTAATCTGACATCCATCGTTTGAAACTCCCCAGGAGTGAATAGCGTATCATCCTTTAATCCAAATATCTGGCTAAACTCTTGCGGAGCATTATAAGGGACATGGGTATCCATGTAATGGAGATAAGCAAAGAAAGGCTTTTTCTTGTGTTTTTTGACCCAGGTATTAAAGCTTGAGGTGACGACTTCTCCTTTTTCCTGAACCATTTCATGGTAATACTGGAAACCTTGTTTGAAATTATGTTTCTCGGTGATCGAGGGATTCGTCTGGATGGCAAATGTAGCATAATTCCTGTTTCTGAATACTTCGGCCAAGGTTAGACACTCATCAGGCAAATTATCCATCCAGGAAAAAGCCTTATGCTCATAAGGGTAGATAGAAGTAAAAACAGACCCCATCGAAGGTTTTGTCCAGGGAGAATTGCTCATCGCTTTCTCAAACAAAAGAGCGTCAGCAGCAAATTTATCAATTTGGGGAGAAGTTGGCCGGCTGTAGCCATAACAGCCAAGGTGATCAGGTCTTAGGGCATCAGGCACAATCAGCATGACATTTGGGCCGGAAGGAGGATTAAATAATTTCTGGCCGAAATTTAAGATATTAATCAGGACGAAAAATGCGATAAAAACTCCCGCTGTTATTTTCATCTCGGCTGATATAAAGATTCTAAATATTTTGGACTTTAACAACTGAAAATCTATTTTTTCAAGCTGCAAAATAAGAAGAAAAAGGATAAAAACAATCAATGATTGTCCAAGAAAAGACTGGACACCTTGATTTGTATCCAGGATATATTTGAGAATCTGAATAAGCATATAGGCAAATAGAATGACAAAAGAGGATACCTTGAGCAGAGGAGTTAATTTCTTTTTTTTGATTAGCCTGACTTCAAAAAATGGAGAGAGCAATTTTCTCCAGAATAAAGAAATTGCCTTTATGGATAAGAATGAAAAGATTACTATTATAAGGCTATAAACTATGCCTCTGTTTATATTCTCAGTCAGTTCAAGCAAGATTAAACGATGCAAGTCGTAACGAAAGTATCTTTGAGAGAAGATAGTTTGAATTGCTCTAACCGCTCCGAAAATAAATCCAACGGAAATTCCAAAAATCAAAACTCTTATTAGGCTTTTTAATTTCATTGATTTAGAATCTCGAATAATATTCCATACCATGAGCCCAACGTTTATTTAAGAGTCCCGTTTGCTTTTTAACTAAAGAGAATTTTCTTTCGCGCAAAGAAATTCCACATAAAAACAACGAATGTCGAAAATATCTTAGATATCAAATAGTGAAAATGCATAGATTCTGTAAAAAACCAGATGATCACTTCGTTAAGGCCGAGCCCTACTAAGCCAATTATCGAAAATATTAAAAATTCGGCTCGCTTGTTGGCTAGAGTTCTTTTAGAAAAAACCCAATAAATACTAAGGGCATAATTGGTCAAAAGGCCCAAGATAAAAGCAATGGCAGCTGAAACTAAATAATGGATTTTGGCAACCTCTGTTAGAAAAAAGAGAGAGCCGAAATCAATGCAATAAGCAATTCCGCCGACGAAGACATACTTGAAAAGTTGAACAGAAGTTTTATCGCTTTTATTAAAAATAAAACTCTTTATGTGCCCATTAACTGAATTTACTATTGTCTTATTTTTAATGTTCATTTTTTTTGAATTTCTATCTTCCATATGTTTTCCAAATAGCATCCGCATTTAAAGTGCTTAGATTATTTATTGTTTTCAATGACTTCATGGTATTCATCATCCACATTTATGTCCCAAATTGAATGCTTTTCGCCTAAGATATTGCGGATTGCATATATTGCGCTCAGCATCGAGTGGTCTTGATTATTATATCTATGAAGACCGTTTCGTCCCATTGTTTGTAAATTTTCGATTGTTGAGAGGTAGCCTTGAATTATCTCAACTCTTTCTTTGTATCCTTCATCATAAATGGGATAGGTTTTAGGCGACCTTATGACAAGACCATCGATGATTTGGTCTATTGATGCAAATTTAAGCTTAGCAGTCTCATTTGTTCCCATTTCGATTAATTCTTTGTCATCTTTTTTCCATATATCATCTGTGTCGAAACAAAAGTATTCCAATCCAAGAGATGTCTTTTGGGAATCAGGAACCATCTCAGGGCTCCAGTTCTTGAAATTTTGAATACGACCCACCTTCACCTCTGGCGAATGGATGTATATCCAGTTATCAGGGAAGATGGAAGGCTTATCGATGACCAATCCCACAGTGAAAAAATCCCTGTATTTGAGTGCCCGAGCAGCTCTGAGAACATAATCCGGAGCAGCAGGCTTTATAGACAAAACTAACTGTCTTAAGGGGATTGTTGATAGGAAAAAATCTCCGCCTATTTCTCGGAGAGAGCCGTTGCTTTTTACGAGAACCGATATTATTTTATTGTCTTTTTTTTTGAATTGAGTAACTTGAGAGTTAAGTTCGACTTTCCCTCCTTTTTCTTCAACAATTTGTTTAGCCTTATTCCACATCTGTCCAGGACCTTTCCTTGGGTAGCGAAATTCATCGATAAGCGTGGTGACCCTGTTCTTTCCTAAGAATCCGATTGAGTTTAATACGGCTTTTCCCAGCGATAGACCCTTGATTCTCTGGGCCGCCCAATCTGCTTGAATCTCTTTGCAGGATATTCCCCACACCTTCTCGGTATAGGTTTTGAAGAATATGTTGAATAATTTTTTCCCAAATTTGTTTGAAACCCACTGCTCGAAATTGTTAACGTTC
>JABAOH010040441.1_pt1 | contig 12028 bp, 10 predicted proteins | sample 7062181 | NCBI WGS metagenome assembly JABAOH01 (sample SAMN14538630, study PRJNA623070) | marine sediment metagenome | biome: marine biome [ENVO:00000428]; feature: marine pelagic biome [ENVO:01000023]; material: deep marine sediment [ENVO:00002113]; isolation source: pool of 5 deep marine... | reverse complement strand
GTTTAGCCTAATAGGAGGTAAGAAAAAACCTGAATCCAAAGAATAAGTGCTGGTCTTTGCATCATAGTGGTAAGGGATACCGATCTGGTTGAGTATCTTCAGGTCGCGAAAAATCGTTCGCCTGCTCACTCTATGCATCTCTGCTAATTCAACAATCCGATTATTTTGCCCTGACTGCAATGCTGTCACAATCTGGATCATCCTGCTAATTCTACTTCGTTCCATGAATGCCTCCACGATTGTTCGTATTTTATCTGCGCTCTATTACCATCAGCCACATCCGTAATGCATTAATGGCCTAGAAGACATCTAATAAAAAATAGGCGTAGTTGATAACGCTATTGTTGGTCCATTTTCTAAAAAATTTTGTAAAAATTTACAAAAAAGTTGTAAAAATAGAGTTCGGGTGGTTTAAGAAAGATAGAAAAAGGCTGCTGGCTGTAGAAAATTGGGGGCCTTGGCTCTAAACTTGAACTGTTTGCTATTGAAAAGCAGCTATAACTTTTTTTACCTTGACCTGTATGATGGATTTGTATACTATGTTGAATTGTATTATTGGGAGGCAGATGGTGAATGATAATGAAGTACTTCGTACTCTTCAACAGTCAACGTTCCAACCTTGTACACATCGACAACTGTCAAAAATATTTTCATGGTGAGAAGATAAATTATGAAGAAGATAATGCTATTAGTTTTGGTTTTTACTATGGTTTCGGTGGCCAGAGGGAAGGTTTCCACGAGAGTATGCCTGGCTAACGGTTACACGCCTCTTCCACTATCTGATCCCAACATCCCTTTTGTGTATCGAGATATCATGGTCGGAACGAAGCTTACAATCATTGTCGATTCTGATATCGCTGAGCTTTGGGACGGTGGGCTGTTTATTGCCGGGACAGATAGGGATTATGGTGTTCTATCAGCCAGAGATTTCAATGATACCCCCCATGATTGGGAAGGCTCCCATCTAGAGGCAGCAAGTGATAGAGCTCGTGTTCGTGGTTGGAAAGATGATATTCGAAGTGGTTTTGACTTGTATAGTCATACAAGCGCAGTGGCCGGGGATTGGTTTATCATTGATTACACTGCTACAAGTGTAGGCACCTGCAATGTGGGATTCTACGATTACAACCAACCAGATGGTATGGATTACCCCGTCTATGATCTCGTGTTTTCACATGTCCATACACGTGACTTCAATGAGGACACCAAAGTTGACTTTGCCGACTTTACTATACTCGCCTCATACTGGCAAGCGGTGGATTGTAACGACCCAAACCAGTGCGGAGGAACTGATATCGACACTGATGGCAATATTGACTCTAACGATTTAGCACTGTTCGTGGATTATTGGCTTGAATGCACTGAATAGCGACAGTGGCTTAGTATTCCAGCGCTGGTTGTGCATATCCTGTAAATTGCACTCCGTATTGTGCGGTGCACCACGAGTATTTGCGAGTAGCGCTTAACTCATTGGCACGTGGTGGCTTTTGAACTAAATGTTATCCACCACGGACCCTGGTCGACTTTTTCTTTTTTTATGGATACTTACCAAAAAAACAACCAACATTTTCTAATTTAGGAACGCTTTATCAATAAACAAGAATCCGATATTTTTGCCTGATAATAATATTTTGTTGATGCAGTTACATCTTTTCCAAAACTAAACTTAAATAGAGGAGGTAATTATGAATAGAAAACACTTTGCATTAACGATTGTTCTCTCATTGTTTGTCAGTTCTATTGCCTTCGCGGACGCGCTGGACAGAAAAGAGATTTTGCAAATCTTTGAGAAGCTAACAAGCCAACCAAGAAAAACCTGGATACCTGCAGGGGTGATTGAGGCAAGACACGAAGAATACAGAGCACCACAAACAACAAACTCGAGTGAGATCGACAATCGAATCAAAGAAAAGGTTGAAGAATATCGAAACACGCCAAACAAACGAGAACGAACCGAAGAAAACCAGAAAATGAAACTTGAGGCTATACCATTCAATGTTCGTTACGAATTGTCTAACGAATATACAATGAATTCGACCGTGACTGCAAAATTTGATGGAGATAGATTCTATTGGGAAATCAATGTAGACTCACGCTCAGACTCTGTAAGGCCGGGCGCGGACTTAAGAGATAATTACATGACTCGTGAGTTCAAGCGAGATTGGAACGATAGGCGCATATTCGTATGGGATGGTGACAAGTATACAAGGTACTATCTATCTGCCAATCAGGCACTTGTTGATTCGACAGGTTCCACTCCACACGTTGTCAATGGCCCGTTAACGGCGGGGCTCATTCCCTGGGGATACGGCTATTGCACGTACGAGAACCTCTCTACGGCCGAATCCTCCGCTCTTGAGAAAGATGTCGATGGTAAAACTCATATACATCTAACGATTAACAATTCAGATGGCTCAGAAATGGTTTTTGTGCTGGACCCGCAAAAAGATTACGCTGCGATATCGTCTTCAATAAGTGAGCAGGGCCAAGTGGTTACCCGCACACAGTATGGTAACCACCGCCTGATATCAGGCAACTGGGTTCCTACTACTATTTTGATAGAGCAATACGATGTTTGGACGAACAAGTTGTCAGCCAGTGACCTGTGGGACTTTACCAGTATTAGTGGTGATGCTCCTATGCCTGGAAGTTTCAACGTTGAGTATGAAACCGCCGCATTAATAGAGTACCGCTCTAACGTTACCGATAAGCCAGCAATGTACTTCTACTCAGGAATAATTGACACAGACCAGCTCTTGGCTGAGAGATTGGGGCTTGCGGCGAATGAAAGCATGCAACCCCAAAACTGCGCAACAGTAGCACTAAAATATGCAGCTGATCGATTGGGCAGAGATGTTGCTGATCAAGAACTGGTACAACTGGTAAGTAAACCGGATAAAACCACAAGTCTTTACCCAATGAAGGAATTTGCACAAGGCTTGGGTCTCTATTGCCGTGCTATTAAGACCGACATCCAAACTCTCAAAAGTCTAAGCGGCTGCGAGATAATTCTGCATATTCCCGGAAAGAACCATTTCGTTGTACTTGAAGACATTGACGCTAAGTACGTCTGGAGTATAGATCTGGCCAGTAATAAATTCTACTATTGCACTGACGTTAACTTCTTTGAAAAAATGAACTGGGCCAAGGGCACGGCCTTTTTGGTCTCCAATCAGCCTATACAATTACAAGGCAACTTTACTGAAATTGACGATAGCCAGCTACACAACGTAATCGGTGGCGAAGGGTACGACTGCACGGAGTTACTCCAGGAATACGATGTGGAATATTGCGACGATGCCTTTGGAGAATGCGGCGGCTCATACGTGGAGTACGAGGAACGGTGGGGGTGCGAGGAAGCCCCGAGTGGTAGCTGCGCTGGCTCTCGTATGCTTAGCTCCCAAGAAAGTCCCTGTGAAGAAGATCCCTATGACCCTGAGGTCTGTGACGTAACAGGGGAATGGACGTGCTACTATATGCGGGCATGCGGTTAGGTAAGTTGCCAAGGTAGCAAGGTGGGCAGGTCGGGCAAGGTCCTACCTGCCTTTTTTCATAATGGCTGGTCACAGATGTCTTGATATGAAGTGGAACACAAGCCGCTAAGGTCAAAACGAGCAGATTTAGACCAGAACAGATGTTTAGAAGGCGTTTTTAATCTATGTTGACTCATAAGAAGAACGATCATAAAATGATAAATTATGAGGCGCATGGGTTTCACGCTTGTCGAATTGCTTGTGGTTATTGCAATAATTGCTCTTCTTATGGCTATGATGGTACCTCTCTTACGAAATTCAAGAGAGCACACCAAAGCGACTCTTTGCGGTTCAAATATTAAGCAGTTGGTCCTTGGTTTAGCTATGTACGAAACTGAAAACCAAGCTTTCCCTTATGCTCTCAATACCGCTCCTCTGAACAGACCCCCGGGTGGCTATCCTGGAGATGCTAAGTATGATAGAAGAGGATGGTGGTGGTTTAACTATATAGCTGATTACTCCAAAAAAAACAAAGCCAAAAAAACTGTGCTTCGCTGTCCGTCCAAGCAGTTGAGAAATCCGAAGCTTAAAAACAATATCCTTTGTGGAAATTACGGTGTTAACCAGTCTGTGTGTAAAAGCTCGCGTGGTCGCAGAAGCCATGCCGAATTTGTTGGAACGCCTTTAGGCATCAGCGATATACCAAGCCCTGCCCAAACCCTGCTCATAGTAGACAGTGGTTACAGTATGATAAACTGGTGGCACGCAACGGATGCTCCTCCCGTTCCCCTTGATAACACCATAATTGAAGATGCCGCTTATATACCAGGCCTCAGAATCAACAGGGAAAGAGATTTATGGCCGGGCCAGGAATGGCACGCTATACGTGGCCGACACCCGAACAAAACAGTCAATATTGGATTTGTAGATGGGCATACACGTCGAATAAAAGCAGATGGTTTACTTGTTGAGAAGACTAATGATGGCTATAAAAATCTCCATCCCCTCTGGGTGCCAGAATGAAACTAAGTAGTTAAATGAGGTAAAGACCTTACTACTCTAAAAAGAAGCCTCTTCAATAACAGTGTTTATTTCGCTTTCTCTCAAATATTCAACCATCTTCACCGATATCAAAGTGTATTCACCTTCGGCATGTCGCTTTCTATAAATTTCGATTCTCTGTACGGGATTTGTTCGGAAATCAACAAAAAATCGCCACTTCTTGAATACTTCGGAACCGCCGTATGTTTTTTCAACCCATGTCAGATCATAAATCCCGGTGTCCTTTCCAACAGTTTTTAAGCCTTCGTCGGTTACGCGGCTCCACTCGGCGCCCTCAGGAATTTCAGACATTTCATAAAATGGCATTAAGCCCAAAGAGCCGGTTATCCCTCTTTCGACGGTAGCGATTAAATCATCCGACAGTGGTGTTATCTCGACTGAATCACTACCCAACTGTTTTGTCTTTCTAAGCTTGTTTTCGAGATCCCACAGGACTAACAATTTTCCAGTTTTGGTTATATAAGTATTTAACGTCTGTGATATCCATTTTTCTTGTGTTGGCTCGGTCTTATCAGGGACAAAACTTGAGATATAGACATTTTTGACTTTCCCAAGGGCATTATAGATACTTTCCAGGGTGACTGCTTTGGCAGTTGGTGCATTGAGCAGTAGAGCAACCGTTACTAATATGACTGCCGCGGCTGCAACACCGACTTTGGCCACCTGTCTCAGGTTCATTGTGGCTACTTTCCGCTTCAAGGCGGTGGTAAAATTAATGGTCGGAGCTAACTGCTTAGCCTTTACTTGGTCTTCACGAGTTATAACCTCTACCCTTATCGGAAAACCAGCATAAAGGTCGTCAGATTCGCTGAGTATTCCGGCTTTAGCAGAATCATCTATGTGGTACATTGTAGCGACCTCAGATTCGGGTCTTTCAGCAATTCCGTACAAGGTATTGTGCAGCTCTTGCATTTTGGCCAGACACACGGGGCAACGGCGCAAGTGCGAAGCAAGAGATTCCCGGAATTTGGCGTACTGGTCAGCGGCTGGATCAATTCCGTAGGGGAGACAGAAATCGAAAATGTCGGTCGCCAAGACCTGTTCACAAGGAAATTCCTTTTGAGGCCTTTCGTAACGCAGCAGGTCCGTACGAACGCTTTCACGATACTGACATAAGGCTTTCCGGCAATTCGGACACATGCACAAGTGTTTCAAAACCTCTGCATTGCTTTCGCGAAAATCCATTAACACAACCCGAAAAATAGCAGCCCGAGCCTGCGAGCAGTTAACACCATCTTCAGCGGGCTTCTCTGCCAAGAACCGGCTTAAGCGGCATAACTGCATACGGTTGAGGTTTAGGGTTTGGATTGTTTCGAAATCTTGAGAACACTGCCTACAGTTGTCCGGATGTGCTGTTATTGGTGTAGGTATTCTAATCTCCAAGACCGGGTCTAACAACGTAGGGAGAAAAGGTCTTACGGTCTCGCAAGTTACTCGCTCTCCAACGTAGGCAAAGTGAAGTTTAAGCATGGCTCCAATAGCGGAGCTAACGTGGCTTTCCTCCAATTCGATATGACCCTCTACTTGTGCTAACACAACCTTGAGTTGGTTTATTTTTTCCTGGCAGTGTTGGCACTTCTCTATGTGGTTAATGATAAATTCCGGAATAGGTTCGTGTCTTTCCTTGGAGAGAAAGTCATAGTAATAAAGCTCAGCCTGCTTGCATAACGAATTAAGGTTGGGAGCAATCATTATAACTACCTTATTCTTAAAAAGTGGTGAATCTTCCTTAATCCTGCAGAAATATACCCACTCACAGTTCTAGTGTTCACACCCATTTCCACTGCTATCTCTTTGATTCCGTAGTCGTTTCTATGTCGTAAAATAACCGCCTGAGCTTCGCTGCGCCGTAATCGCCTTCCAATAAGTCTGATTATTTTATCGGTTTCCTCCTTCCTAATCAAAGCTTTTTCCGGATTATCTTCAGTTGGGGAATACTCAAGGCGTTTAGCGTATCTATGCATTCGACTTTGGTAGTTATCTAACCGGCGAGTACTGTCAACAATATCATTTGTTATTGCTCTATAAAGATAGCTTTTGATATTTTGGACGCCTGTGGGTACAGGCTTGGAAATAAGAGAAAGGAAAAAGTCTTGGAATATGTCGTCTGCTTGAGCTTCATTCTCAACACGGTAACGAATAATCGCACGAATGAAGTCACCATATTCGGCAAAAATAGTAGTTGCCCTATCGACCCCTTTTGCATCATCATTAAGATTTGTGCTCGTCAATACCAATAGGGTTCCGCTCGAAAGCGACCTCCAGTAACCATAACAAAGACAAAATCAGCATCTATTAGCTCTGCTTCGCTGTAATTATACAAAAATGGTTAATGATTGCAACCAATCTCTCCAAGGCCGGGTCTGTATATTTTCTGGGCGATGGTTGTTTTGCCTGTGTCCAGCCTATGAAACCATCTCAAAATCCATTCCTGCAATTTCATATTTCATCAGCAGAATGTTAGTCGAAAGGACCTTATCGTCTTCATAACAGCGGCGTGTACAAGCACTTGTACCCAAAGCAGGTATATTTACTCCTGACCAGCAAGTCCGATGCTCTTTGCTCGGTGCTTGCGGAGGATGATTTGGGTGTAGCCTCTGATCTTTACTGGAAACCTCCGCAGTCGAAAGGTCTTACGCAAATTATTCGAATTCTNNCCGTTTGCTCGTATTTTGGAATTTATTTTAATAGTAGGACCAACGAGTCCGAAGAGCCAAGCAAAAGAAAGTAAATAGAAACTAGAAAAGAGATTTACAGCCAGGCATTGAGGACCCGGTGGCGTCGGCATGGCTGTTAGACGAAACGGCAGCCCTTGCATCGATACCGGTGATCCTACTACTCATATTAGTGGCGAGCCGTCGGGTAATGGAGGCATCGTCAATAGGGGAGCCTATAGCGGTACTCTGGAGGCCAGTCGAACTACTATTGACGAATAGGTAGAGAAGTGTATATGGGAAATCTCAGTTCAAAAGCATTTCCCCAAAGACGGTAAGTGACTGCGACAGCTCAGTTATCAAACGTACACAGAACTACCTTGACGGCAATATCTCATAGGGTTATTCCGTTCTTAAAAGAAAGAACCTGCACTAACAAGAAAAACAAAAATTATGAGCAAACTGACACGTCGAGATCTTATTAAAAGCTCCCTGGCCACTGCCGCCGGTGCTGGTGCGGCCTTAGCTCTGCCAAATAGGGCATGGTCGAAAGCTCTCGGAGCAAACGATGATGTCCGTCTGGCTGTGGTCGGCCTTAGCGGACAGGAAGGTTGGGGCCAGGGTAAACGCCTCGCCGAGCTCTTTGGCAAGATTACAAATGTACGAATTGCTGCGCTGTGCGATGTAGACAAAAACATCCTGAACGGAGAGGCCCAGAAGTTCAAAGACCGCAACGAAAAGGTAGACGCCTACATCGATGTTCGAAAGATCATTGATGATAAGAATATCGATGCAGTAGTCATCGCCACGCCCAATCACTGGCATGCGCTGATGACCATCTGGGCCTGCCAGGCGGGCAAGGACGTCTACGTCGAGAAGCCGGTCTCACACAACATCTGGGAAGGCCGAAAAATGGTCGAGGCCGCCCGCCAATACAAGCGAATCGTGCAGGCCGGCACACAAATCCGCTCCGATGCGGGCATGCCACAGATTATAGAGTACCTTCGAGAAGGCAATCTCGGTAAAATCCTCTGCGCTCGCACCATTTTCTACAGAGATCGCAAAAGCATCGGCAAGGTCGACGGCCCCCAACCTGTTCCTGAGTATATCGACTACAACCTTTGGACAGGGCCTGCGCCGCTGGTACCTTTGATGCGAAGGAAAGTGCACTACGATTGGCACTGGGTCTGGGACACCGGCAACGGCGAACTCGGCAATAACGGGACTCATCGAATAGATGTATGCCGCTGGATACTCGGCCAGAACAAGCTTGCCACAAGGGTAATCAGTATCGGCGGGCGGTTCGGTTATATCGACGACGGCCAGACGCCCAATTCGCAGATAGTCTTTTACGATTACAAGCCTGCCCCCCTTATTGTTGAGATTCGCGGCCTGCCGCACAAGAAAAACGATCCGGTATTCGATCACTATCGCGGCATCCGCAGAGGTGTCGTCATTCATTGTGAGGGCGGTTATTTCGCCGGCGCCTGGGCCTATGATAACGATGGCAAAGAAATCAAGCTGTTCAAACGTAAAGACGGCAGTGGACACCATGCCGCCAACTTCATAAACGCAATGCGCAGTAGAAAACCGACCGACTTGAATGCTGAGATTCTCGAAGGGCATCTCTCAACTTCGCTGTGTCACATGGGAAACATCTCTCATCGAATCGGGCAACAAGGCTCGCGAGACGAGATAGCCGAGGCCATCAAGGGCAACAGCCTTATGACAGACGTCTTCAGCCGTTTCCAGGAATATCTGCTGCTCAACCAGGTCAACTTAGACGAGACGCCGAGAATCCTCGGGCCTTGGCTTACGGTGGATTCTGACAAAGAAAGGTTTGTCGGCGAATTTGCCGGGCAGGCAAACCAATACTTGAGGCGCCAATACCGCGAGCCGTTCGTGGTCCCGGAGCAGGTATAGGCAAAAACAATGGCCGAGCTTGCTGTACTTTCGGACCTTTCGGGCTGGAACGGCAGCGCTGGTTCTAAGTAACTGGAGCGTCAAAACAACACGCGATTTCGGCGAAATCGCCATTAGATGAAACGAGCAGCCCTTGCATCGATACCGGTGATCCGACTGCTCCTATTAGTGGCGAGCCGTCGGGAAATGGAGGCATCGTCAATATGGGAGCCTATGGCGGTACTCCAGAGGCCAGTCGAACTACTATTGACGAATAGGTAGAGAAGTGTATATGGAAATCCCAGTTTTCAGCAAATTGGTGTATTCATGGGCCTTTCTGATAGAAATATTGGTTGAGTTCACGGTCAGGGTTGTTGAAATCGAACCGCGCAGTGCCTTATTATGGAGACCGGAGCATGCAAAAGGACTGTTTATGACGTCATATGGGAAATGTCGGCTAAGGTCTTCCTTGAATTTTACCTATTGAAGCCGATATAATTATGTGTTGTTTTGATTAGAATGCGTTCGGGTCGATGAAAATCGCTTGTTTGTTGGCATTTCATGAAGGGAGTTGCACCGATGATTGCACTATATAGAATCCTATGCGGCGGTATGTTCATTGCTCTTTTGATCTTACTTACTATCGGTCATCCTCTATTCGCCGACCAGGTAGATGCAACAGAACCTTCCCGTCAATTGTTGTTCCGTGAGGATTGGACCCAATCGCCGTGGGCGATTCCTATTACTCAGGAACATGTCGTACATTCGGAATTGACACTCCATTTGTACGGCGGAGCGGAAGAGTTTCTCGAAAAAAGCCATCACGACGATATTGAGAATGATCCTTATTATGTCTGGTCCGGTTTGGTTCAATCGTCCTGGTTGGCCGGCCTGTCATGGTCGGAGGGCGAAATGGATTTGTCTGTCAATGGCGCTGTTCGCTGGCGGACTCGGCAAAGTGGAAATCATGCGCTTCGTATTGCACTCGGTCTTTTGGATGGTTCCTGGATAGTGTCAGAGCCTTTGGTTGGCGAATCTGAAAACTGGCAAGTGACAATGCATTCGATTCCGGATGTCAATTGGTATAAGCTGTCTTTTGAAGGGACCATTTCACGAGGCGATTTGGTTAAGGACCCGAATGTGACACAGGTGGTTGAAATCGGCTTTACGGATCTCAAGGCGGGTGGAGGCAGTCCTCAATCTTCTCGAGTGGATTGGATTGAGGTCTACGGCGTGCCGACATCAACGGTATACCCGTGTCCGTTAAAGTCAGCGGTCTCTGATGATACCTATTGCACTCAAAGTGAGTCGTATCTGACAGATGGTCAACTGGGGACTCGCTGGTTTGCCTACGGCAAACCCGTGCAATTATATTTGGAATTGGAATCACCGGCGATTGTCGATGCCGTTTCCATGGCTTGGTATCGAGGCAATGAACGCTGGTATCAGTTTTCCATGGCGGCCTCTTTGGACGGACGATCGTGGAATCCCATTTTGCCGGTTTGTTCGACACGCCCTGATTCGCTCGATTTGCAATGTTACAATGTTCCGGATACATTCACATGCTATTTATGTGTTATAGGATACGGCAATGAAATCAATCTTTGGAATTCAATTTCAGAGATCCAGGTGTTCACCAAAGAATCCGGCGAACCTGCCGACGAATAAATAATAGTGATATCATCATGAGGATGTACGTTTATGAAAAATCCAAATCATACAAGTAGACGTGATTTTCTCAAGCGGTCCGCATTGTCTGCCACCTTCCTGATTGGCGGCGCCAAGATTCTCGGTGCAGCAACAGAAACGGATTCTCCCTATGATGCAAAAGGATTACCCACGACCGTATTGGGAAAGACTGGCGCCCGTGTGCCGCGAATGGCATTTGGTACAGGCAGTCGATTTATGGCCGTCTCTGATCAAGATCTTGCCGATGAACTTCTCAATACCGCCCTCGATAACGGTCTTTATTATTGGGATACGGCCTACAACTATGGCAGCGAACCTCGTCTGGGTCGAACCCTCAAGCATCGACGCCGTGAGGTCTTTCTGGCATCTAAAGTAGACAGTCGCACGCCGCGCGGCGTGAAATCCCAGTTGGAGACAAGTCTCAAACGGCTCAATACGGACTATATCGATCTTTATCAGGTACATTCGATCAATAGTACCAGTGATGTTCGTTCTTTGGGAACAAGTGGTGTGATGGACATCCTGCACGACTATAAAGAGCAGGGGGTCATTCGAAACATCGGCTTTACAGGCCACTCATCTGCCAGTGCCATGACTTTGGCGGTAAACAGCTATGATTTTGATACCATGTTGATCGCACTGAACCATAACAAGCCCAGCCAGTCGTTTGAGGAGATGGCGATTCCTCAAGCGGCATGCAAAGGGATGGGGGTGATGGTGATTAAGGTGATTCGTCCCAGAGAGAATGATCGCAAATTAACGGCACGTGATTTGATTCGTTACGCTTTGTCCCTGGAGCATGTAAATGTCGCGGTGATTGGGATTGACGGATTGGAAGTATTAAACGAAAATCTGGAGATTTTGCGAACCTTCAAACAGATGGAATATCCAGAATTGGACGAGATGCACGTTCGATTGGCTCCCTTCTATGGCAACCGAAATCTCCGATGGATGCAACCGGATTATTGGGATGGAAAGATGGTCTAAATAGACTAATGACAAATCTGCCTTTTGCGGGGACATCGAGGACATACGAATTCTGCATCAGTTTGACCTTGCACATAAGAAAAATTGATTAGAAAGAGACAAGACACTTAGNNAAGACACTTAGTACACTCAAAGTGTTAGAAGCTTGAGACACTGTCAGCCTTTTTTTCATTTGTTTTGCTGGGTACGGCCATTGAATCTCTATGAAGCCAGGCCTGTCAAGTCTAAAATTTGAGTTGATCGGCTCAATCCTCTATTCGG
>JABAOH010019822.1_pt2 | contig 12028 bp, 10 predicted proteins | sample 7062181 | NCBI WGS metagenome assembly JABAOH01 (sample SAMN14538630, study PRJNA623070) | marine sediment metagenome | biome: marine biome [ENVO:00000428]; feature: marine pelagic biome [ENVO:01000023]; material: deep marine sediment [ENVO:00002113]; isolation source: pool of 5 deep marine... | reverse complement strand
GGATTAGATTCTCCAAGGTAAATATGAAAAACTGTTCCTCCCGTGTAACGAGTCTGAAGTCTATTTTGATGCATCAGCGCTTCAAAGAGGTTAAGTGAATTGTCGACTGGCAATTGTGACGAATTTGTGTAAAAAGGCTTAAACCCATCGTTTTTAAGATAATTTTCACTGGCAACAATTATGTCTGGATACTTTCTCTTATCTATCCTGGCGAGCCTGTAAGATGTGCCCTCTGCTGGAGTTGCTTCAAGATTGTAGATATTCCCCGTCTCCTCTTGATACTCTGAAAGTCTATTTCTCATAAACTCCAAAACTTTAACCGCGAACTTCAACCCCTCTTCCGAAACGATGCTACAATCAAAGAGGTTCAGAAGTGCCTCATTCATTCCAATCAGTCCAATTGTGGAGAAGTGGTTCTTCCAATAGTTACCAAAGCGCTCTTTTATGGAACGCAAGTAAAACTTCGAATACGGATACAATCCGTAATCTGTGAAGCTTTCAATGATTTTTCTCTTGATTTCCAAACTATCCCTAGCAATATCCATTAAGGTACCTAGCTCTTCAAAAAATTCGTCTTCATCCCTTTCTAGATACCCTATTCTGGGCAGGTTTATTGTGACAACTCCAATCGAGCCTGTCAGTGGGTTGGCACCGAAAAATCCTCCACCCCTCTTTCGTAACTCTCTGTTATCTATTCTCAGTCGACAACACATACTTCTTACGTCTTCGGGAGCCATATCGCTGTTTATGAAGTTGGAAAAATAGGGAGTACCATATTTTGCCACCAATTGAAAGAGCTCCTGAAACTCCCAGTTGAAGCCTTCAGTTACGTTATACGTGACTATCGGAAAAGTGAAGACTCTGCCTTTCCTGTCACCGTGACACATCACGTCAATGTAAGCTCTATGTAACATGTCCATTTCCGTGGCAAAATCACCATAAGTCTCATCTAACATAGACCCTCCAACGATGACGCCCTCTTCTTCCATGAATCTGGGTACAGACAGATCCATGGTAATGTTTGTGAAGGGTGTTTGAAAACCTACACGAGTGGGTATATTCATGTTAAACAAGAATTCTTGCATCGCTTGGACAACTTGCTTGTAGTCCAGTCTGTCGTAATGAATGAATGGCGCCAGATAGGTGTCAAAGCTGCTGAACGCCTGAGCACCAGCGGCTTCGCCTTGCAATGTGAAGAAGAAGTTCACGATATGCCCCAGTATCGTCCTAAAATGTTTTGCAGGTTTGCTCTCTATCTTTTGAGAAACTCCACCGAAGCCAGAAATTAGAAGATCTTTTAGATCCCATCCTACGCAGTATGGGCCCAAGACAGCAAGGTCGTGTATGTGAAAAGCCCCAGATAGATGTCTTTCCCTGATAAGGGGTGAGTACATTCTTGTTAACCAATAATGAGACACAAGTTGAGAGGAGATATGATTGTTTAGTCCTTGGAGGGAAAAATTCATGTTAGCGTTTTCGCGGATCCGCCAGTCTGTTCCATTTAGATAGGTATCCACCATGTCATCGGAGCTTAAGAGAAATGCTAGCTTTCTCATATCTGCATGTTGCTGTCTGTAGAGAATGTAAGCCTTGGAAACTTCTACAAATTTGGTTTTGATCAGGGTTTCTTCTACAATGTCCTGTATCTCTTCTACTGTCGGGACACCTTCTTCGCCAAATCTCTTTTCTATGACCTCAACAACCTGATCGCTCAATTCCGTGGATTTGTTCACATTGTTTCTATCAACCGCTTCAAACGCCTTTCTTATGGCATTGGTTATTCTACCCTGGTCGAACTCTGCTAATCTCCCATCTCTCTTCCTAACAGATGAAGCCATTTCAGATCACTCTGTGCCCTAAGTTTTGGCCTTTGCAAAACATCCCTCTGGGAGGGATGGATGCAGTAATAGAGGTTTCTTCTATTTGAGATTTTTAGAGCATTCTGTATAAAATTCTGTATGAAAGCTACTCCAAATTAAACATGTACGATATTCGGTTGTTTAGAGCTGAACGTTGTGGAGGATTCCAGAAGGATGACGGCCTATATTTAGCTGAGACACGGCTGAAGCAAACAAGCATATTAACAGATCCACAATCCGGACACTTCTGCAGTATCCCGTTGAAAACCCTCTTACAGCTGGCACAGTAGGCTAGGTTCCTGCTAAATGTATATAGTCCTACCTTGTACGTTCCCACGATTTCTCTTGTGGCTGACAGAAGCCTACCGGGTTCACGCTCTGAGTCCGCTAGCTGCACAAGGGCAAGGTGGCCCCCAGTAGTCAATTGATGAAACCTTTCCTCAATGCCTAGGCGGTCTTTCCACGGAATATCCATTGTTAGGGGCACGGCGACCATGTCTGTGTAGAATGGATGTTCCCGAGTGCCTTGGGCATGAACCTTGGCCCAACCACAATTTTCCACATCAAGCTCCGCAAGTCTCCCTGCCGCATCGGTGCTAGGCAGCATCGAAAGCGACGCGCGAGTTTCGGGCTTCTTGGTATATCCACGAACTCGCTTGAAGAGATGCTTTACAACTTCTTCAGCGAAGGCTGTAGCCTCACTGTTCCCATGAATGCTCTCATCGAGACAGGAATGAATCATCTCGTTCAATCCGAGAAAACTGACGAGACGGGAGGAGTTTTCGAGCCTGAAGTAGTGGTTACCATCAACTTTCTGTGAAAGGAACGGAAGCAGCCCCTCTCTTGAACGTTGCTTAATACTATGATACTTTGTTTCTAGAGCGTGCAAAGCCATCTCCAGTCTTTCATCCAAAATCTCAAACATCGCCGGTCTATTCGCTGCCGCGTCATAAGCGGCTCTAGGAAGATTTAGTATCACATTGTCGACGCTACCGGTTCTCAATGTGTCTAGTTCCCAATCCTTTTTCCAGTCTGCGTCAAATCTACACCCGGTCGCGATGTAAGAGGCTTCGTGCTCATCGGTTAGACATAGGTTTGCGAAGTAGGGAAGTCCTCGCTCAGCCGCGAGCCCATGAGACTGATAGAGAAGATCGTGGCATTCTTTTCTTCTAAGCACTTCAGGTCGAATCTTCATGATTAAACTCGGGTTGAAAATGGGCTTGTGCTCATCGTCTTCAGACATCAGTTCTAACAGAAGGGATACGATGAGACGACTTTCTTCCACAAAATCCTCGTAATGACCAGTTCTGCTTCCGCCAGGTCCAATAGCATCTTTTTCTGCGAGGAAGTATGGGACTATGAGTTCCAAGCCAAGTGAGGCTTCTGTAGGGAAACCTTCACTTGAGAAGGACTGGTTTAGATTCAAAACAAACATGCGCAGACCCTCTCGAACTCTTTCTTCGGAGAGCCCCTTGGCGAAAGGTGCCAAGAATACATTAAAGTAGTCAAATGCCTGTTGACCTGAGATTTCGGTGGAGGCGACTTTGAGAATAGTCGACACCATCAGAAGTGCGGAGGTCAGACTTTTCGGCGGTGGACACGATGGTGCCATAGAATCTATTCCTCCGTAGTGGATTCCGTGTTGGAGGAAGAAGCGGAGGTCATGCATGAATTCGCTCATTTTCAGAGGCCAGCAGCCTAGGTGACTGAGGTGGAGCTTTCCTGAGAGGTGGGCGTCTGCTATGTCTCTTGAGAGCACGTTCAGGAGGGTGTATTCTTCTATGACCGCGTCACCCGCTTCCTCGTGAACCGCCTCGACGCCAAGACCCTTCTCGCCTACTGAGCTTATCAGCTGTGTAACATCGTGAACTGGGAGTCCCAGCCGTGTAAGTTTGTGTCGGTATTCTTCCAGTCCCTTCTCCACGAGAACCGCGTTCACAAACTCCCGTATTAGCGGTCCTGTGACGTACTTTGTTTTGAATTCGGATAGGCGGCCTTCTGTTTCTCTTGCGATCTTTTGTGCTAGGTCTGTGGGCACATCTGCTTCCCTAACGAGAGAGTCAACTATCTTGCTTCTATCGAATTCCTCCATGGCGAGGCGTGACGTACGGACTACCATCCTCCTCCTCTTCAAGAACTGCTCCTCGATGTCTTCTGTGAAATCAACCATCGTACGACCGAGGTCTGTAAGAACATACTTTCTGGTATTGACGTCGGGGTCGATAAGCCCTGTTTTTAGGAGTAGCTTGAGGTGGTAGGCGAATCTTCCAGCGTCTCTTGTGGGGTTGAGGCGCAGGGCATTCATTACCTCAGTATAGGAGAGAGCTCCTCGCTCGAATAGGAGATTCAAGATTCCCAGTCTTATCGATGATGACGTTGCCTTCAGCACCTTCAGACCTGATCTGCGGCGACGGGGCAAAAATGACACCTCAGGTGGCAGTAGATAGTCTAAAAAATTAAATAACCTTTTCTAGTGTTTCTGTGTATGTTGTTTCTAGATAGGCCTGTCGCGTTGAGTGCGCATAATCGCTGTGTGCCATCAGCTTTCCAAAGATTTTTCAACAACCGCGACTATTTCGCTACAAATAGACTCGCTATAATAACCCTCAAAATTCAACAATGCTTATGTGGAGCTTGCTTTAAGAGAGATTTTGTGAGGGGCTGTCGGCTAGCATGGTCTAGGCTCTGAGCCTCGGGCGCTCGGGACCCCGGTTCAAATCCGGGCAGCCCCACCAAGCAGCAACCACTAGCGCCTGCGAACACAAGTGATATATTTATCGAGCAAATCTACTGGTCTACGGCGATAAATAAGATGAAAGTAACGGACAAACTGATTCTCAACTACAACAAACTGATAGAAAAAGCCAAAGCGATCACACTAATGCAATCGACAGAGGAAATCATGCGTTGGGATATGGAAACGAAGATGCCGCCTAAAGGAATCACGCTACGAAGCGAGCAGCTGGCTCTGCTCAGTGGCATTGAGCACAAATTGGTCACTGATTCAGAAATCGGAACCCTACTGGAGAAGATCGAGGAACATCCAGATTACGAAAACCTTGACGCTCTTCAGAGAAGAAATGTGTATCTGATTAGGAGAAGCTACGATGAGCAGACAAAACTACCTATGGAACTTGTGGTAGAAACAGAGAGACAACGGGCCCTCACTGTCGATGTGTGGAAGAAGGCGAAGGCTGTCAAGGATTTTTCCATGTTCAAGCCAGAACTCGAGAAGCTAGTTGACCTTAAGAAGCAAGCCGCTGAGATCCTGATGAAAGTGAAGCGCACTCCAACGCCCTACGACGCCCTCATCGACATCTACGAGCCAAAGACAACAGCAGAGATGATTGACAAGGTTTTCAACAAGCTGAAGGCGGGTTTAGTCTCGATAATAGAGAAGTGCCAAGCAGCTCCGAAGCAACCAGATGTTTCAATTCTCCGACGCAGAATTCCTATTGAGGTGCAACGTGAAATCTCCAACTCGCTGGTAGGGTTTATCGAGTATGACGTAGAGTCAAAGAAGGCTGGAGGTCGAATCGACGAAACTGAGCATCCCTTCACAACTGGCTATTATGACGATATACGAATAACGACACACTACTATGAGGACAAATTCGCATCGTCCGTATTCTCCGTGCTGCACGAGGGAGGCCATGCCATCTACGATCAGAATCTGAACCCAGAATGGATCTACCAACCAGTCGGATCCAGTTGCTCTCTGGGATTTCACGAATCTCAGTCAAGATTTGTAGAGAACATTTTAGGGCGATCCCGCGAATTTTGGATCTATTATCTTCCGAAACTGAAAGAGCTCACGGGTGATATCTTCTCTGATGTCGACTTAGACACGATTGTCTTCGCCATCAACGAAGTCAAACCCTCAAAGATTCGCATAGAGGCAGACGAGGTCACCTACTGCCTACACGTAATCATCCGGTTCGAAATCGAACGCGACTTAATGGCTGACAAGATCACAGTAGCGGACCTCCCCGAGATCTGGAATCAGAAGTACAAAGACTACCTTGGTATAGACATTGAACACGACTCTGAAGGCGTAATGCAGGACACACACTGGGCCAGCGGTCTACAAGGCTACTTCCCAACATACGCTTTAGGCAACATCTACAGTGGACAGATACTCGCCCGAATGAAGAAAGAGATTCCTGACTGGAAAGACCAGATTACAAAGGGCAACTTTCACAACGTCAGACAGTGGCTAACAAAGAACGTTCATAGTTATGGGAATCTCTATGACCCTGCCGATCTCATAAAGAAGATCACTGGTGAAGAGATCAACGTCAAGCACTTTCTGGACTATCTGAACAAGAAGTATTCGAAGTTGTATGGATTCTAGCGTGACTCCTGGCAGAATCAATAGGCTAAGTTAAATCATCAATCGCTCATGCCCAAAAGACGATTTAGTTGATTTGCTATTTCTTGTTCTCTCTTCTGATGATTTCTCTTGCCACAATCACTCCTGAAGCCGACGCTTGGACGAGTCCCCGTGTCACCCCAGCTCCATCGCCTATAGTGAATAGGTTATGAATCTTCGTTTCCAGGCGGTCACTCAGCTGCAGCCTTGAGGAGTAGAATTTCACTTCAACACCATACAGCAGCGTATGATTCGCGTTTATTCCGGGCGCAATCCGATCTATCGCCTCAAGCATCTCACGGATGTCAGCCAGGTAGCGATAGGGCAAGACAAAGCTGAGGTCTCCGGGTGTGGCATTCTTTAATGTGGGGGAAACTATGCTTCTGGCGATTCTCTCTTCAGTTGATCGCCTTCCAGCCTTGAGATCGCCAAGCCTCTGAATTATCACCCCTCCGCTGAGGAGGTTTGTGAGCCTCGCAAGATATTTTCCATATGCAATAGGCTCTCTGAAGGGCTCTGTGAAAGAGGTTGTGACGAGAATGGCGAAGTTTGTGTTCCCGGTCTTTCTCTCAGCGTAGCTCTGACCGTTCACAGTCAAAATGCCTTCATAAGACTCTGTGATGACCTCACCCTCAGGCGCCACACAGAAAGTCCTAACCTTATCGTCGAAGGACCTCGAGTAGTAGACCAGCTTGGGCTCATACAATGTCTTTGCAAGCTCTTCCATAACAGGAGCCTCAACCTCAACCCTGATCCCCACATCCACAGGGTTGTTCAACGTCTTCAACCCCAAAACCTGCGCCTCACACATCAACCACTCAGCCCCGCTTCTCCCCGGAGCCACAATAACGTACTTCCCGAAAATCTTCTCGCCACCAGTAGTCTCCACACCTTCGATTCTACCATTCTTCACTACGAGACCCTTAACTTCGGTTTTAGTTCGAATCTCAACCCGCTCCCCAAGACGGCTATGCATTTCTCGAAGCGTTTCGGCACATCTCTCTGTCCCCATGTGGCGGAGTTTTTGAGGGACAAGTTCTAGGCCAGCAAGGGATGCCCTCCGCGCGATCTCGTCTATTTCATCGGAGTCCACCCCATAGACGTGTTCTGGAGCTCCGAACTTCAGATAGATCCCATCTACATACTCTATGAGTTTGGTGAGTTTTTCCTTCGTGCGATACTCATTCAGCCAACCGCCGACCTCAGTTGACAACGTGAGCTTTCCGTCGCTGAACGCCCCGGCCCCACCCCAGCCACACAGAAGCGTACATGGATTACAGTTTATGCATCCGAGGCCTCTGCTTGCTGGACACCTGCGCTTGTCCAGATCAGGTCCCTTATCTAACATGAGAACACTCAATTCGGTGTTTTCAGTTAGCTCTAAAGCTGAGAATATTCCCGCTGGACCGGCTCCCACTATTATTACATCAGATTTCAATGGTTGTCCCCCTGAAGGCCCAAAACTAGATGTCACAGGTGCCATATATTTCTAGCGAATTCAGCTTTTTCTCTCGGAAAGAATTGTTTGCGAACAAAAGTGAAAAATCACGTGGTGCGTCTCCCTTAGAGGCTTATCACTACTATTAATTATTGAGGAAATCTAGGAGATGAGGTGAACAGCACTTCTGGAGAGTTTCAATCTTTGATTGCTTCCAGTAGGCTTATCACGTTCCACAGCTTCACCCTTGTGTAAGGCGGCATGTTGGGATCCTGTAGAATATCGTCCAGAATCGATATGGCGTTCGACGCTCTCACCGCTTGGCTATATTCAGTCAGCTGGAGAGCATCAATTGACTGTCTCGCCGCTCTCCTTATGTTGCGTGGGGTCGTCGTGTCCTCTGAAATCTGCCCCAGAACTATCGTCGCCTGCTTTACTCTTTCCTCATACTCCTTAAGCGTCTTCTTTCTCACCATAGAGAAAACCTCTTTAGAGCGTTAGCGATACTCAGATTACATACTACTCACTAAAATCCTTTGTGAGGACTGAGATTGTCTAAAGAACAAGAAGACATCCAGGGCATGGCCGACCTACTTCGACAAGGCGCAACCCTAACGGAGCTTCCTTGCCCTGCGTGCTCCTCACCGCTATTTAGAATGCCGAGCGGAGAACTCTGGTGTGGGCAATGCAAGAAGCGAGTTATAGTTGTCAAGGAGGGATCCCCACCGGTGGAGACGGCGAGTCCCATCTTCCTTACCAAACTAGAATCAACTCTGCTCACGAAGATAGAGGAGATAGACGGAAAAATCAAGGAAGAAAAAGATCCGGAGAAACTGCAGAGATTGGGGACGCTGTTGTCTACGCTTCTGGAAAACCTTGAAAGAGTAAAGAGAGCCAAAAGGAGATGACCTAGGTCTAGCGAGTGGTGAGCAGACTGCTTGGTCGTTACGAAGACTTTCCAGATGTCATCCACGGCGTAGCGCGTTTCACTTGTGAATCTTCGAAGAGCAAGGCGCAACACGCGATTTTGAGTGCTCTTCACAAGCTAAACGAACAAGTCTTTAGTTTGAAGGACATAGCGACAATTTCTTACTCGCAATGTGAGGTGAGTTTTGAGTTTGGAGTAGCTGATGGCGTCGAGTTTGGTTATTTAGATGCGGAAGAATTGGACAAGATGCAAAAAAGCACAGCTAGAGAGGTATTAAAAGCTATGGACTTCTTGTGGATCGTCCGTTATCATATCATTAAAAATGGAAAGCGTCTTCCGTTGAAGTTTGACTACCACATGTTACGATTCATCTTTTATAACAAAGAGAATCTGGAACTCATGGTGTCCCACCAACGCGGCATCCGACGCATTTCTGTAGAGAATCTTATCACATTCATAACGAAGCGCATCAATGAGGAGCTCTCTCAAAACCGATTGAGACAACTCGTGGTGAAGACCCTACGAGCACTCTAGCTCTGTAAGAAATCAAGGACAACTGCTAGAATATCTTTTGACACATCATCTTTCGGTCTATTCCCGTCAACCCGCACCAACAGACCCTCTTCCACCAGTTTCATGTAGATCTCCTGGACTTTTTGTTGAATCTGCAGCCTTTCCATCACCGACTTCTTCCACTTAATCCTTTTGACCACCACTTCCGGCGGAACGTCCAAGTAGATTGCCAAATCTGGAGTTATGGCGTTCTTGTTGATTTCCCTTATCCAGTTCAGATCGAGTCCAGCCGCCCCTTGATAAGCTAGGGAAGAGTACAGGTATCTGTCGCAGATAACGATTTTGTCCTTCTGCAATGCGGGTTTGATCTTTGTTTCTACATGATCTACCCTGTCGACGGCGAAGAGAAGAGCCTCCACCACAGTCGGCGCCCGCTTCTTCCTCTGCAGAGCATATGTTCTAACGAACTTGCCTATCTCACCTGTACTCGGTTCAGTGGTGTATACTGCGTCGAACCCTTTCTGCCACAGGTCCTCCACAAGCCGACGAGCATGTGTAGTCTTTCCGCTGGCGTCTAGGCCCTCGATACAGACAAACACGCCTCTACTACCCATATCTCAGACCGCCGTTAGGTCGCAGTTTCAGCATCAATCCCACTTGCTACAAATCGATCATTTCCACATATAATGGTGACGCCCCCGCAAACTCCCTCTTTTTATGTAGGGTGCCCCATTTTTCCATCGAGGAAAAGATGCTCGTGCAAACTTCTACCCAAGTCCCTTTTCTGCTATAGTAATCCAGTGGGCTCTTTTCTTATCGGCTTCCCTTACGATTTCCTTGATTGATAGAATACCTAGGTCAAGGTTGCGGAATAATCCCGTGACATCTTCTTTTTCAAAGAAGTGTGTTTTGAATCTAACCTTCTTGCCGTCTATTCTCTCAGTGGTTAAGAATGTACCGGGGCCAACTTGTTTTCCTAATCCAAACCTCCAATGTTTGGTGGAATGAAGGGTCACCAAAACTAATCCTCCGCTCACCAAGACCCGCTTCATTTCGTTCAAAGCCGTTCTTATCTTCTATAAAGATTGATTCTCAATACCATAGCAGCTGACGACGGCATTAAACTGAGAATTTGAAAACGGAAGCTTCAAAAAAGTGCCCCTGATAAACAGGCATTCTTTTAGAGTTGGCCCGTCAGCTTTTCGCAATGCCATTTTCAAGGCTGTTGATGAAATGTCCACACCCACAACATAATATCCTTACTTAGCCAGAAAGAGAGCATTTCTGCCCGCCCCGCAACCTACATCTAAAACTCTTCTGCATTCTCTCTCTGCAAGGACAGACTCCAAATCTATTATGTAATCGTCTGGTTCTCCAAGTTCAGCAGTCTTAACACGTTTTGCTTTGTAAAGATGTTCATAAGCATCCACAGTTGAACGCCTCTGAATATTCTGTCGGATTAAACCTAATTATCCTTCTCCATTAATCGAGACTCATTAATTGAAGCGCGGCCAAACAAGAAACTATACTAAAAAAGTGAAAAGCAGACTAAATCGATCACTTTAATAACAATATTCAAGACTGAGGACGTGGGAATCTTGGGCATGCGAAGATATTGGGGTGAAATCAAGGACCCCGTTCATGGTTATGTGTATATAACCGAGATGGAAAAGGAAATCATCGACTCCTTCCCGGTTCAGAGGCTTCATCGACTTCGACAGCTCGCAGGGGCTGAGTTCGTCTATCCAGGCGCCAACCATACCAGATTTGAGCATTCTGTTGGTGTCATGTATTTGGCAGGACGTCTCATTGAGAACTCAAACCTCTCAGAGCATCTATCTGAAGATGAAGCTCAGATTATCAGAATGGCGGCTCTACTCCACGATGTTGGGCATGGTCCATTCTCCCACGTATTTGAACACATTCTCACAAAATTCCTCAACAAGACACATGAAGACATGACGACATGGGTGATTCACGAATCCGAGCTCACAGACACAATCAACAGGCTCGGATATGATCCTGACGTGATCAGCAAACTTGCCGTGGGATCGTTGCATAAGTCTCGAAAGGCATTCATGGATCAGATCATCCGAAGCTCGGTGGATGTGGATAAGCTCGATTTCGTTGTGCGGGACACGTACCACACGGGCGCGGAATACGGATATGTGGATATCTTCCGCCTCATCCACATGCTGGATGTATTCGACGAGAACCTAGCAGTTGACCTGGGCGCGCTTTCCGCCCTCGAATCTTTTATCTTGGCACGCATGGAGTCCTTCAAGAGCATATACTTCCACAGGGTCAGCCGGGCAGCACAGTTAATGATCGCCATGGCAATGGAGCAAGCAAAGGACGAACTTGGCTTGACAGACTTCAAATCGCCGGAAGAATACCTAGCTCTCAACGATTACATTGTATGGGCTATGCTCAAAAAATGTGAAAAATCCAAAGAAATCATGGAAAAGCTGGAGAGGCGTAGGTTGCTTAAAATTGCTTATGATCGAACATTTCACGTGAGAGACAAGACGATCTCAGGCATATTTGGCAACGAAGTGATTCGAAACAAGATAAGAGACCAGATCGCCTCAAAGGCTGGAGTTGAGCCACGATCGGTTGTGATCGATGTGCCAACGCTTCCCTCTGTGCCCTATCGACACTCAGTTCTGCTAGAGCCCATGGAGATCCCTGTCTTTCAGAAAACACGAGATGGGCAGAGAGTTCCAAGACGGCTGAGCGACATCTCAGGCATATTCGATGTGCTCAAGGGCTTCATCAACATCCTTCGCGTCTATACCAATGAAACGCATCGTGAAAGGGTGGGTTCAGCCGCAGTGAAACTGCTCGGTGAGACGCCATACTCTCTGGAGATCTCCTACTGATGAAGAGAGGGTTTGAGAATGAAGACGCTAGAGGGA
>JABAOH010000931.1_pt2 | contig 12028 bp, 12 predicted proteins | sample 7062181 | NCBI WGS metagenome assembly JABAOH01 (sample SAMN14538630, study PRJNA623070) | marine sediment metagenome | biome: marine biome [ENVO:00000428]; feature: marine pelagic biome [ENVO:01000023]; material: deep marine sediment [ENVO:00002113]; isolation source: pool of 5 deep marine... | reverse complement strand
GTTGGTAGCGCACCGGGCTGGGGGTCCGGTGGTCGTGAGTTCGAGTCTCACCAGCCCGACCAAAGTGTCTTTATTCGAACTTTTATTGAAGATAGGGTCAAAGAAGTCGGTGCAATCGACTTTGATGATCCTTTTTTCTTTAACGTAAATTTTCTTGAAGAAAGCTTGATTAAAAAGTCTTTTTGTTTGAGGACTGGCTTTTTGGTAAGCAAGATAGCAGTTAGATGCTAGTTTAATAGCAAGCTTTAAAACTTTTTCAAATTCTTTAAGATTCTCCTGAGTAATATTAATTTTTTCTTCTGTTTTAGCTATTTCATCAGTAATTCTTTGTTGTTCTTTCTTTAAAACTTCAACCGGTATCGCTTCATTGTAGTAAGCCTCCATCAGTTTGTATCTTTGATTGTTAAGTTTTGTGAGGTTTCTTTTGAATCTTTCTTTGTCTTTGATGGAGGAAGATTCTCTCTCGGTAATCTCTTTTTTGATCTTTTCAATGGTTTTTTCAGCAAGTTCTTTAGGTAATTGTATATTTTTGTAAAGTAATTCAATACTTCTTTCTAAATTAGTAGCTAAGATGTAAGGATTCTTACAACCATTATTTCTCTTTTGACCAAGGCAGTAAAAGTAAAGATACCTTTTCTTGGCAATTTGACTGGACATCCTTGATCCACATTCGCCACAAAAGACTGTACCTCTAAGATAATGGGGATGTTTCCTTTTTCTTTCGCCTGCATAATCATGAGATCTTAAGACTCCTTGTACTTGCCCAAAGAGTTCTTTGGATATTAAAGGTTTATGATTTCCTTTAAATTCCATACCTTTCCATCTAACAATCCCAATATAGAATTTGTTTTGCAGAATCTCGGTTAGGGTTGCCTTTGGAATGATAGAAGAACTTCTGGTTTTAAAGCCTTTATCGGCTAAAACTTCTCTTAACTCTCTTAAGGAATAATTGCCGGTTGCATAGAGTTTATAGGCTTGTTTAACTAAAGGAGCTTTATCTTTATCAGGAATAACAATGGCTACTTCTCGACCCTTGATATTTTCCTTGACATTCTTGTAGCCCAAAGGAGCACGATGAGGAAAACCACCTTGTTTTAATTTCTGTAACATTCCTTTCTTGACCTCAGAAGATAAGTTAGAGCTGTAGAACTCAGCCATAGCTGCTAAAATACCCTCTACCAGCCTTCCAGAAGCCGAATCCTCGATGTTTTCGGTGACTGAGACCAATTGGATATTGTTTTTCCTTAAAAGGGCTCTGATAACTACATGATCTTCCATATTCCTTGCTAATCTATCAATTTTGTGAACTACAACAGCACCAATAGAGTTATCTTCTTTGATCCTTAGAAGCATTTCTTGAAGCTTAGGTCTATCAACTGATTTTGCTGATTCTCCTTGATCAATATATTCATCAACAAAATTCCAACCCTTTTCTTTGATGTATTTGACGCAGGCTTCCTTTTGGGCAGGGATAGAGTAACCTTCAGCTTGTTCTCTGGTTGAGACTCTAAGATAGATTAAGCACTTCATTTTTCTTTCTCCAAACTTCTTACCTCATTGATAATTCGATATACATCTTCTTCTGAGGTTATGCCTAGTCTTTTGGCGGTTTCTTTTCCATAGCGAAAGATTTCTTGCCATTCTTTTTCAGCAATATATTCTTCATAAACCGCAAACATATCTCGAAAAAGCTGGCTTTTAGTCTTGTTCTCAGCCTTTGCTAATCTATCTATTTTATTTGCGAGTTCTGGAGACAAAGAGATGGTAATTGTTTTGGTGGTTCTTCTTGTCATTATGTCCTCCGATTATGATGCTTAAAAAAACCTTGTGATACTTAAAGATCGACTGGTGGCTAAAAGTCTTGGATTTCTTTTAACCCATTCGCTCTTTAAGAATTTCTAAGAAGTGTCTGGGAGTAACTATTGGTATGCCCTGAAAAGACCTCAAATCTAGGAGGTGGTCATCGCCAGTGACAATAAAATCAGCCGCACCTTCTTTGGCGCAAGCTAAAAACATATTGTCGGGTGGATCTTCTTTGATTTCAGTAACCTTTAGTTTTCCTTGGGTGAGAACTGAATATTTATTAAGACGAGCCAAAATAGCTTTGATAGTTTTTGTATCTAGGCGGTAAGCTTCCTTGATTTTTGGATAATTAAAAACCCTCTCAACCTCTTTGGTAATTAAAGGAGAGGTGATGAGGGTAAATTTGCGAAGTCTCCAAGCCTCTAAAACTTCATAAGGTGAACCAGAAGAGGAGATGGTACCGCTAACTATGATATTGGTATCAACAACCGCTCTAAGCATTCTTTCTGATCTTAGTTAAAACTTCGGTCACCTCTTTTTCTATCTTTTCAGGCTTAACTTTTTTGGCCTTGGCTCTTACTTCATCAAAAAGGGCAAAATCCTTTTCTCTTTGTTTCTGCCATCTTTCGAACTCTTGAATAGGAATTAAAACAGCCATGGGTTTTCCGGCTCTTTCAATAATAAATTCATCACCTCGGTAAAAAGCTTCCTCTAGAAGCTGACCGAGGTTTCTTCTGGCTTTAATAGCAGTAGTTGTCTTTGTCATCTCCATAATTCACCCCCTGTAGCAATTGTATCAATTGATAGTATTATGTCAATAGTTTTGTTATCCACAACCAAAGACTGAAAAACATCAAACTGTTGCAAAGACTATTGCAATCCATAACAACACCCCCTGCAATTCCTCAAGTTATCAATAACTTGAGTCTAAGGGGAGGAAAAGGGCGTCGTCTGGGCTCTTTCCTTACAGGAAAGAACCCCGACTGAATACTTTTCGCCCCGATTTTTCATCGGGGTTCCCTTGTCCTTACGGACTTCGGCTCAAAGTATTCAGTCGGGCTTTCACCCGACGACGCTTAAAGGTAGATAAATTGACGGAATTCCTCCCCTTAAACCCTTCCTTCCGTCAATTTGAGATATAGACATATGGAGATTTTGAAGTGGTTTGATAACGACCGATTATAATATAAAGGCAAGAGAGGGTTTAAAATAAAATATCTTAATTATATGGTCTTGTGCCTCTACAATAAGGGAATTTTGAACATCCATAAAATTCGCCATACCTTCCGCTTCTCAAAACCATATCTGACCCACAACTAGGACACTTATTGTTGCTAAGACCTTTGGTTTTTTGTGTTTCTCTTTTAATTCTGGAAATTTTCACAGGGCTAAACCCTTTACAATAAGTACAAAATCTTCCATATCCTGTAATTAAGGAGTTGTCTCTGAATTCTTCAACTTTCCTAATTTTTTTACACTTAGGGCACTCCTTCATTTCTCCATTTTGTAAGCCCTCTATTGTTTCTTGAATACTGGTTAATAGTTTGCTATTTGATGGGGCATCCTTAACTAAATTGGCGATTCTTTCATCAAGCATTTTGATTGGATTTTCACCAATATTAAATCTGTTAATTCTCAAAAATTTATAGCCATAACTTTCAAGCACTTTTTGGCGATATACATCTTCGTCAGAATAATAATATTGATAATTAAACTCATTTACTTCATCTATCTCTTTGAAATGTTCTTGGAAGCCATCATACTCAATTATAATTTTATGCTCTTTGTTTGTTTCATCTTGATAAATTAAAAGGAAATCGACCACATAATCGGGGTGATTATATGTCCTGTCTAATTGTCTTAAATATTTACCTAATTCGAATTGAGGCCTAAACTCAATATTATCTTTGTCATTTTTCCAGAATTGAGTTTGATAAAACCAATTCACTACTTCAGGCTCCATCTTTGATTTTTGGTCAACTTCGGCCACACTTTTTTCTTTCTTTGCTGTCTCCAGTGTATATCTGTAGTGTCTAAGGGCTTCACCTATTGAGCCTGTATATTGGTCTAATGGTTTACTTAATATAAAATGAATGCACTCTTTAGCGCGACTAAATCCAACATTTAATCTCTGCGCTTTTATTTTACCGTCTTCCTCTATATCAATAGCGCTTAAATTTTTAATAAATACTCCCCATAAGCGATCTAATTCTTTGGTGGCTACCATTGAATAGAAAATAATATCTCGCTCTTCACCCTGACAAGTGTCAAATGTCATTATTTTTAATTTTAGCTTTTCAAAGAAATAATCCCGTTCTGGTAATTTGCTAATCATTTCCATTGCTAACTTTTGCTGGTTAGTGTGTGGCGTAATAATGCCAACGCTTAAATTACTATCTTTTTCTTTTAGTTTTTTGAGTTCAGAAACTATAAGTTCAATTTCTGGAGCATTGGCGTTTTGTATAGCCTCTTGTTTGCCGTCGTGTTTGATAAATGTAAATTTCAATACTTCGTCAATTGGTTTCCCCCTTATCTTCATTACCTGTAAGCTATCTTGATAAAAATATTTATCAGAATAAGAAATTATCTCTTTATATCCTCTGAAATGTTTTGATAGTTGAGTATTAAAATTTCTGATAAATTCAAAAAATTCCAGAATAGAGGTTTTGATATTAAATTTTTCAAGCTTAACTAATTTCGTTTGCTCTTCCGAAACATTACGCCTGAAATTATCCTCAAGACCATTTATATATTCTCTATTTGTGTCAGAGCGGGCTTGAGCCGCTTTAATATTACTAAACTGCTTCTTATCGCCCAAGATAATAATTTTTTTCGCTCTCAATAATGCTGGAAAAGCTTGGGCAATACTAACCTGTGAAGCCTCATCAATAATAACTAAATCAAATATCTCTGGTTCCAAAGGTATGTATTCCGCATAATCACGGATACCAGCTAAAATACAAGGAAACGACTCTTTAAGTTTAATAAATTCGTCCTTTGGAAATCTTCGTTTGCTTCTAATAATGTCTTTTAATGCCCTGGCAGTAGCTCGGCTTTTTTCATAAAAACCTATAACTCTTTTATCTAATAAATATGTCATTTGTGTTGTTACTAAATCCTCTATATTTTTCTTTTGATTTGCATAGTTTAGTAAGGGGACATTCTGAAAATCTTTTATAACTTTTTGCTTAAGGTTAATGTATCTTATCAATTTATTGAATTCTAAAGCAGATATCTCTGTCAGTTGGTTGTCGCATAAAGTTTTAAATGATAATAAACTTAGATTTACTTTCTTTGATGTTTTGGGGTATTTTTCTAAATTTTCCGCTAAGTATTTAACATCTTCTCCGAGTTCAACCATTTCCTTAATTAGATTTTGAATTTTTATATCAAATATAAAGCGGTGAATTATTTTTACATAATCCATTTTCGAAATAAAATCTTTGGGGAGTCGATCTTTTAATTCCAGTGAAAAATTAAAAATTTCAACAGTCTTTTTTAACTGATTTAGATTTTGATGGGGCTGTTTAAAATCCGAGAGAGGAAATGCCTTTTTAAATCTAATATCTATTTCTTTTAGTTTTTTGCCTTTCAAGAAATAACCAAAAATGAAAGTTTTGAGGTTTTTATACTCTTTGACAAATTTACTTAGCTCAGATAAATCTTTGTCAGAAAATTCTTTGAAAGCACCTAATATATTAATATCTTTCTGGTATGTATCCTTTAGTCTTTGAACTTGTTCCGTAAGAGTAGTTAATAAATGTAAAAACTTTTGAAAACTGGATAAATCACTGAAAGTATCAACGGAAAACTCAAATAATTTTAATAATTTGTTCTCAATAATTTTTCCATCTTTATGCTCGGCAAGTTTACTTTTAAGATTAGTAAGAATTTTCCTAAATTCCTCAAGCTCTATCGCTGACTCTGGTTGCTTTAAAACCTCATCAATATCAACAACACAACCTTTTTCTTTGTAATAATCTTCTAATTTAAAAAGCTCATAAATTTCCTCTATATTAATATTATTATAGGCCAGAATCTCTGCCTCTAAATCTTCTTTCAAGGAATTTATCGTTTTATCAATATTTTTCTCCAATACTGAATAATCTTTTTTTACTGCTCTATAATTAGTTTTTATATTTTCTATTGAGGCAGTTGATAATATTTGACTATAAGTACTGCCTGTTTTCCCCAAACGAAGTATAGGGTTTTGAAATTTTTTATCAAACCTAACTCGATTCATTGTGTCGGTTATTTTTTCTTCAACCACATCAAGCGCTTCTTTTTTATCAGACAAAACCAGCGTTGATTGATTTTTTAAAATCGCGGCAAAAACAATAGCTGTTATGGTGTGGCTCTTCCCAGTTCCGGGGGGACCTTCTACGGTAATATATTTACAGCCGTCTTTCCTGACTGCTTCTAAAATCTGACGTTGTTCGTTATTTAACGGAATAGGACTTGCGAAGACTAATTTATCGCCGATGTCCATATCATCCCATTCATCTTCTACTTCTTCGTTAAAAGGGTCGGGGTTTTTATGAATAAAATCTTCTATAAGATTATTAAAAGCTTCAGCAATAATACTATCTTCTTCAGAAAGAAGTTGTAAAATTTCTTCGTAATCATTAACTAAGGCTTCATCAGATTTATCAAATAAACTGATGTAGCAGGTGTTTGATATCCTTACCAAGAAACTCTTTGCTGTTTGTTGATCAGAGTTGCTAATATCAATATCTAAATCAAGCTCAAAAAAATTCACTATTTCGTTTATTATGCTACCAAGGAATTCTCTGAAATCGTTTTTATGTTGTGCAAGGTAAATTATTCTCTCTGAAATTGTTTTTAGGTTTCCCTTCTTCCCTTTTTCTTTATTGTATTCTTGAACAATATATTCTAACGCTTTTTTGTTAATATATACTTGTGAGTCAAAATTGATATTTAAAATATCGCCCTGCTTCTCAATATTAAAAGGAATATAAAAAATCGGGTATTTTGCTTTATCAAAAGTAATATCACAAAAGTAAAGATAAAATTCCTGCTTGTCTAAAATATTTCTATTTCTATCCATCTCGAAAACTTCTGTAAACAAATCAGCAACTTTAAAGTTGTCAAAAAAATCAACAATATTATTTTTTACATCAGCAATGTTAAAAACTGACTCAAGCTCTTTTGGAACATTGGCCTTCTCTTTGGAGATTAAAAATTTAATTATTTCAGACGCTTTATTTTCCAAAAGTTCAACCAAAACATTAGTCAATTCTTCTTCCATTAGATAAATGGTATTTTCGTCTCCTAAATTTAAATTTTCCAGAGGTTTTTCAATGTCGTGGACAAAGGGCAAGACCAAATTGTGTTGAATTATGTTTGACGCACTCTCTAAAGCGGTCGTCATTGCTTTGTTATATTCTTTTTTATGTAAAACTGCCGATTGCTCTATCTCTCTAGCAATATCTTTAATAACTTTATAAACCTTCTCTTCGGAAATCTTCTTTACTTGAATTCCTATTAAGTCCAGAAGATTATTAGGAATATTTGTTTTATAGACTCCTTTTTCAATCTTGTTTAATATATTCTTTTCAAAAGCGTGGTTAATAGATCTCCAAACAAGCTTATTAAAAGCGGGATACTTATTTAGATTTAAACCAACAAGAAGATTATTTTCATTACGAAACTTAACGCTTCTCTTTGGAGTCCTTCTTTTGTGAAAGTCTGTTTCCAGAAAATCCATAAAATATTTAGCTACTTCTTTGATAAAGGCTAACCCTTTCCGTTTAGCGCCTTCACTTTTCTTTTGAGTAGTTATTTTTGACATAGTTTTATTTCCTTTAATCATCAAGTGAAACCCAAAACGTGCCCGTAATTTTTGCGGTCTGATAATTTATTTCATTATGTTCTAATTTTTAAAAAAGCTCAAGATTTAAGCGACTTATTAAGTACAAATGAACTTCGTTGTTATAAAGAAAAAGGGATAATCCCGCGTTCCCAAAGGCAACGGAATTATCCCCAAGGATTCTCCCCGCTATGTTTGTTGATATATTTAAAATCCCATTTTATTGATATATTTTTCCAACCGGTCTAAAATGTGAATGGAGTTCGAATAGTGACCAATTAGGTCGACCATCTTACTAGCATTTTTTATGAGGTTTTATGTCTAAGCTTACGATCTACACAGATGGAGGAGCAAGAGGGAATCCTGGGCCAGCCGGTATCGGTTTTATTATCTATGATGAGGATGGAAAGATTCTTAAAAAACACAAGGAGTTTATTGGTAAAGCTACTAATAATCAGGCTGAGTATTTATCTTTGGTAAAGGCCCTGGAATTAGCTCAGACTTTCAGTAAAGAGAAGATAGAGTGTTTTTTAGATTCAGAATTAGTGGTTAATCAGCTAAAAGGTCAATTTAAGGTTAAGAATTCCGAGATCCGAGACCTCATTTTTAAAGTTCGAATATTGGAACCCAAATATAAAAGCGTCGATTATCAAGTTATTCCTCGAGAAAAGAATAAAGAGGCTGACGAATTAGTTAATAAAGCAATTGATGAAGCTTTAAGGTAACTATTATTAACTAATGTAGGGTTGACAAAAAGGTATTTTAGGAATATAATTAGTCTGTTCTCTAAGATAGGACTTAAGCAACTTGAGATGATCGCTCCGACATTATGTCGGGGAGGAAAGTCGGAGCACCACAGAGTAAGATGGTCGCTAACAGCGACCGAGAATAGTTTTTAAGGTTGTCGCGAGACTCTTAAAAATTAGGCTTAGGGAAAGTGGCACAGAGACTATACTAGTCCCGATCAAAATCGGGACCAAAGGTGAAAAGTGTTTCGTAAAACGGAACTTTCTAGTAAGGCAACTTATTAGAATGCCAAACCCCATCTGGTGTAAGGTCGGTGGACCAAAGACATCGAAACGCTTGCTCGGCGGATATCTTTTGGTCCGGCTGCTTGAGTCCGACGGTAACGTCGGACCTAGATAGATGATCATCAAGTCCGCCGGAGGCGGACTACAGAACTCCGCTTATCAAGTTGCTTAAGTCCTATCTTAGAGAAAAATAAAGGGCGCAGACACCCTTTATTTAATTATCTTGACTCAGGCTCGATTAACTGTTATTCTAAAGAAGTAAAACTACTTGGTTAAAATTACAATTAACTTACTTAGACATTTGTTTAAGTGTTAAAAACCTCGTTAAATAATGAGGGAAAGGAGGAAAGATGCCTGAAGAAGAACCAATTACTGATCCCGAGAAAAAAGAAGAAGGGGCTGAAGGTACAGACGTAAGTGAGGGTGAGGGAGGGATGTCAATGCCCTCAGTAGGTGGCGAAGAAGGAGGTGCTGTTCCTGGAGGAACTCCTGAAGAGGAAGAACCTGAACCCCAAGAGTAAAATAAGAAAGACTAAATCATTTCCAAACTAAGAAAAAGAGGTCCAAGACCTCTTTTTCTTCATAAAATAAAAAATATTTACCCTATAAATTCCAAATAATTTTAGTCTTTTCTTCCAGAGATGGATCAGTCTTTAACTAGAGATTAGAGATAAATATATTTTAAATGAATAAAATACTCTCCTTAGGATGATAAAGAATATATAAAATTTAGTGACAACCAGGGCATTGAGAACAGCTATTACAGTCTGTTTCAATTTCTTTATTGGCTGTTAGTTGATTGTTTTTGTCGCCACATCCTGGACAAACAACTAAGACTGACTTATCATCAGTTATTTTTCTAAAGCGAGCACCACAGTTTTGACATTTATATTCACAAATAAACATAATAGTCGCAGTTTTTATCCTAGGTAGATTCTCTTTTTCTTATTTTTTTGTTTTCTCAACAATTTTTTTAAAAGTCTCGGGTTCGGAAACTGCCAAGTTAGCTAAGATCTTTCGATCAAGCTCAATTTTAGCTTTCTTTAAACCATCTATAAATTGGCTATAAGAAAGATTATAAGGGGATAACGCGGCATTAATTCGAATGATCCAAAGGGACCGAAAATCTCTTTTTCTGGTTCTTCGATCTCGATAGGCATAAGTATAAGATTTTAAAAGCGCTTCCTTGGCTTTTTTAATACTGTGATGCCTTAACCCCTGCATTCCTTTGGTAGCTTTTAGAATCTTTTTATGCTTTTTTTTTGTTGTTTTTCCTCTTTTTACTCTCATGGATATACCTAAATTCCTAAGATTTTTTTGACATTTTTCTTATCACCTGGAGCAATATCTAATTCTTTGGCGTAGGTTCTTTTGCGGGATTTAGATTTTTTTTCCAAAAGATGACTCCCGGCTGATTTTCTTCGCAAAATCTTTCCACTGCCAGTTATTTTAAATCTTTTTTTAGCTGCGCCTTTAATTTTCATTTTAGACATGTTTGCAAATTAGTCTACTAATTAAATCACTAATTTTAATTTATGACTCTCAAAGAATAGCGTAGTTTTTTATTTTTTTCAAGACTTTTTAAATCACAAACAAAATTACAAATTAGTCTACTAATTAAATCACTAACTTAAACCTTGTTTACCCAAGGAATATTAAGATATGTTATTAGTTAGATTATTCTTCTTTAATCGACGAAAGTTTTTTCTTTGGGGTAAAAATCATTATTAAATCGCGGCGTAATAATTTTGGCTCTTGTTCTATTTGAGCTATATCACTTAAGGAATCTTTGAATTTATTTAAGACCTGATGAGCTAGATCTTTGTGAGTAATTTCCCTACCTCTAAAAATGAGGGTAACTTTGACTTTATTTCCCTTTTCTAAAAATTTCTCTGCTTGGCGGATTTTGGTACCTAGGTCATGTTCGCCGATTTTAAGCCCCAAACGAATTCCTTTAATTTCAGAAGCCTTTTGTTTCTTTTTCTGTTTTTGTTTCTGTTTCGCCATTTCGTATTTGTACTTCCCCCAATCTAATAACTTACAAACTGGAGGTTTGGCATTAGGTGAGATTTCTGCCAAAGTAAGACCTTTTTTATAAGCCATACTTAGAGCTTCACTTGTTTCAATAATTCCAATTTGAGCTCCGTTTTCATCAATTAGCCGAACTTTAGGAGTAGTGATTTGTCTATTGAGACGAATTCTTTTTATAGATTTTCCCTTTCTTTTTAATTAGTTGGATTAATACATATAATTTATACAAGAAAAAATTTACTTAAAAACAATTATTATTTCTGTGCTTCTTCTTTAATAGTTACTTCTTCTTTGATTTGAGCTTTTTTTATAGCCTTCTTTTCTTCTTCTGAAAGATTATATTTTGATTCACCTTTTTTAATGGGTTTAGCATAGACTCGAGTTCCTTCTCGGGCATGGATGCTGCTAATTACAATACCGTTATCATCAGCATCTAAAAGAGCAATAGCAAAGCTTTGGTCGCCACCAGTATCAGAAAAAGGATTGAATCGGACGACCCCTACTTTATGAACACTTTTTTTACCTAATTTGAGAGCCTCTTTTAGATTCGAGTCTAATTTTTTTAATTCTTCCTGAACATTCTTAATATCATTTCCATATTTAGTTAAAATCCCCTCCAAATCCTTTATATCTCGACCAAAAATCTGTTTTCGTCTTTTGTTTGAAAGAATAATTTGGACTTGAAGGAGAATAAAAGCTATAAAAATTAAAAAGACTAAAATAGAGCTTGTTTGGGAAAATAATTCCATAATTTATAGCTTAATTGTAATATAAACTAAGACTGGATTGCAAGAGGGAAGATAAATAGTTATAATATTGAGAGTCACGGATTAAACACAAATTTAGATTAAGGCTGTGTTATAAATTAGCAACTATGAGCAAAAAAAAGAAAAAAAAGAAAAAAAAGAAGTTTAAAAAACATCATTTTGTTCATCAAGTTCGTCTTACTGGCTCAGAACAGATTTCTCGAACCCAAGAACCAAAAAGTTCAGAGATTCTTGGTTTCAAAGAAGTAAAAAAAGAACCTCAACCTTCTTCTAATACAAGGACAGTTTGGAGGTCACCAACTTACATTAAAGCCGATCTAAAAAGAATTGCTATTCTTTCAATTGTTTTGGTAATTTTACTAGTTATTCTTTTTTATCTTTCTAATTCCTCTAGTCTTTTTAAGCCAATTTTGGATTGGATAAAAGTATAGAAAGTATAGAAAGATATTTTTGAAATTTATTGGGATTAATTGAGATCTATTAGTTTCGATGATATTAATTTCTACTAGTTTCAACAAATTTCTATCAATCTCTTTTTATTCATATCTTAAAGCTTCTATTGGGTT
>JABAOH010016286.1_pt20 | contig 12031 bp, 17 predicted proteins | sample 7062181 | NCBI WGS metagenome assembly JABAOH01 (sample SAMN14538630, study PRJNA623070) | marine sediment metagenome | biome: marine biome [ENVO:00000428]; feature: marine pelagic biome [ENVO:01000023]; material: deep marine sediment [ENVO:00002113]; isolation source: pool of 5 deep marine... | reverse complement strand
CTCGGATTGATAGTACTCCCAAATAATCGTGAATGAGAACAACCCGACTGATCCAATGGCTCCACTTCAGAATGAGCGTGAAAAGCTGATCGAGGAAACTACGAGATTCGAACGCCTGCTCGAAGATCCTCAGCTATCAGCAGAGGAAATCCAAGTCTCCATCGAGGAGTTGCGTGCCATTAGGAGGAGATTACACGAAATTGATCTCAGGGCGATGGGGAAGGAATGTGATTAAAGCGCTTGAGTTAGGGCAGTTCAATTGATGAAAAAGCTCAAGCTCGCGATAGCCTTACGGTCGTATCCAGCTCAAGTTCGCAAGATTGCGATTCGCTGATAGAGATCAGTGCCTATAATGCGTATACAGCACTGAGAGGAGCCCCCTTGATGGATTTTTCAAGGACAGTTACAGACGGCGCCATCCTCTCCTTAATAGCTTCCATATATCTGTTTTCAATTCTCAAGATCAATGCTCGTCTTTTGCTGCAAGATTACCCAGAGGAGATCAGAAGATCTGTTCCCCCTAAGACGGATGAAGAAAAGCAATTGTCGGTTGCTTTTGGTATTCCCTTCCTAGCTATATTGATTGCCGTTCCCTTTCTTTCAACGCTTAAGATAAAGTATCAAATTGGAGACGAACTTTCCTTCGCAATGGCCTCCCTTCACGCTTTCGGGATCTTGCTTACCTTCAACCTCATCGATTGGTTGGTCCTAGATTGGCTTGTATTCTGCACGATCACGCCGAGGTTTGTTGTCATACCGGCTAAGGAGGGGATGGCCGCCTATAAAAACTATGTCTATCATTTCAAGGGATTTCTCATTGGAACGGCTCTGTCGATTGTCGTTGGGCTAATCATTGGGGCCGTCATCCTGGTTATTTAATATGCCAATTATTACCGCAAACGGAATCGATCATTACTATCAGGTCGCCGGACAAGGTGTGCCACTGGTTCTCGTGCATGGCGGCTTCGTAGACCTTCATATGTGGGATCCACAAGTCGATGCCTTCTCTAAGCGCTATCGAGTGATTCGATATGATCTACGCGGTCACGGGAGAACGGGAGCCTCCAAAACGTCAAAGTACTCGATTGAACTGTTCGCCGATGACTTGAAAGCCTTGCTCGATGCATTTAGTATCGAGAGGACGATACTCTGCGGACTCTCCTTGGGAGGGATGATCGCCCAAAGCTTCACGGTGAAATATACATCGCGGGTGCACGCTTTGGTGCTCTCGGACACCGCAGTCTCCGTGAAGCTTACCCTCTCAGATAAACTGCAAAGATACGTCCTTTTTCCCAAATGGCTGATGCAGCTCACAATACGCTCATTGGGTGTAGAGCGATTTGTACGTTTCTCCTTTTGGCTAGCAAAGGTCACTCGAAGTGAGGATTGGATCGGAAAGGACGAGGTCACCAGAGCATACATTACAGAGACGATGCTCCGGATGGAAGAAACCGAGTACCTAAAGATCTATGGCGCCATCTACGATTTTGACCTACTGGATTTGAGCAGAATTGATGTTCCCACATTGGTGTTGAATGGCGAGCATGAGTCAAGGAGTGTCGTTCGCCATGCTGAGGAGATCGTCAGGCGTGTCGAGCGGTCTGAAATGAAAGTCGTCCCGGATGCGGGACATACTTCGAACATGGAGAATGCACCTGCGTTCAATGCAATGGTTGAGGAATTCCTGAACCGCTCCATTTATCTGGATTGATGAAAAGGAAGCAATGAGTGCCCCTGTATCAATGCTGAGGCTCTTGAGTCAATTTGCCATCATTATCGCAGTTATTTTTCTGTCGGCTGGCACCTTNNCGTCGTGGTCATTCGGATCGACGATGAATTTATCGAAAATCGAACGAGGATTGACGAGAGAACCAAGGGTTGGGATAAGCTGTTGGCGGGGATCTTGAGGGTATTAAGCCCGGCGGGACTCCTCATGATCGCTGGTTTGGACCATCGCCTTAAATGGTCACCACGTATACCGATGACGGTGCAACTTCTTGCCCTGCTTTTATCCGCCATTGGGTACGTGATCAGCATCTGGGCCGTTTCGGTCAATAGGCTTTATTCGGGCTTCGTGCGTATTGAAGGTGATACTGTGGTTCAAGTTGGACCCTATAAATATGTTCGTCATCCTGGATACGCGGGCTCTATACTCGTACACTTAAGCATCCCAATATCCCTTGGGTCCATCTGGGCTCTTATGGTCGGGATTCTCTCTTCAATGTTGATTTTCGTGCGGACGACGCTTGAGGATCACGCACTGATCGAGGGGTTGCCGGGATATAGCAAATACACTGAACGAGTGAGGTATAAGCTATTTCCTAGAATTTGGCAGCTAGAAGCAGGGGTAATTCGTCAAGGGTGTGTTAGTCGTCGTCCTAATTACAAACATGGATTGCAGATGATCCACTAGGTCGATATAGGATTGGCAAGTTCAACAAGATGGGCAAGCCAATTGCTGCCTAATGAATGTCAGGAACGATGGATCGGATATGGGCTTTGAGAATATGAGATACGGGGCAGCCGCGGTCATCCAGAATGAAGTGGGCGAGGTGCTCCTGGTTAAGCATGCCTATGGACGTCTAAATTGGGAGCTGCCTGGCGGAGAAGTCGAGTCGAATGAGCATCCTTTTGAGGCTGTTGTGCGGGAGGTTCGCGAGGAGACAGGTTTGGATGTTGTCGTTGAGCGCATGAGTGGAATCTACCACGAAATTGATGCGGGCTTCTTTCACTACGTATTCCTTTGTTCTCAATCTGAGGAGAGTCAAGAACCATCACCGAGTGATGAAGAGATTTCCGAATGCAAATATTGGTCGATAGGATCGTTTCCTCGCCCAATAAGCGAATTCACAATCCGTCGAATTGTAGACGCAGTAGCTGGTAAGTTCTCACCACTTCCGGTTACGATCTCCACACGGAATTGGATTGAATAATCGCTCTTTACCGACCGGCCTTGGAATGAAGATGCGCCGTGTATGTTGATTGCAAAAAAGGCGGTGTCCAATGTTGCAATCGATCTCCGACGAAGGCATTCTCCATCAACGACTTTGTACGTGGAAGTCGCAAGAAATGTGCATTGATTGTAATATCTCTGGGCAACTGATGTGCCGCTATGACCGGGGAGATTTATTCAAGTTTTTGCTGGCGTTTCTACCATTTGGCGCGTCGGTTGTGGTCGGATTTATCCGTGGTGGTTATGGTATTTATCTGCTCGGCTGGTTAGTTTATTGGGGATTATTTTTCTTCATTTGGGAAGCTCGTGTGCTGTGTAGGCATTGCCCTTATTGGGCGGAGGAGAGGAAAGTCCTGCATTGCCATGCGAATTATGGGGTGCTCAAGATTTGGGCTTATGATCCGTCGCCATTGAGCAAGGGGGAGAAGGTGCAACTCATAGTGGGAATGCTCATCTTCGTTGGGTATCCGTTTGTTTTCTTGCTCATGGGAAAGCAGTACCTTCTCACACTCGTTGCGCTTGGCGCCGTGCTTCTTAGCGGGTATAACCTGCGAAAGAATGCTTGCCCCAGATGCATCAACTTCTCCTGTCCACTGAACACCGTTCCGAAACCAATTGTCGATTCGTATTTACGACATAATGCGATCATGCGGGAGGCCTGGGAAGCCAGAGGGTACCAACTGGGACCATACGGCGATTTTGCATAACTTTCGGCGGGAGTTGGGAAACCAGGAAATGCACCGGGCAGATCACCAACCCCAGTACATCCTGGTGAATGTGCGCGATCCTTCAAGCCACAAGCTGCATAGAACCGGATACTCACTCTTGAATCCTGTCTCCAGATGTTCTAATCTAATCATATAGTTACGGGATTCACTCTTGCCTCATCCCGTGACGAATTTAGTCCTCTCTTAATTGGAGGCAAAGGAGGAGTGCCATGGCAAAAGATTTGGCCATATCCCTCGAGGACCGTCCGGGTTCCTTGGCGACGATGGGCGAAGCCCTAGGTGAGGCAGGCATTAACATCGAGGGTTTTTGTGGCGTCACCGCGGAAGGCAAAGGCCTTATCCACATACTCGTGGAGGAACCTGAGAAAGCTCGCCAAACACTCGAGGCCGCAGGTATCGAGGTTACGGGTGAGCAGGACGTTGTGGTCGTGGAATTGGAAGATCGACCGGGGGTTCTTGGTGAGGTCGCTAGGAAATTGGCATCCGGTGACGTAAATATTCAGCTTTCCTACCTTGCCACCTCAACGCGTCTCGTACTTGGCGTAGACGACCTGGAGAAGGCCCGGGAGATTCTGGCACCATCGTAGTACTCCTGACCGACAAGATCTAAATATAAAAGACTGCGTGCTGTCTGATTTTCTTCTGTAACTCGTTTCGTCTTGCTTTGCGAACAGGGTGGAACTTACGACTTTATGAAAGACAAGCACTACGTCAACGCGCCAACCGCTGGAAAACCTTCCAGCACGCTTGCTTGAGTCCATGTGTTTCCCGGATTGCCTAGGGTAGGGTAGGAGATCGATCTGGTAACCGTGGATCAGAATTGAATGATTAAGAGGGACCTATGACCCATCCATTAGTTACTCAACTCCGCTTTGCGCGTAGCGAGTTCGTGCGTTGTATACAGGGTGTGCCCACAGAAGATTCGCAAAAGCGATTGTGGCCCATGAATTGTCTGAGTTGGATCGTCGGCCATTTAGCCGGCCAGGAGCACTATTTATGGGTCCAATTGGCTCAAGGGGAGAACATTGCCCCGAATTTATACAAGCTCGTTGGATATGGCCAGCCTGCGAGCACGCCAGATTGGAATGAGATGTGGGAACACTGGCGTAATATTACAAGTCTGGCAGACAAGTATTTGGATGCAATTACGGAAGATGTTCTTAGCGATCATCTGGTGTGGCAAGGCGAAGATGTCTCGGAGGATGTGGGAACATCGTTGCTCAGGAATATCTACCATTGCTGGTTTCATCTAGGTGAAGCGCACGCGATTCGGCAAATGCTGGGTCATCAAGATCTGCCAGATTATGTTGGCTCGATGTGGGAAGTACGACATTGAAGAGAACGTGCTTGAATAGGATCGCTATGCTGTAGACACGACTGGAACGCTAAATTGGCTCGACGCCAAGATTGTGCTATGTTGAGAGTGCGCAGATCTTCTCACGGCGAAATTTGATCTCGACTAGGATCTTTTTCGAGGTTCGAACATGGATGCAGGTTTTAAACTCTTTTCCGTTGATAGCACGAATGTTGAGAAACAAGGCTTCTTTTGTTACAGGGGCAAGCCAAAATCAGAGGGATAGATGACAGTCTTCTATTCAGATCAATGTCCATACACCCCTGATACTGTACAGTTTGCACTTATGGTGTTCAAGGAACGAGGAATCAGTACGCAAACCGTGAAGTTTGGAAGCAGCGAGCAGTTGAGAGCCGAGTCACCTTCAGCGTACGGTGTGTTCGGGATTGTATACAACGGCAGCCTGTTTTCGTCCCACTACTTGGGCAAGAAGGAGATTCGGCGACTTGACGAGGACTTGCTCGCCTGATTGTTCGGAGGTCAGAAATGTGTGAATTTTGCACCGAACATGGAGAAGGAAAGAAGTGGTATCTTCAAATGAGAAATTATTCAGCGGAGCTACTGCATGAGCAACTCTCCTCTGAACAATTTGAGTTCGCAGGTGCCGATACGCGTGTTGAATGGTTGAATAATTTCATTGACAGTTTCGTCATACCTGCAACAGGTTTCGTAACCGAGACAAGTAGTGCTACAGATGTGGAAGCTCAATCAACAGTTGAACAGCACGTGCTCCAACCTTCCGTGGATGAGATTGTGAGGCGAAGAAAGATCGTGCACTTCGGACAAGTGTTACCCATCGAGGACGTTGAAGAGGTTATAAACATTGTCGATTCCATCACACGACTCCCGTGCGGATGTCGATATATTCATACGGGCAAGTCGGATAAACGTTATTGCTTTGGTTTAGGGATGGATATGAGAGGGATTTTGGGGAAATATCCAGAGGCGTCATCTTCCTTGGAAGTTCTTGACAAGGAAGAGACCAAGGCGATCTTCCGAAAATACGATCAAGAAGGGCTTATGCACAGTATCTGGACTGGCGTAACCCCCTATGTGATTGGCCTATGCAACTGTGACCGAGATTGTGATGCATACAAACATTACATTGAACGAGGTGGGAGTCCAAGGTTTTTCCGTGCGGAATACGTGTGCCGGATTGATTGGAATCTTTGTAATGGGTGCAAAACGTGCATGAGCCAGTGCCAGTTTGGCGCTCAATTCTACTCATCGACGTTGGGGAAAGTGTATATCTCGCCGGAAAAATGTTTTGGGTGTGGGGTATGTAGAGCTGCATGTCCGCATGACGCCATCACCCTTATCCCCAGGGATGAGAGTAAAGAAGCGGCAAACATATGGTAATGCGATAGTCAGTGCTTAGGTTGAAGTGGGATCCTTAAAGTTATGTGAATTACGAAAGGACCATATCATGTCCCAAGAGGGTCACTATTCTGTTGAGGAGAAGGAAGAGTCAGCGGACTTGGAAAATAAAGCTGATGAGCCTGATTATTCAGGACCGGAGCGCAGATCTGGGAAGGATAGACGGTCAGGAAAAGATAGGAGAATATCTGACGATCGCGATTATGATGGACCTGAGCGCAGAAGTGGGAAGGAACGGCGTTCCGGGAAAGACAGGAGAAAGTCAACGTAGTTGATCTTTACCTGATCCTGGACAATAAATGAACGCCGGTCGATCAAGCATATTACCCTATCAGGTTTGTGGGACCGAGGTCGAGGGAATTCTGAGTACTGGCTTCGAGCAAAATGATAAAAATCGCAGAACGATATGTGAAAACGGCTTTTATCCTCTTGGGAATAACCTTCGTCCTTTGGGTTACGGCACTACTTTTTATCTTTCGTGTAGTCAACATATTCGACGCTTACCTGATGAAGTTTCCAGGGCCTCTTGTCATATGGGGGACAATGGTAATTTGCCCCCTTGTGTCGATGCTTTTGGGCATGAGGATGATTCGGCTTCAGCAACGAGCGGACCTTGGCTGGATCTTCACCGGCATCGGTGGGCTGTTCTTGCTCGCGTTTGCCGTCGTGATTGGAGTCCCCATGATTGACGATGCGATGACGCCGGGGCCTGAGAAAAATCCGAGCACACCGAGAGTGGTGGAGCCCCAGGTAGGTTTGCCCGTATTTCCCGGCGCTGAAGGATTTGGAACACGCACCGTCGCCGGCCGAGGAGGCGTTGTGATCGAGGTGACTTCACTGGCCGATGATGGCCCCGGATCGCTCCGCGCCGCACTTAACGTTTCCCAACCACGTATTATCGTTTTTCGAGTTGGGGGTACTATCGAGCTCCAGTCGGAATTGCATATTCGCCATCCGTTTGTAACGGTCGCCGGTCAAACGGCGCCTGGGGGCGGGATTTGTATCAAAGGCGCGGGAATCACGATCACGACACATGACGTTCTTATCCAGCATCTCCGTGTGCGACCAGGAAATGAGGGTCCCGTGGATGCCGATGTAAACGATGCGATCGCCCTCCTGGGTAAACATGAGGACACGCAAGGAGCGTATAACGTTGTATTAGATCACATTTCGGCAGGCTGGAGCGAAGATGAGGTCATTAGTACTTGGTACGGGGCGCACGACATAACCATCTCCTGGTCTATCATCAGCGAGGCGTTGAATCGAAGCCGACATCGCAAGGGCACGCATAGCGCAGGCTTGTTGATTGGAGACAGTTCTTATCACGTGACTGTCCATCATTCCTTACTGGCGCATAATGACTTCCGGAACCCGTTGATCATAGAGGGGGGAACGCACAGCTTTGTCAACAATGTCATCTATAACTGGGGCATCCTGCCGGCAGAGATCGTTGATAATGACGCAAACACATTCTTGAACTTTATCGGAAATACTTTCATGCCGGGCCCCTCCACACAACCAGGCAATTATGAGATTTTGCTCGCTGGCGGGAATCCAAGAATATACGTTCAAGACAATTTTGGCCCGCACCGCCCTGACTCGTCGGTAGACGAATGGACCCTTGTGGGTTTTGGTTATGGTGAGAATGGTACCGCCCCGGAAGAGTATCGCAGCTTCGTGAGGTTTGAAACAAATCGTGTTTCGGAGGAATCCGCCGAGCGGTCACGAGAGCATGTGTTGGAGGGGGCAGGTGCCACAATGCCACACAGAGATGCGGTGGATGCCCGTATCATAGGCGATGTCCGCGAGGGTACCGGCGCTATCATCGACTCGCCCGAAGAAGTGGGCGGCCATCCCGAGTTAGCACCTGGAATTCCTCCGGCCGATTCCGATCACGATGGCATGTCTGATGATTGGGAGTTGGCGATGGGTTTAGATCCAGACGATCCCTCCGACGGGAACTCCGATCTCGACGAAGACGGTTACACCAACATTGAAGAGTATCTACACTGGTTGGTGAATGGAGGTGCCGAGAAGGGTTCGTAGACAAAACGGGAAGTTGCAATGGAAGGCCAGTGGATTGCGCTCACTATGTTTCTCGTTTGAGCGCTGGAAGGATACGAGCGATGAAACTTACAGAATTATGGGCGTCGCAAGACAAACCCACGCTCTCATTTGAACTCTTTCCTGCAAGGTCAGAAAAAGCAGCCCTGAGCCTGGAGAAGGCGATTGACGCGCTAGCGGCATTGAAACCTGATTTCGTTTCGGTGACTTTCGGGGCCGGCGGATCAACGCGAGAGGGCTCTCGACAACTCGTCGAGAAATTGTTACGTGAAATGGGATTGGACGTCGTCGCTTACTTCGCCTGCTTTGGCTTGGCTCCAGAGGACATCATCGCAGTTCTCGACAGCTATCAAGCGTTAGGTGTGGAGACGATATTGGCCGTACGTGGTGACACCCCTCGAGAGGAAGAATTCATGCCGCATCCAGACAGCCTACCTTATGCATCTGATTTGGTGGCGTTCATACGACCGAGGTACGATTTTTGCCTCGGCGTGGCAGGATACCCCGAGGGGCATATCGACGCTATGTCCATAGAGAAGGACTTGGAATATCTGAAATTGAAGGTAGACCAAGGAGCGGATTACATCATCACCAACTACTTTTATGACAACAGGTATTTTTTCGACTTCATGGAGCGATGCAGGAGCAGCGGTATCGAAGTTCCAATCCTGCCGGGAGTAATGCCTATTTACAGTGTTAAGATGATGGAGACGCTAGCCAACCTGTGTGGGGCAACCATAACGGATGATGTGCGGGAGGGGATCGCTTCAATAGACGAGGATGATAAGGAAGCTCTGCTTGAGTTTGGAATTGAGTACGCAGTTCAGCAGTGTGTGGAACTCCTGGAAGCGGGAGTGCCGGGGGTGCACATCTACACGATGGACCGGAGTAAATCCGCAGTAGGCATTGTCGACCAATTGAGGAGTATGAATCTCTTGTGACCGATTATGGCTGCCAGCCTCGCCTCGTCTGAGTACTTTGCAGATCGGGATTTCAACGCAATCCATTTGGAACGCGGCCGCATTAATTCGACGGAGTTTTTTGATTGCGGCTTCATCCGTTGTAATTTCACTGAATCTGTTTTCCATAATTGCCGATTTTCCAATTGCGTCTTCTTAGACTGTAATTTGGGGGTAATAAAAGTGCCGGGAAGCATTTTTTCTTTAACGAAATTCGAGAACTCGAAGGTCATCGGGGTCAACTGGACGGAAGCAGACTGGACAACCGCGCTGGCAAACCCGATCGGCTTTTATAAATCCACCATCAACCATTGTACGTTCATCGGACTGGAATTGAAGGGTATCCAGATCAAAGACTGTATCGCCACGGAGGTTGATTTCCGAGAGGCAGATTTGTCTCAAGCTGACTTTACGGGAACGGATCTCGCCCAAAGTCTATTTGTAAATACGGACCTGACGGAGGCAGACCTTAGCCGGGCCCGAAATTACAACATCGACCCGGGGGAAAATATTCTCAAACAGACTAAGTTCTCGCTACCAGAAGCCATGTCTCTGCTCGATAACTTAGACATCATTCTCGTCGATGGGACCTGACGCGGGAATGAAGCAGGTCTATGCTGAGTCGTCTTACAAAAAGAAGCAATCTTCACGTGATGGTTTCGGGGTGCTGAATTTCGATAAATCGAGGATATCATGAAACGACCACGTCTCGTCTTGTTTGGTGAGGCCTCTCTCGATGGCCGACTTACCCTCGCGCCGGATGTGCTCCTGTTGTACGGAGATGAACGGTGGCGAGCGTCAGCTGGGTCAAGTGATGTCTATGATTGGATCAAGTCCAAGCATCAACCACAAGCTTTTCTCGAAGGTAGCGGCTCACTCGTATTATGGAATGAGGAGCCTGAAACACTTCCATCTTATGCGGGTGAGAGTTTCGCCTTGTATGAGGATTATTTGCCGGAGGATATCCTAACGCGCCCTGAGCATCAGGGTTGGTTCATCGTGGTAGATAGCCGCGGGCGGGTTCGTTGGAAATACAAAGAGTGGCCGGAAGAGGAGTGGCGTGGCTGGCATCTCTTAGTATTGGTGTCTGAGAGGACACCCGTTGAGTATCTTGCATACTTGCAGCGAGAGGGTATTCCCTATCTCGTGGCAGGCAAGCAGCGTGTCGATCTGCAAGTTGCACTTGGAAAGATAAGCTCGGAATTAGGCGTGGAATGCGTGCTTTCGACATCCCCAGGTAAATTGGGCGGTGCTCTATTACGTGCTGATCTGGTAGATGAGATCAACATCGAATTCTTCCCAGCAGTGATCGGTGGATTTAAGACACCGTCGCTCTTCGAGTGCCCGGCGTTGCAAGAAAGCGAGTGGCCTACAAAGTTACGGTTGATCTCCGCACAAGTCGAAGACGGCGGTCGGGTTTGGCTGCGGTATGAAGTCCGGGGTGAAGATTAAGCGCTTTCACCTTCGCGGAGCATCGTGCCATTGGTAAACTTATCGATGCCTGCATCCCAAAAACGGAGCTAAGTTGTACTTCCATTTTTCTTATTATGATCCCCCAACTATGGGTATATATAATTAGAACCAGTGTATGATTGTGCTCATAGCCCCGTTAGAGAGCGAAGTGTCCAAAGGCGGCTAGCAAATGGATTGCAGATGAAGCAGCGAATTCAATTACCGGATCGTGTGAAGAAATCCGCTAGGGCGTATGTTGCTTCGACTGTTATGGACATATCCTTGGGCAGCTATAAGAAAGAGGCCGAATACACCTTAGCGCTCATTCGTGGGCTTGAAGGTGTCGCGTACGAAGGTGTTGAATGGCAAGTCAAACTAGAGGCGAGGCTGTTCAACACAGAAGATCGCCCTTCTTCAGATGCCTCCGCTGGGGCTGACTTTGCGATTGTCGTCTACATCCTCACACCAGATTACTCGATCCGGAAAGCGTTGTTATTCCGAACCACGTTCGGTTCACTTCCGGATCTTAAACAGCGGGACCGACAGCGTCTCGACGGTCAGCTTCGATCGATGTTGGAGATAACACGCGGACCGAAAATCCTCAATATCGAAGACATGCAATTTTGGCGGTTCCCTCGCGTCATCAGCGTACGAGGTTATCTCCTTGGCAGAAAAACTCAACGTCCTCCGCTTCAAGACTATTTCGTAAATCATGTGCTTTCAAGCCTCCACGGGGATACCCGACCGAAGTTCGTTTCCAAAATCTCCCAAAGTCCGCTTCACGTATTACGCATTTCCGTTATCGCAACGGGTTGACTTGGCGGGCGCTCAATTTCGTAGCCCGATCCATTTAATGTGTTTTATGGTGCCTAGTAGGTAGAGCAATTATTGAAGTTACATTGTTCCTGTGATCCCCCCGATGACTAGCCGAAGCCTGTGGTAAGATCTAATATCACACTTTTTGGAGGATTTTTGTGGCCGATAAAACAGTTGACGCCTACATCGTTGGCCTCGATGGATGGAAGGCGGAGGTAGCTGCGAGGATAAGAACGATCATCAAAGATGCTGCGCCTGAGGCCGAGGAATCGATTAAGTGGGCACAACCTGTCTACGAATTTAACGGACCCTTCAGCTATTTCAAGGC
>JABAOH010008544.1_pt1 | contig 12039 bp, 11 predicted proteins | sample 7062181 | NCBI WGS metagenome assembly JABAOH01 (sample SAMN14538630, study PRJNA623070) | marine sediment metagenome | biome: marine biome [ENVO:00000428]; feature: marine pelagic biome [ENVO:01000023]; material: deep marine sediment [ENVO:00002113]; isolation source: pool of 5 deep marine... | reverse complement strand
GCAGGGGTGATCTTTTCATCACCAGTGTGGTCAAATGCCGCCCCCCCAAGAACCGCATTCCCCGAAAGCCGGAATGGGAGACATGTATGCAAGCTCATCTCCGGCGCCAGATTGATGTAATCGACCCTACGATCATTTGCCTTTTGGGAGGGGTTGCCACCAAGGCCCTCCTGGGGAAGGATCGGCTCTCGGAAGGGAGGGGAAGGATGTTTCGCAGGGAAGGGCGGATCTTTTTCCCCACCTATCATCCAGCCGGTGCCGGAAGAAACCGCTCTTGGTACTGGGCTTTTTCCGAGGATATGGCCAGGCTTCACAGTTTTGCACAATCCACATGATACAATCCTTCCATCACAATTCGAATACCAAGGGAATGCCCGGGGCTGAGATGCTCCTGAATTCCAGGAGATCTTCGAAACAATCCTTCAAAGGATTTCGTAATTTAAGGACCGTTTCTCCTCAGGGATGGAATTGCCATTTTAGATCCGAGATTTTATGATGGCAAGTTCGAGTTGATCCGCGGCATCCTCAGCTCTGTCTGATATCTCCACGATAGTGTGTAGACAGAGTCTCAGATGGACCTTGTGACCCCAGTCAAGGGAAGCGGTAAAGATCTGCCGCGTCAGGTCCCACTCGATCTTATCTACATCAGATTCTTTGATGCCAACCTGTTTCGCTTTTTCCCGTATTACCTTAACCTTCCCTCCTTCCCCAAGGTAGTTCAACATGGCCTCCTTGAGGGGACCGAAAATGCCGAACGATTCGTTGGTTATGCGAAGAAACTGCGGCTTCAATTCCTCGGGGATCTGAGGGCGCTGATCCAGGAAGAAATCGCAGCAGGCTTCTGCGGCATCGCATACCTTATCAATCCTCTCTACCACATTGTAAATATCCTCTCGGATCATTGGCAAATAAGCTCCTGAATAGAGCTTATCCCGGATGTTGTAGCGGATAAGATCGGTTTGTGTCTCAATACCGTCCACCTTGAGTGCCAGAGATTTTGCCTCAGGTATCTCTCCCCTGAGATAGGTTTCGACAGTTTCCACAGCTGTTGTCAGGCACTCCTCTGCCGTATCAAGATACTTTAGGATGAGATCAATCACCTTTTTTTCTTTTTTGAAGATCAACTCTATCCCTCCTTCCGAGAAGTTCCTTCCCGCCGGAATACCTTCACGTAATAATCGTATCAAACTACATGGTTAATTACAAACCTCCAGATATTGGGAGTTTACCCTCAGCGGTCTGAGAGAAAAAACTGTCCCTGTTCATTGATGCTGTCGATCCGGTATAGTTCATCCGACCACGGTGACAAGCTTGTACAAGGGAAAGGAAAAAGAGAGAGATACTGTTCGTCATCATTCCCCCATGCTTTGGCCAACGATCAGGAGGAGCTTGTTTCCTTTCCCTTGCTCTCCGGGTCTGTAGCGGTTTACTCGGGTATAGGGACGTTACCCAACAAGGGCGTCAAAGTTCACCTCGGGCAGGAAATCATCTGAGAATTGAGGGAAGACTCGTGATGGGACATTGCATCGAACAGGAGAGGTCTTGGAGAGGTGGCATTCTCGTCTCACTATCTGGTATTGTGTTATTATTAAGGGGCGAAAGAGGATCTCCGGAGCGGGAGATACCATGGTGAAGGGGAAAGGCACGAAGACCGAGACTTATATCGGCCTTGGCATTCTGTTAACCCTGGCTGGGATTGCAGTGGGGATCTTCCTCAAGCAATTCCAGTATAACCCGGCAATCTTTGTGGGTATTGCTCCTAGGCCGGGCAGTGCTGCCGCTCCCACAGTCGATCTATCTGGAGATATCTTCACGGATCTAGCTGAAGGCATTGTGCCCTTAAGCCCACCGGAGATATTCGGGCCCGACAATCTCTCCGACAAGATTAACGGCAAGGCTGAACTGTATTTGTCGGCGGGTTTTTTACGCCTTCTATCACAGCGATTTGCAGAAGCGCGAGACCGGAACTCCTGGATGGAGGTGTTTGTATATGACATGGGAACCATCCGAAGGGCCTTTGCCGTTTACAGCGTTCAAAGACGCCCGGATGCCGAGAATGTTTCCCTGACTGACTTTGCGTATAGGACGGAAAATGCGCTGTTTTTCGCTCATGGTCGATACTACGTGGAGGTGATAGCCGCGGTCACCACGCGAAAGATGGACGAGGTAATGCAATCATTCGCCCAACGGTTTATCGAGAAAACGGGAGCGCACGATGAAAGGATAGACGAACTGACATTGTTCCCCCGGGAACACCTTGATGAAGACAGCATAATACTTCTCATTTCCGACGCCTTCGGCTTTGATCGTTTCGACGATGTTTTCATGGCGAATTACACCCTGGAAAATACGGAATTGACAGCATTTCTTTCCGTGCGGAGAGACTCGTCAGAGGCTTCGGAACTTGTTGTGGCCTACCAGAGGTTTCTCATTGTAAACGGCGGGGTCGACGTAAAATCAGGTACGGAAATCCCGGGGGCTAAGCTCGTGGAGATCCTTGACACCTTTGAACTGATTTTTAGCCATGGAAGATTCTTGGCCGGAGTCCATGCGGCAGAGGACAAGGGTCATGCCGAGAGGTTAGCCGTCACGTTGATGCGAAAACTATCCGAGGCCGGGGCGTGAACCGACAGTCGAAAGACGATTCTATGAATCGAAGGGAATTCCTGCTGAGAACAGCCAAGGCCGGCGCTTCGGTTGCTGCAGCCTGTTCCCTGAGCTATTGGCTCTATGACAGTGCGGGCCCTGGGGCACCCCAAAACGGGGATGAGCTCGTAACGTTACCGAATTTTTCCATCCCTGGCCTCGGTGGCAAGATGAGCATCGTGGGCGGCCAGGATCGGATACAGACTGTCAACCGAGCCATGATGGGTATCGGCGGCATAGGGGCCTTCATCAAGAGAGGTGACCGGGTACTGCTTAAAGTCAATGCGGCCTTTGCGACACCGCCAATGCTGTCGGCCACGACGAATCCCCAGCTGCTCGCCGAAATCGCCCGTCTGTGCTTCAAGGCCGGTGCTTCATCAGTGGTGGTCACCGACAATCCGATAAATGACCCGGGGAGCTGTTTCACCCTGACCGGGATAGCCCAGGCCGCGGAGTCGGTTGGGGCGAGCGTCTTGTTGCCCAAAGTGGATTTTTTCAAACCGACAACCGTTTCCCGGGCAACCCTGATAAAAAAATGGCCGTTGCTCTATGGTCCGTTCATGGGCATCAACAAGGTGATAGGAATAGCCCCCGTCAAGGATCATCATCGCAGTGGCGCATCGATGGCCATGAAGAATTGGTATGGTTTGCTTGGGGGCAGGCGGAACATATTCCATCAGGATATCCACAACACCATCAAGGAACTTGCAATGATGGTAACCCCTACGCTGGTCATCCTGGACGGTACGACCACCATGATGACCAACGGTCCGACTGGAGGGTCGTTGGCGGATCTAAAAAAGACAAACACCATGATCGTCAGCACGGACCAGGTGGCGGCGGATGCTTTTGGGGCCACGCTGTTGGGGAAAACCCTTGCGCAGCTTCCCTATATCTCCAAGGCAGAGGCGTCAGGTGTGGGTACGGCCGACTATGTATCGCTCAACCCAGTACGTGCATCAACTGGCTGATCCTCCTGGGAGAACCGAATGAGAATCCTGGCGGTTAGACGAATAAGCCAGATTTTCTTTGTGGTCCTTTTCCTCTGGTTCTGCATCGTCAGTTCCCTCGGGGAGAAATGGTGGCAACTGCGCGGTTGGCCAGTCAACTGGCTGCTCCAGCTCGATCCCTTAATCGCTTTGGGCACCGTGCTGACTACCCATGCTCTCTATGCAGGCCTGGTGTGGGCGGCGGCTACCGTTTTTTTTTCGGTTCTTTTGGGAAGGTTTTTTTGTGGGTGGGTCTGCCCGTTCGGCTCTCTCCACCATTTCGTTGGCTTCCTGGGAAAGCGGGGGAAGCCCCCCCGGGACAGGATCGCAGTCAATGAATACCGCCGGGGCCAATCGATAAAGTATTATCTGTTGGTATTCGTGCTGACTTCAGCCGCGGGGAGCTTGATAGCCTATCTGCTGAGAGTTCCCGTGGCCCGGCCCATGATTGCATGGATTTTGGTGATAGCCGGTTTAGCCGTCATCTCCCTGTTCGCGATCTTGAAACTCATATCGAATCCACTCAAAGCGGCCGCCATCCTTCTGTCACTTGTGGGAGTTTGGATGGGACTGGGCTTTTTCCTTCCTCTTGATCGGGCGATTGACACCTCTCTGCAAATAGGGCTGCTCGACCCAATTGCGCTGGTCCATCGGTCAGTGAATCTCGTCCTATTGCCCGTGGTTGATTCCGGAGTTCAGAGGCTCTCAGTCAGCCTGCGATACTACGAAGATGCCTGGTTGATTGGCGCGATCTTTCTGGTGACGGTTTTCTTGAATTTGCGAATACCTCGTTTTTACTGCAGATTCATCTGCCCTCTGGGTGCCCTCTTAGGTGTGCTCGGGCGATATGCACTGTGGAGAATAGGCAAAACACGGGGTGACTGTGCGAATTGCAGACTCTGCAATGTCGACTGCGAGGGCGCCTGTCAGCCTTCCGGCCGGATACGGATAAGCGAGTGCGTGCTCTGCATGAATTGCCGATCCAGCTGCGAGGAAGGCCTGATAGGCTACCGCATGTCACCATCCGCATCCGGGGAAATCACCCTCCCGGATATCTCCCGGCGGGGATTCGTCATAACGCTCGTATCTGGCATAGTAGCTATTCCCACGCTCCGTCTGACCGGTAAGGTTGGTCCAAACTGGCATCCCCGTGTCATTCGGCCGCCCGGAGCACTGGCCGAGACAGACTTTTTGGCTCGTTGCCTCAGGTGTGGCCAGTGCATGCGCATCTGCCCAACGAATATCATTCAACCCGCGGGCATGGAGGGCGGTCTGGAAGGCATCTGGACGCCAATCTTGAACTTCCGTATCGGCACAAGCGGTTGCCAGCTGAACTGCATCGCCTGCGGGCAGATCTGCCCATCGGCGGCAATCCGCCCCATAAGCTTGGATGAAAAACTGGGTCGGAACGAATATGCCTCTGCCGGTCCCGTTATACTGGGAACGGCCTTCGTGGATCGCGGCCGGTGCCTGCCCTGGGCAATGGATAGGCCATGCATCGTCTGCCAGGAAAATTGTCCCACCAGCCCCAAGGCCATCTTTACGCGGGAAGACTTCAGCACGGTTAGGGGCGGAGTCCTGCGGGTGAAAAAAGCCGATTCGCTGACAGTGGTGTTTGAGGGAGATCTCCTTCAACCAGGCCGATTCGCCACAGGGGATTATTACTGCAAGGTCGCCACCGAGGCGGGTGACCACCGCAGACGGATTGTTGATAACACTGCCAACACCCTGACCATCGCCTCGAGCCGGCCGTGGCAAAGGCCGCCTCCTCCTCAGAGTTTCGTTCACATACAGGTCCGGTTGCAACTTCCCTTTGTGGACCTAAAACTCTGTATCGGCTGTGGTATCTGCGAACATGAATGTCCCGTCAGGGTAAAAAGGGCCATACGGGTGACGCCGGAGAATGAGTCGAGGGGCAGGGAACGATCGTTGGTTTTACCAATGGCAGGCCGAAATCAATGAGGTTTTTTATCCGTTCGATACCATAGTGGCAAACAAATGGGTTCGTTTTAGGAGGTAACGGGATATGTGTGGGAAAGGAAAAAATCTCTCGCGTCGGGATTTTCTGAAGGTCACAGGAGCATCTGGCATTGGTTCTCTTCTCACCGCGACGGGAACCTTGGCAGTCCCTGCCGGCCTCCGTGTCGAAAAGAAAGTTGAGCGTCCCATGGTCCCTACGCGGCCATTCGGAAAAACTGGGGTAGAAGTCTCCATTCTGTCCCTTGGAGGGATATTCGACATCCAATCCAATCAGCTCACCTTGAGGAAGGCACTCGAATGGGGCGTTACCTACTGGGATACAGCCACCAGTTATGTCGGCGGGAGGAGCGAGATCGGCATCGGCAAATACTTTTCCAAACACCCCGAAGCACGCAAGAAGGTCTTTCTCGTGACCAAATCCGGCGCGTCCAACCCGAACCGAATGACCAAACACCTGGATCGGTCCCTGGAGAGGATGAAGACCGATTACATCGACTTGTATTTCATGCACGCCGTGAGCAGTATCGGGGAGGTGACTCCCGAAATGAAAGCCTGGGCAGAAAAGGCCAAGGCCGCGGGAAAGATCAGGTTTTTCGGGTTTAGCACGCATAGCAATATGGAGGAGTGCCTGCTCCCAGCGGCCAAGCTTGGCTGGATCGACGGCATCATGACGACGTACAACTACAGGCTCATGCACACCGATAGGATGAGGGCTGCGGTGGAGGCCTGTGTGAAGGCAGGAATCGGTTTAACCGCGATGAAAACCCAAGCCGGCTTCTCCTGGGGGCCGGTGGGGAGGGAAAACAAAACGACCTTAAGGCTCACCAAGCAATTCCTAGAGAAAGGATTTACAAAACAGCAGGCCAAGCTCAAGGGGGTCTGGGAGAATCCTATCATTGCCAGCATCTGCTCGGAAATGCCGAACCTTAAGATCCTGATGTCCAATGTGGCCGCGGCGCTCGATAAGGTGAAACTTTCGGGCGACGATATGAAGCTGCTGGAGCGCTATGCCCGGGAAACATCCACGGGTTATTACTGTGCGGGCTGCGCACATATTTGCGAGTCGACATATGCGGGTAAAGCACCGATAAGCGACGTTATGAGATATCTGATGTACTACCACAGCTACGGCGACTGCGAACGGGCCAAGACATTATTTGCTGCATTGCCGATGGATACCCGTAAGCACATGCCCACGCTGGACTATTTCCGCGCGGAGCGAAGGTGTCCACAGGGTATCCCGATAGGGAAGCTGATGAAGGAAGCTGCCGAAATACTGGCTTAACCTCGCCTCGCACCTCTAGACTTTCCGAATGACGCTGTTAGGTTACTTCCCCTTGGCAAGTCATGAAATCAATAACTGTCGGGGGTAACGATCACCAGCGGGTTACCGTGTAAAGTGGGATCAGTTCCTTGAGCAATTCCTGGGAACGATGCGGATTGTAAATGCCGCACGCGCAGGGTGTTGCCAAAGTCAAACTTCCCTCCCAACAACTGAGTTTCCCCGTCTTCACCTTGCGGATCACATCCCGGACGAGGTCCGGAGATACCATCCCGTGTCCGCACATGGTGGTGAACTGCCGGATATCAGGGGGAGGCAGTCGATCCGTCCTTCCATGTATCCCCAAAGAGAGGTTGATGGTGTGAGGATTTAACCCGACCTCAGAAGCGACCTCCCGCACCCGGTCGATGAGGCCGCTTACGACAATAGATATTCCCTCGTCGGCCTCCTTGAGACGGATCAGAGCTTCCTTTAATTTTTCCCTGCCGTGGAAGGCGGAGTAGACTCGGGCGCCGTCCTCGACGCTGTTCAGGACTTCATCGGGAGTTACCCCGCTATAGAGGTTTCGACGCAGCGTAGAGACGATCATATTGGATGGACCTGCCAGATAGAGCAGCTCTATCAAACGGCGCACCTTAGGACCGCTCCCAACGTCGTTGAATCCTCGCGCCGGGTAGATGAAAAGGCAGGAGTCCCGCTCCAATGAGTCCAGCGTCCCTTCCCTATGCAAACTGTGTGTCATAGCACTCTCCTATTCTCAGGCCCGTCCAAGACCCATATTGATCTTGGCGTTGGGTCTCCACGAGAGTCCCTCAGATTCGATGACATCCAGAACCTCCTGAGGCACCTTAAGCCCCGGTTCCAGCTGAGTAATGACATCCAGACAAAAAACGCTGTCAATTTTCCGGGCCACTTTTTTTATCGTGCGCAGGATATGGCGCAGTCGATCACGCTTCACCTGTATTTCGATAATGGCACTGAGAACCCGTTCGCCAATCAACTCCGGTTTCAGATCCCCCGTCGTGGGATCCTGAATCATGGAGTTGAACGGGTTATGGGGCTCTATCTCATGGATGCCCGCTTTGACCAGCGCCCGGGTGATTTTTTGGATGTCCTTCAGGTCCATTCCGATGGTGGGTCGTCCCACCTCGATGAGAATTCCCACCTCATCGGGGCCGCACCGATTTGTGGCATCGTTCGTCTTAGACTCCTCGGTTCCACGGCCTTCGATCCCTGTGAGTGCGTGGGTGGCGTTGGGATCGCTGAAATACTTTCGAAGGGCCCGGGGGTATTCGTAGACATGAGAGTACTCCTCAATGGCATCCACGGGACAAACCTCAACCCGCAGGCAGCAGCCACATTCATAGCAGGCATCCTGATCTACGACGCTTTTAAGGTCCGCAAAGTGAATCGCATGTGTCGGACAGTACGGATGGCAACGTCCACAACCCACGCACATTTCCTTGTTGATAATCATGCTTTTACCTCCTGATGGAAGGTGAACCTGGATTGCCGCCGTTGGCTAAAAGAGGTTCCCACTAACCGAGAAAGCACCTTGCTGGACGGATGAAGAAAGTCATATATCCCTTCATCCATTTCCCTCTCGGTGATCATTGCTGCGTGCAGAGGCCCTGCCCCCGAAAGGTCACCTACCAATGCCCCCCCGACAATGCGGCCACCATGGATGAAAAGCTCACGGTGAATGCCTTCTTCTGGGGAGGCATAACGGATTACCTCGGCCCCCGGCACCGGTGCTCCAAGAATCGCCACCGACAGCCCATGAAGATTCATGGAGTTGGGCCGAGTCAGCACGTGAAGGGAAAATGGTACGGGTCTGTAAAGGTTAGCGCCGGCCAACTTTCCCTGAGTGACCGCCTGAGGCCAGATCCAGGGAGTACATTGGTTGCCTCCGGGAGTAGAAATCTTGACCGCATCCCCTGCGGCATAGATCTTTTCATCCCGTGTTTGCAGGGTGGGAGGCACCAGGAGTTCCCCATTCTCCAGCAGACCGGATCCCTCCAAGAAGCCCACATTGGGAAATGAGCCGATTGCCACTAACAGCGTATCGCACGGCAACCACTGCCCGCGTACCTGCACCGACTTTAGTGTTCCTTTTTCTGCCTTGATATCCTCCAGAACACACCCGAGCAAGACGCTCATTCCCATCCGCTGGAGATGGTCTTCGACAGGTTTGGCTGCTTCTGGAGTCAAAGCCTCTGGCAAGAGGTGATTTTCTCTCTCTACCAGGGATACGTTAAAACCTGAAGCCCCGAGTGATACCGCTGTTTTCACCCCAATAAATCCCCCCCCAAGAACCACGATCTTCTTATGTTCCGGGATCCACTTCCGAATATCTCGAGCCGTGGTGAGGTTGCGGACGGGAAATATTCCCCTGCATGGTTTATCGGCGCATTCACCGGGCATTAGCGGGTACCCTCCGGGAGCTAGTACCAGACGCTCATACTGGAGCTTCTCTTTGTTCTCCAGGTGGAGGGTTTGATTCGCCCTGTCCAGGAACTGAGCCTTTATCCCCGAGCGGACCCGAAGGAGATCGTCCTCCCCGGGCCGCCAGGAAAAGAGGTTCTCCTCTTCGACCTGCCCCGTCATGAACAGCGGCAAGAGAGTCCGGTAGTACCCGACCTCTCCCTCCGCTTCTATAAGGGTGATGGATTCTTCAGGCCAGCATTGCCTGCATGTGAGGGCAGCATGCAAGCCCGCAGCCCCTCCGCCAACGATCACGCATTCCATTTCGATGGTTCCGTCTCATGTAATTGAAACCGGTTTGAGGGCTCCACCTAGACCAGGAGGAGATACCCGCAGCCTTGTGCATCCTCTCGCCCCTCAGCGCTTGGTGAACCAATCCAGAACTTCCTGCGCGTGGGCAGGGTGGTCGAAATGGGTCAGAAGGCCGCCTCCAGCTGCGAGCTTGTCCGCCAGGAAATTCCGGACCCTTTCGCTCCCCCAGAGGGGAAGTGGAACCGCAATGCTTACCTTAAGCCCTAGGCTGGCCAAGCCGAGTGCCACAGATAGGTCCCCGCAGGCCTTCAAGCCGGTGAAGCAGATTCCCCGGAGATCATCCAGTCTCCCTAAAATGGCCACGGCCTTTAGGGCGAGCAGAGGACCTTGGTACGGATCAAGGATCCTCATCGGTTGCTCATGCCCTTCTGATATGAGTCCGTTCTTGAGCATCCACAGTGCGGCATCACCCCATCCGGCCACCAGGCAGTTTTCTGCCCGGAGGGCAGAAGCCACCTCCATTGGGACCCACCCACAGGACAACTGAGGAGTGTCTACTCCACCCAGGAGCGCCAGCCTGGCGGCGGAACCCTTTCTTTTTAAGGAATCTTCCAGGTCCTGGGCAGCCATGATCACACGGGCTTCCTGCACGAGGGCAGGGTCTGGATTGAAGCTCGTTGGCGTGGGGATGGTGCTCCTCTGACGCGCGAGACGCAGGATTTTTCCTGCCTTCCGCATCTCTTGGTCCGCAACTATGGGCACCTCAATCTGTCGGCAGAGCTCTGATATTGAAGGATCTGCCCCTGAGCCGGCCAGGACGAGGTTGATTTTTCCCGAAATTAACGACAGCTCCGCTTCCCCCGAGGTGCAGGCAAAAGGTAAAAAGCCGTCGTTCGTTCGAATCCAGTCTCCCAAAGAGACGAGTTGCACCCGGACCGATGTTTTCCGCGAAGATTCCTGAAGGAGGGTTTCTATGACCTCAGAGGAGGGGTTCCCGCATATCCCTATGGTGATTTCATCACCTGCGAGCAGCCCATATCCCGCTCTGCATAGCGGACTCCCCGGGGCACCTGATGAATCTTCCCTCAGTTCTAAGAGCCCCAGCGACAAGATTCCCAGCCGTAAAGCTTGGCAAATCATCTGTTCAGGGGATTCCCGGGGCCTCTGTAAGATGAAGGCTGCCCGATAGATTTCCCCTATGGATAGGTCGTCACCTTCAAGATTCTTGAGGGCCTGGGTGACCATTTCATCCAGGGGTGGGGTCCATGATACCTCCAATACCTTACCAGGCGTGGAGATATCATTGAGGGTCTCCAAGGCCCCAATAAGGGAGAGACGCAGCAGCAGTGCGGCCACCATACCATCCCTGTCCAGCCCACAAACCCCACGTTCAGGGCCGCGGCCAAGGGGATCGATTCGGCAGGGGCCCTGCAGACAGCCAAAAGGACAGCTCAATCCCACTCGGAGAAAACCATCTTGGGGCTGGAGCCTCTCGTAGCGATCCCAGGTGAGTTTGACTTTCAGGTCGGCCGCATAACGCAGAAGGTCTTGACTAATCGGATCCACTGTCCTTATGTGAATGGCTTCCATGGGTTTCTCTACTCCTCACCGATGTAAGAAACGGTTAGTGTGAGACATGAGGTTACCGTTCAAGATCCAGCACCAGCAGTCCCCGGTTTTTATCGTTGATCGACAGGGTTTCGTTTACCCTCCGTCGTCTTTCGCTCAGCATCCCCTCGAAATCATCCAGGTCCACCAGTTCAAGGGCGTGCGTGGGACAGACCTCAACGCAAACAGGGTTTTCCATGAAGGCACATCGGTCACACTTGAGCGCATATTCTCTCTCGGGCCATGGAAGAATAACCCCGTAGGGACAGTACATCGTACACGTCCAGCAAGCAATACAGCGGTCCTCGCGAATGACAACGAGATTTGTCTCCGGCTCACGGTCCAAGGCCCCGCTGAGGCAGGCATTCAGACAGGGTGCGTTTAGGCAATGGCGGCATTGGAGGGGAAGGGGTACTTCATTACTGCCCTCTACGCGAACGCGAGGTCGAGGGGATGGTGATTCCTGAACCGCTTTCAGCAATGTCTTCTCATTGCTCCCTCTTTCAACAGCGCAGTACAGTTCACAGGTCTTGCATCCTGTACAACGATCCAGATGAACTCCTATAACTTTCACGGACGACTCCTCGGTTTCTATCTTTATGTCCTGCGAATATTGCTTTATGAGGAACCTGGTCTTGAAACATCAAGAGCTGATACCCAAATCCCTCAGAATGGGCTCCAATCTCTGTTTGCTCAATAACCGGTCTTCATTTGATCTCGGCAATTCAATGTTCAAAGTACCTTTGAAGCCAATACCCATGAGCAGTTCGAAGACCTTGCGGAAATCGATCTTCCCCT
>JABAOH010005923.1_pt2 | contig 12040 bp, 11 predicted proteins | sample 7062181 | NCBI WGS metagenome assembly JABAOH01 (sample SAMN14538630, study PRJNA623070) | marine sediment metagenome | biome: marine biome [ENVO:00000428]; feature: marine pelagic biome [ENVO:01000023]; material: deep marine sediment [ENVO:00002113]; isolation source: pool of 5 deep marine... | reverse complement strand
AAATAGTCTTCTCCCACGTTTCCAATAAACCCGGAAGTTACTCCCAAACGGGAAATTCCGCAGGCAACGTTGGCAGCAGAACCGCCGCCGACCATATCCCAGCTCCTGATTACGGTCTCCTGGTCAGGATCGGGAAACCTGTCTACCTTAGCCACTAAATCGACGTTTACCGCTCCTATAGAGATCACATCCATCTTCTCATCCTAAACTTCCCGCCTCGCCCCGCACGCTCTTCCTGAATCTTTCGCTAAGGGAGGTGAGACGTTCCTTGTTATTTCCCCTTACCACTTCCAGCAAGGGGAGCTTTTCTTTCCAGTTTTCTACCAACTCCATTACTTTCCTCTTACCTCCCTGGCAAAAAACATCCGCAAGAACCGAAATGGGAGATGTGTTTTCCGAAATACAGACTACTTCGGCTTTTTCGATTGCATATCTATTACCATTAAAAGATACTGCTAACCCTCCGTTTTCTCTTACAAAACTTAATGCCTCCCGGTCGGTGATGCTGTCTCCCACATACATAGCATCCTTAGGATTGTTATTGCATTTCTTCAGACTATCTTTTATGGCATCGACTTTCTCCCGACCTCCCACAGGATTAACCTCTTCCAGCATCCTGCCCGATTCCATGGAGACTATCTCTTTCCAGAAAATCTCTTCCAATCTATCTATAGCCTCTTTAGTTTGAGAGTTTAAGTTGTTAATTTCAGAAACATCTATCAAAGAATAAGCTAATATCTCTTTACCAAATTCCTTAAGCTTTCCTATCTCCTCCTTAGAGATATTGTACTTATCTATGTTTAGCTCAGTACAATAGACATTTTCCCGAGGAAACTCTATGACTTCGCAGAGCGCCTGAATGTAAGGCTGGTAACTGGTACTGACAATAAAGGAAGGCATCCTCTCCTGAACGAAACGGAGTGTCTCTTTAGCACCGGGCATTAAAAGAATATTATTTTTTGAATATTCTACAATTTTTCTATCTGTCGTGCCGTGGGCTTTCAAAAAAGGAAGGATCAATCTCAATGTATCTCCTGCCTTGTATCCTTCCCTTCCGGTTAATGCTAAAAAGTCATCATACCTGCTAAGCTGGGTAAAAAATTTCTCGCCTTCTGGGAGAAAATTGGTTGCCAGTTCTAAAGCGTTATCATTCTTGGAGATAGGCCCTTCGCAGTCGGTAATAAATTGCATCTTCTATTTTATAGTCTCGTTCAAGCAATAACCTTTTGTGGCTTCGCCCTCTCGAGTCATCACTCTCTTTTCCTCTATCCATACTTTTCCATCAGCAAATGCTTTTATTGTATGGATAACCAGAGGAGATTCTCTCTTGAATTCTTCTTCCCGGATTTTAGAGAAGAGCTTGCAGTAGTTACCTGTAGAGTAGTACTCCTTCCACAAAGGCTCGTAATCTCTTCCTACAATGGAGAATGTGCAATAGGAGATGGGAGGACCCTTGTCTAATTCGGGCGTGACCAGATGCATCATACAACCCGCTTCTTTTGCATTCGACTCAATCAATTTTCTCATCACTTCCTGCCAGCTGCCCTGCGGACCACCGGGTGGCGCTGGATGTAGATTCAGAATGTTGTAAGACTTACACATTTCGGGTCCGATTATAAGCATGTAACCTACGAGATAGATGTCAAAGGATTGAGGAATTCTCTCCATTATCTCCTTATCATACTCATTTCTCCACTGGATAAGAAGAGGAGAATCGCTTCCCACACTCTTGCTTTCCTCAACAGCCTTCTTTCTCATATCCCTCTTAAAATTTTTAGAAGAAAAAGTGATTACCTCAATCCCAGAGTCTTTCACCAATTTAAGAAACGATTCGGTTATCTCTTTTTCTCCTTCTTCTCTATTACAAAATAGATAAGCTATCTCTCCGTTTATGACTTTTTTTTCAATGCTATCATATATTCCTTGAAAAAGCTTAATCGCTTCACTATCTCTTCCCGTAGAGAATATTCCAAACTTATAGCTCATGCTATCTTCACCTGGCGCCTGCCAGATACTATTTTTCCAATACGCCGAGCCTGCGGTAAGCGAGATAAGAGTCTCTTTCTTCTAGCCGGGGAGACAATCAGAACCATACCTATCCCCATATTGAAAGTATGAAACATTTCTTCTTCCTTAATCTTTCCTTTTTTCTGAACCGATTGAAAAATTCGGGGAACCTTCCATGAACCCTTATGGATTATTGCCCGACACCCCTGAGGGAGAATGCGAGGAATGTTATCAATAAATCCTCCTCCGGTGATATGGGCAATTCCCCGCACAATAGACCTTACTGAAAGAATCTCTTTCACGTATATCTTTGTCGGCTTCAATAACTCCTTACCTAGTCTTTTTAATTCTCTCTGGGAGAAAATCTTTCGCACCAGAGAGAAACCATTACTATGCAAGCCCGAAGAAGGAAGACCAAAAATTATGTCGCCCGGCTTAATCTTTTTTCCGTCTATTACTTCCTTTCTATCCACAATGCCCACACAAAAGCCGGCTAAATCGTATTCGCCTCTTTTATAGAAGCCTGGCATCTCAGCAGTCTCTCCTCCTATTAATGGGCAACCACCCTGAAGGCAACCCTTATGAATTCCCCTAATTACTTCCTCAGCAACTCCCACATCCAGCTTTCCCGTGGCAAAGTAGTCGAGGAAGAACATAGGTTTTGCTCCACAAGTTATAATGTCGTTAACACACATTGCCACAAGGTCGATTCCCACTGTATCATGCTTCTTTATGAGCTGTGCAATTTTCAGCTTTGTCCCTACCCCGTCAGTGGAGGCAACAAGAAAGGGCTTCTTATATCTTGCCAGCTCCATCGGGTAAAGACCCGAAAATCCTCCAATTCCAGAAACAATCCCTTTTATTTTCTTTACCAGCTTCTCTGCTTTCTTTATGTCCACACCCGCCTGTTTATATGTCACCATAAGTTAAACTCTCTCCTCTTCTTTAATACGCTCCCTTCCCTGAATATGCTCTCTTTCTTCAATATGCTCCCACTGCAGTGGAGAAATAACCGCCTGACCAATATTGGTTAAATGGTCTCCTATCTTTTCAAAATTACTAACCATTTCCAGAAAGACTATTCCCGAAAGTACCTTACACGTTCCTTCCTCTAACCTCTTAACATGATTTTGATTTAACTCATCCCTCAAAAGATTAACTTGAGACTCCCTCTCAATTACCTTCTGTGCTTCCTTAACCTCGTTTGTCTTAAGTGCAGAAATAGCCTCCTCCACCATCTGACCGATTTCTCCTTGTATCTGGCGGATTTCGCTAATCGCCATCTTGGAGAAAGGTAACTTTTCATCGATTTTCCTTCCTGCCAGGTCCCTTAAGTTTTCCGCATGGTCGCCCATTCGCTCAATATCATTAATTATATGCAAAAGAGAGGGTATCTTCTTCGACTCTTCCTCGCTCAATTCCCTCTGCATCAACTCCACCAGATAATTTGAAACGGCCATCCTCAAACTGTCCACAGCCTCTTCGCCCTGGGCAACCTTATCCAATGCCTTAATGTCGTTTTTCATAAATCCTTCAATAGCATCATCTATCATTTCTTTAACCAGGTTTAGAGTATGAATGGCCTCGTAGACAGCTGCTTGTAAGGCCAAGACAGGCGTGTTTAATAGGTGTTTTTCCAGATGCCTCGGTCCCACTTCCACAACAGTCTCCTTGCCAGGAACAGTCTTTTCAATCGTGCGCGCCATAACTCCTGCCAGGGGAAGGAATAGTGCGGTAATCATCACATTAAATATTGTATGGGCATTAGCACATTGCCGCATTATACTGGGTGCAGTAGCCTCAATCAAACTTTGATAATAGGGTAGAAAAAGCAAGAGAAGAAGTACACCTATGACTTTGAACGTAACGTGCGCAATGGCTGTCCTCTTCGCAGAAATAGTTGTGCCAATGGAAGCAAGAAGTGCAGTTATACAGGTACCGATATTATCTCCCAGAATTAGAGGTATTGCTCCTCTTAAGTCTATTAACCCCACAGAAGCTAAAGCCAAAACTAAACCCACTGTAACACTACTCGATTGCACAATCATTGTTACTATCATACCAGTGGCTATACCAGTGATAGGCCTCTTGCTAAAGATGATGAAGGCGTTACGCACAGACTCACTAGCTCCAAAAGGTCCCACTGAACCCGTCAATATCTTCAGACCCAAAAAGAGAATACCAAAACCGAACAGAAATTCTCCAATATTCTTATAGAATTTCTTCTTGGCGAAGAAGTTCAATCCCATACCCAGCCCGATAATGGGTAAAGCGTAATCAGTCAATTTAAAAGCAATTAGTTGAGCAGTAATTGTCGTACCAATATCGGCTCCCAAAATCACGCCGATTGCCTGTCTCAAAGTCATCAATCCAGCATTTACAAAACCAACCAACATAACCGTAGTAGCGCTGGAGGACTGAATAAGTGATGTTACTCCTGCACCAACAAGCATGCCCATAAAGGGTGTAGAGGTTAGGGCAGCGAGGATTTTCCTGATTTTATCTGCAGAGGCCTTATGTAGTCCGGCACCCATAAGATGTATGCCAAATATAAATAAACCCAGCCCGCCAATTACGCCAAATATTGTCTCTCTAATCATCTATTATTTACTCCTCAATTATGAAGTTGAGTATTTCTGGTAGCCCAATCTTTCCAATCTTTTACTTTTCTTCTCCACATCCTTTGCCAAGTCAGCTTTATATTTCTTCAATTCTTTCCGAATATGCGCGTTACTTAAAGCAAGAATCTCCACTGCCATAATACTTGCATTTATTGCCCCTGACTTCCCAATGGCCATGGTAGCCACAGGCACTCCTTTGGGCATCTGCACAGTAGAGTAGAGAGAATCTCTTCCTTTCAATGGACCTGTATGCATAGGAACTCCAATCACAGGAAGAGTAGTGTGAGCAGCAATTACTCCCGCAAGATGTGCTGCTCCACCAGCGCCAACAATCAAAACTTTCAGTCCCCTCTTTTCCGCTCTCTTAGCGTAATCGAGTGTCCTCTTAGGAGAACGGTGTGCAGAGGAGATTGTCATCTCATAAGGGACCTTAAACGTCTCCAACATTTTTGTCGACTCTTTCATAGTGGAAAGGTCCGAATCCGACCCCAGCACTATCCCCACTACCGCCTTTTTCATTTTCTCTCCCTATTTAAGAAAAGTTGATTTTGAAGAGATTGGGAATTTTAGCAAGGAAACGAGGCTGACAATAAGAATTTCAAGCAGAATTTTGTTTGAGCCCCGATTTATCGGGGCGAGTTTAATTCTGCGCCCTGCACAAGCCGAAGTTTCCGAGCGGCAAAGAATTCCCCGGCGAGCGAAAAATCAACTTTTCTCTATTCTTAATCCTTTGGCTCCAATATCCTTTCTATAATGCATTCCCTCAAACCTGATTTCTTTGACTGCTTCATAAGTCAAATCTATTGCTTCTTTCAGGGTATCCTTCCAACCAGTGACTCCCATAACCCGACCACCAGAAGTTAAGAAACGGTTGCCATCCTTCTTCGTTCCCGCGTGGAATACATAGACACCATTCCTTTTCCCAACTTTATCCAGCCCCAATATCTCCTTGCCCTTCTCGTACGACCCTGGATATCCTCCTGAGGCAACCANNTCGAGCACTTTTGGCCCCTCTTTAGTAACCATAATCCCGGCGTATACTACCCCTTTAAATTCTATTCCTTCCTTTTTTACTCCTCCAAGAAAATTGTTGAAAATCCTTCCTTCTGCCCAGGAATAGACATCGTCAGTTACCACCGGCGCAGGAGCATACGCTCCCATCCCTCCTGTATTTGGCCCTTTGTCCTGATCGAAGATTGGTTTATGGTCTTGCGAAGGTATAGTAGGAATGATAGTCTCTCCATCACAAAGTCCAATCAGTGATGCCTCTTCTCCTTCCAATTTTTCTTCTATAATAACTTTATTGCCCGCATCACCGAATATCCTATCCTCCATAATTGAGCGAACCGCATCCATGGCTTCCTCTTTCGTATCACAAACAATTGAACCTTTTCCTGCTGCCAGTCCATCAGCCTTGACTACACAGGAAGAGCGCGAAAGCTTTTCCACATAGGCTAAGGCATCCTTTGAACTTTCAAAAACTTCAAATTCAGCAGTGGGGATATCATATTTTTTCATGAAATTCTTCGCAAATACTTTACTTCCCTCCATCTCCGCTGCCTTCATACTGGGCCCGAAAATCCTCAGCCCCTTAGCCCGGAAAAAATCGACAATTCCCGCTACCAGAGGAACTTCCGGGCCAACAACAGTCAAGTCCACATTCTCTTTCTTTGCAAATTCTACCACCTCAGGAAAATTTAGCGGGTCGCGAGAAACACACTCCGCAATTTGTGAAATCCCTCCATTTCCTGGAATACAATAAATCTTAGAAACTTTTTTACTTTGTGCCAGCTTCCACACCAGGGTATGTTCCCTTCCACCAGAACCAATAACCAGAACCTTCATATCCCACCTTCCTCTTCTTTAAAAATTTCCATCCAGAATCAGTCGATCAAAATCAGTGCCCACCTTCGATATCAAAACAACCATCGATTTCGTAACTAACCTTTGACTAATTTTTGGTAGGCTTGCTGGTATTTTTCTCTTGTCTTTGTCACAATTTCTTCAGGTAATTGGGGAGCAGGGGGAGTCTTATCCCAGTTGAGGGATTCGAGGTAGTCGCGGACAAATTGTTTGTCGAAGCTCAATTGGGGTTTTCCTGGCTGGTAACTCTCCTTATCCCAGAACCTGGAAGAATCGGGAGTTAGGATTTCATCGATAAGAATAATCTCACCATTGAGGATGCCGAACTCAAATTTGGTATCGGCAATAATAATTCCTCTGGAGAGAGCATAATCGGTTGCCTTTTTATAAGTGGCGAGGCTCTTCTCCTTGAGAAACAGGGAGACTTCTTCTCCTTCATTATCAATTAACTGCTTTTCAGTTATGTTTATGTCGTGGTCTCCTGACTGGGCTTTGGTGGCTGGAGTGAAAATAGGCTGGGGAAGTCTATCCGATTCTCTTAAACCTTCGGGCAAGTCAACGCCACAAATCTTACCTTCCCTCTGATAGTCTTTCCAGGAGGAACCTGCAAGATATCCCCTTACTACACTTTCTATGTTTATTCGTCTCGCTCTCTTCACTAACATAGAACGGTCTTTCAAAATCTCCTTATAGGGAGAAAGCTGGGAAGGATAGTTTTCAACATCTCCAGTAATCAGATGATTGGGGACGATATCTTTTAAATAATTGAACCAGAAAAGTGAGAGCTGGTTGAGAATTTTACCTTTATCGGGTATGGGAGTGGGAAGAACGACATCAAAGGCAGAGATTCTGTCTGTGGCTACAATTAGAAGTTTATCGCCCAGATTGTAAATATCCCGCACTTTCCCTCTAAAGAAGAGAGGTATCCCTTCCAGCTTAGTTTCTCTAACTGCCTGTGAAGCATTCATAAAGTTCCTTCTAATCCCCCTCACCCTAACCCTCTCCCCGAGGGGAGAGGGGATTTTATTTTACTTTCCCATGCCCACTCGTTGGGCTTTCTGAAGTATCTTGCCTTCCAACTTTATTTCAGGAGCAATAATTATTTCCGTGAGATGCATCTCTTTAATGTTCTTCGCACCTACATTGCCCATACCCGTTCTGAGTGCTCCCACCAGATTCTGCGTGCCATCGTCCAGCTTGGCTGGTCCATACAAGATTTCTTCCAAGGTTCCTGTGGTGCCTACGTGAATTCTGGTTCCCCGCGGGAGGTTTCGGTGGGGAGTAGCCATTCCCCAATGGTATCCCCTTCCGGGAGCCTCTTTTGCCCGGGCAAATGCTGAACCAATCATTACTGCATCTGCCCCACAGGCAAAAGCTTTACATATATCGCCACCTGTATCCATCCCACCATCAGTGATAATGGAGATATATCTCCCGCTCTTCTTATAATAGTAATCGCGCGCCGAAGCACAATCTACAGTAGCAGTCACCTGGGGAACGCCTATTCCCAATACTCCTCTGGTCGTACAGGCAGCGCCAGGGCCAATTCCCACCAGAAGCCCGGCACATCCTGTCTGCATAAGTTCTAAAGCAGCATTGTAACTCACGCAGTTCCCCACAATCACGGGAATCTTCATCTGGGAACAGAACTTTTTGAAATCGAGAACCTCGTATTCTGTGGAAAGATGCTTGACCGTGGTGACCGTCGACTGAACCACAAAGATATCGCATCCTGCATCTTGAGCCAATTTGCCGTAGCGTGAGGCGTTCTGAGGAATGGAGGAAGCAACAGTTAACACCCCGGCATCTTTGATCTCTCTTATCCTCTCAGTGACAAGGTCTTCTTTTATAGGTTCTCCATAAATTTCCTGGACTAAGACCGTTGCTTCATTTGCACTGGCAGTGGCAATTTTTTTCAGAATCTTCTCAGGGTCTTTATATCGGGTCTGTATCCCTTCTAAGTTCAATACTGCCAATCCTCCCAGCTTGCCCATGGCAATGGCGAATTTGGGACCCACCACTCCATCCATTGCTGAAGCCAGGAAAGGTATCTCCAGCTTTAAATCTCCCAGCTTCCAGGTAATATCTACTTCGTTGGGATTTATGGTAATTTGACCTGGAACCAAAGCCACTTCATCAAAACCGTAGGCCCTGCGAGCCTCCCGGTCTCGACCTATAAAGAAAGGCATCTTACACCTCCAATAAATGAATTATGAATATAATAACTTTGCAGTGTAAAGCGCCCCCGACAAGTCGGGACACTCCATTTCATTTGGTTATCCTGTGCTACCAAATCCTCCTTCATTCCGCGCTGTCTCATCTAATCCTTCACACTCTTCCCATTCTATGGGTTCTACTTTCTTGAGCACAGCCTGGGCAATGCGCTCCCCTTTTTTAATCTCTACACTCTCTTTAGGACTGGTATTAAAGATGATAACCTTCACCTCACCCCGATAGGTGGAATCGACTGTTCCGGGAGTATTCAAAACAGTAAGTCCCTTATTTATCGCCAGTCCACTACGGGGTCTGATTTGTAACTCATGTCCTAAAGGAACAGCTACTCGTATTCCCGTAGGAATTAATGCCCTCTCCTGTGGCTTTAACGAAATGTCCTCTCCGGCATTGAACAGGTCAACCCCGGCATCACCTTGGTGTCGATACTGGGGCAGAGGAATATCTTTCCTTAATCTCATCACCTTTACTTTCAATCTCTAATCCTCCCAAGGAATAGTTCCCTTTGTGCCGATCGCTCAATTCACCCAATTTGGACTTATTCCAGTTGGAAACCCTGCTGAAGTATCCCACAATGCGAGTTATTCCATATACCTCAGTGGAACCACAATGGGAACACTTCTCTTTTAATCCCCTGGTCAGCCGATTGCACTTGCAGCAAACTGTAAATTCCGGGGAGATTGTCAGTTGTGCTGCTTTGGTAGTTTCCCAGGTCTTTTTCACCAGATTCATTATGGAAGCGGGGGATGGTTTCTCCTCGCCGATGAAAGCGTGAAGGATTGCTCCGCTCTCAATTATGGTATGAAATTTACTCTGCTTAACAATCCTGTCCACCAGATTTATGGGAGCGCTGGCGGAGAAATGTATACTGTTAGTATAGTAGAATTCCTCCTTCTCAACGTTTCCTTTAATCACCTCTTTTGCCTCTGGATACTCCCTGAGGTCAACCTTGGCCAGCCTGCGGGCAGCAGATTCAGCAGGGCTCTCTTCCAGGGCAACTCTCAAGCGATACTTCTTCTCGTATTCCTTTGCTTTCAGATACATAAAGGACATTATCTTCAATCCTAACTTGTAAATATCTTCATCTTCATGTAACTCTTTTCCCGTCAGATACTGTACGCATTCGTTCAGTCCAATAATTCCAATGATGTAAGTAACTTTTTCTAAGTCAACGTAAGCTCTGCCATCTTGAGCAATCTTTCCTAACTCCCACAAAGGCAATCCTTTTTCTTTCATCAACTCTCCGATGAATCTCTTCTTCTGAAGATGTGCTTCCATTGCCAAATCCATTGCTTTCTCTATTTCCGGGAACAACTTCTCTATTCTGCCTCTGCCTGCCCGGTAGGCCGCCTGGGGAAGGTTAATGGTCACATTCTGAAATCCACAAAATCTCATCGACTCGGGATGCTTGATAACGTAATCATCGCTGATTGTAGTACGCAACCTGCAGCAGGCAGAAAGGGTGACGTCATCCCGGTCGAAGACAAAATAAGGAACACCGTTCTCGCTGGCAATGAGGCAGGCGTATTCCAGTAGTTCATATTGTTTGGGGTCGGAAAACGTATCCGCATTTACGTGCAGGTCCATCTTGGGGAAGGCAAAGACATGTCCGAAACTATCTCCCTCTCGCCAGACATCCATCAATGCCTTTGCAAATACCTGCGCCTCCTCCTCATAATCTCCGTAAGTCTTTCCAGTATATTTCCCCCCGGGTCCAATTGCTGGAACGTCCTTCAGGTAACTGGGAACTCCGGTGTGGACATTTGCGTCCAGAAATAGAACCTGGCCGCCACGGGAGAATGCCGATTGGGATAAAGAAAAGATGAGATATTGGGCTTCCTGTTTGATGTCATCCGGGTTCATCCCCACCAGATAAGGAGCATAGAATACGTTTATGTAACCCACACCCAGAGCTCCGGCATAATAGGCTTGCATAGAGGCAAGGAAGGTGTTCAAATGTCCGGTAAGGGTGCGGGCATGTTTTGCTGGAGAGGAGATGATTTCCAGTTTCTCCATGTGCAAACCATACTTCTTAATATATTCCAGAGAGTGGCTACTGCAATTATGGGTTAAAATCCCACTACATAAGAATGTCCCGCTCTCCGTGGTCACATCATATACATATTCATCTTTTATCTTCACTTCCACTACATTCGTCACTCTGCTTGCCCCTTGAAAGGACCTCAGGCTTTTTCTGGCTGGTTTAAAGTCTATGCTTTGCAGTTTAATTGAAAGGGGACTAAGTAAATCATATACTTCCTGGGTTACTCCAAAGGAGACTCCGTATAGAGGGTAGTTCTGTTTTATCACTCGCCCCCTGTAAACCCGTTCCGAACCCATTCCTTCAACATTCCTCAATAAAGAGTCGAAACCTAAAACACTAGTAAGATGCTTTATCTGTGTTACCAGTGTCTTGGATGAGACCCGGATGTTAATTCTGGTGTTCGCCTGTTCTTTCTCGTTTCCTGTAATAGAGCCATCTCCATCGATTATTCCTGCCAGCATTCCTTTAAGAAATCTTTTACTATAGTGGCGGTAATACTGGGGTAAACATTTCAAGCGAGATAGATGCTGAATGCAAAATATTTCTCTAAGAAAATCGGCAAATAACTTATTGTAAATTCTTATTCCAGTGCAGCCGTTATCTTTTTTATCTTCCCCAAATTCGATTTTCAACCTCTTCAGGATGGCTTTTGCTTTATTAGCTTCTTCTTCTCCACAGGTAATCGTAGTCTCACATCCCAGGTAGTCCTTCCCAAGATATTCGCCATTCTTACGCCTGGTGACTGTAGTAAAATTTCCTTCGGCGATGAATAATCCTATTAACCACCCTGTTTCCTCATCTAAGGGAAATATTGCGGGAATTCTGTTCTTGCTACCATTAATATAGATGGTGCTTTCATCATAGGTGCAATTGTTTGCCTCTTTTATTTTTATATCTCTTGCCTCGCTGTTTTCACCCTGAGATGCTCTGTTTAGAAAGATTGCATCCGCCTGGCCCTTTCTCTTAAACTCAGCAACCAAATCTATCTGATCTGAATTGCTCAGAATGTTACTGGGATAGCAGGTTATCAGTTTCGTCTCGCCCGGGACAATTTCTCCTGCCACTATCTGGTCTAAGTTCTCATCGATCATAGGATGGTCTTCAGTAACTACAATGCCACTGCCATCTTCCGTCTTGATAAATAACATTTTCTTGTTAGCTTTATGACGGACAACTCTCAATAATTTTGTCCATCGATTATTATAGTCCCTGATATAGAAGTCCTTAAGAGGCTTGATTTCAAAACCATTCTCTTCATAACCAAATGGGCTCT
>JABAOH010000136.1_pt6 | contig 12041 bp, 7 predicted proteins | sample 7062181 | NCBI WGS metagenome assembly JABAOH01 (sample SAMN14538630, study PRJNA623070) | marine sediment metagenome | biome: marine biome [ENVO:00000428]; feature: marine pelagic biome [ENVO:01000023]; material: deep marine sediment [ENVO:00002113]; isolation source: pool of 5 deep marine... | reverse complement strand
GTGCTCAGGTCGGGGCTGATCACTGTCCAGCTCTCTCCTTTGTCAGTAGTCATGTGCACGTGCTGGCTCCCGACATACACCTTATTGTGGTCGTGCGGCGAAATATGGATCGGAAACGTCCAGTTGAAACGGTACTTGGCCACAGCGGCATGAGAGCCATAGATGGATTCCGGCCAGACATGGACTGTTTTGACATGTCCTGTCCTGTAATCCACCCGCTCCAGCATGGCATTGTAGCTTCCTCCCCAGACAATGTTGGGGTCCACAGGATCAGGGATGATGAATCCGCACTCCCCGCCAGCCGTTGTAGTCCAGAGCGACGCGGAACGTCCCCACCGAGCGAAGCCTCCGGTGCTGGGACCTTTATACGCAGGCCCGTCCTGCTTGCCTCCGTAGACGTAATAGGGAATCTGGTTATCCACGTAGACATGATACATTTGAGCGATTGGAAGAGTGATCCTCTGGAAAGTTTCGCCACGGTTGCGGGTGATGATGACTCCGCCGTCATTGCTGATCATGAAACGGTTCGGGTCTTTGGGATCCGCCCACATATCATGGCAGTCTCCGCTCCAGCGCACGGTCTCGGATGTGTAGCCGCCGTCAAATGTCCGGCTCTGGCTGTTGGCGGCAAAATAAACCTCATTCTCATCCCCCGGATTGACCATAATCCTGGAGGCATAATGCGGCCGTTCATTCAGGATGCGGTTGTAGCTGACCAGCCTCCAGCTCTCCCCTCCGTTGTTCGAGCGCCAGAGGACTCCGCGGTTCGGATGTCCGGTCTCCATCAATGCGTAGACGACATCCGGATTGCTGTGCGCGATGGCGATACCGACCTTTCCGATGGGAGGTGAAGGAAGCCCGCGGCCGGTGAGGCGTTTCCATGTGACGCCTCCGTCAACGGATTTCCATATTCCACCGTTCGGTCCCCCACTCTCTCTCCCGTAAGTCCTGATGACCAGGGGCCACGTCCCGGCGAACAGAATCCGCGGATTGCTCGGATTCATCGCGATCTCAAAACATCCGGTATTCTCATCCAAAAAAAGCACATGTTTCCATGTTTTACCGCCGTCAGTGGTGCGGAAAACTCCCCGCTCTTTCTGGGGGCCGTAGCAGTGTCCCAGTGCAGCCACCAGCACGATATCAGGATCATCTGGGTGAATCACAACACGGCCAATCCGTCCAGTCTTGTCCAGCCCCATGTGTTTCCACGTCCGGCCCGCATCCGTAGATTTGTAAACACCGTTGCCGATCGAGACATTACTGCGGATAAACGCTTCTCCTGTTCCGGCCCAGACTACGCTGGGATCGGATGGAGCCACAGCCAGTGCGCCGATGGATTGCACAGGTTGGTCATCAAACACGGGAAACCATCTATTCCCCGAATCAGTGGATTTCCAGATCCCTCCGGATGAAGCGCCGATGTAGTAGACCATAGGATCCCCGGGCACTCCGACGACGGCTGATGTCCGATTACCTGGAGGCCCGATATAGCGGTATCTCAACCGGCTGTAGGTCTCAGGGCTGACTTCCTGGGCATAGCACTGCAGCCATCCGGTCACAAGAAAAAGGGCTGCTGCCGTGATGGCCCAGAATCCAATCAACCTCTTGCTCTGAGCTTTAATTCTTGTCATGATGTCCCTCCTTCAGCCCGAAGAATCGGGCTCTGACTAGAATGAATAAATACAGACCTTTCCATCCCTTATCCTGTCCGCGATTTTGCGAGGAATCCAAAGCGAAATCCCATTGATAGGCCAAGGTTTCTCGATACGATTTTGTCTTGACAGAAAGAGGATGTTTTTAGCTGTTGTGGCATTAAAGAGATGGTAGTCGTCACTTTGAAGATGAATCTATTTTACTTCTATGCAAAGAAGTTTCAAGGATAAATTTAATTTATGAGATTGCCACGCAAGCTCGCAATGACACTACACACCCATCTTGTCATTCCTGTGGGATTGCCGCATTTCACGAGCAATGACAAGAATGAAATGTTGCTGAACTTTTAAGTAAGTATGACTTTCCCCAATTTCAGGAATGTCGAATGTTGAGATGCGACCCCTCAATCGCATTTCATTAAATGCTAAAAGGAGAGATTTGCTTTTTCAAATTTCAGCCCCTTAATTGAATTTTGATTCAACTTTTGATCCCATTCGGCTATAATTGTTCATTCGGAATGGAAGAAATCACATAATTTTACGTCTAAACGCTTAATATATATCAAGTGTGATTCTCCCGCTTAAAATTTTCGATTCAGTATGCCTGAAGAAGCAGACAACTCTATAACACACAGGCAATATGTCCCGGTCTTGCTGTGCTTATTTATCATAATGATGCTTTCCTTCTCCCCTGTCTTCAGCCAGGACCGCCAAAAGAGTTTCCGTATTAAACGCACCGCAGAACCTCCGAAAATCGATGGTTTCATCGAGGATCCCTGCTGGAAAAACATCCAGCCTGTGTCTGGCTTCATACAGCACGACCCTGTCAACGGCGCAAAGGCGTCTGAAGAAACCTACGTCTGGATGGCTTATGATTCCAAAAACCTCTATTTCGCTTTTTTTATGGAGGACTCCCAGCCTGATAAGATCTGGGCGGAGCTCACTCCGCGCAATGAATTTGAAGACAATGATTCCATCACTCTGATCCTGGACACCTACAACGACAAGAGAACGAGCATTCAATTCACTGTGAATCCTAGAGGCGTCCAGAAAAACTCTGTGGAAACCATCTGGAAATCCGATGCCATTATTAGAGAAGACGGCTGGAGCGCAGAAATGGCCATCCCTTTCAAATCCTTGAGATTCTCCTCGAAGGAAGACCAGGTCTGGGGAATAAATTTCGAACGATACATTTTCCGTTTGAACGAGGAGGATTACTGGACGCATGTCGAGAGAGATATTCCACGGCTCCACCAGATGGGCGAGCTCACCGGTCTCTCTGGAGTGCGCCCAAGCTACAATCTTGAATTCTTCCCGTATTTCGGGTACCGGTCAACGAAATGGGATAGCGAAGAAGACAGCAAGATGGCCTACGGACTGGATTTCAAATACGGGATACTGCCGAATCTCATCCTGGACATGACCGTCAGCCCCGACTTCAGCGAAGTGGAATCTGACCCGTTCATCTACCAGCTCTCTCCCTATGAAAACTATCTCAGGGAGAACCGTCCTTTTTTTTCTGAGGGCCGCCGATATTTCAACCTGTCCACGGAACACGGTTGGAGAGGCCGGAACAGGATGTTCTATTCCAGGCGCATTTCCAATCCTGTATTTGCGACAAAGTTATCCGGAAAGACCGGCGGTTATGCTTTCGGGATCCTGGGAGCGATCAACGACGAGGAAGATGTCGACGACCACTCGCATTACGGAGTTGTCCGAATCCAGAAAGACGTGTTCAAAAATTCTCAAATCGGGATATTCTATTCCGGGCGTGAACTCTCCGGAGAATATGACCACAACTTCGCAGTGGATTACAATTTCAATTTCAAGGATATTTATTATATCCGGGGCAGCAGTGCGTTTTTCTTCACGAACGATTCATCAGTTCGTAACAACGGCATGCATATCTTCCAGTTCGAAAGAGAGCCCGACGCGGGCCTGCAGTTGAATGTCACTTTCAGCAGGATCGAAGAGAATTTTGCGGCTGAAGCCGGATTTGTCACCCGGACAAACACCCAGAACATCGACATGGGATTCGGCTACGGCTGGAGATACAATCAAGGAAAGATTCAACGCATGGAATTTTCGTTGGGGGGAAACTTAAACCAGGATTCCCATGGAAACAGGACAGGACAGTCTCTTGACCTGTTTGGGAGGTTAAACTTCTTTTCAAGAATGTTTCTCCGGTGGAGGTTAGAAGCGGGGGAAAGCAAATATCAAGTGTACGATGAAAATGATGAACTTTTCTGGACAGAAAACTACATCAATTCATACGGGGGAGATATTAGCATACATTGGTACCGGGGAGGGTTCCTAAAAGATATAAACCTCGAAGCAGATTGGCAGAGAAGAGGTATTTATAATGAAGATTACACAGGAGTGGAACCCGGCACCCAGACCAGTGTTGAAGGTTCGCTCATTTTCAGGCCGGCCAGCAATTTTGAGTTTTCAGTGGGAGGAGACTGGATCCGCCAGGTTATCCAGCAAACCGGGGAAACGGTCTTTGACGGACTGACCTACGAGGTTTCTTTACACTATCAGTTGACACGATATCTTTTTCTGACTACTCGGCTTAAAGGAGAGACCAGAGAGGACCAGTACAATTTTGATTTTCTTATAGGCTATTATTTCGGAGCTGGAAACATCATCCAGCTCTCCTACAAAAAAAGTGAAAGAACCGAGGATTTTATTAGAGAAGGAGGCCGATCTTACACCCTGAAATTATCCTACCTTTTAAGGCTATAAATTCCATTTCCTTAAAATGTTGGGATGATTCTTCTCGGCTCCATTGAAAATGAAAAGAAATTGTGGATACTGAGAGAGAAGGTCGTTTAAATGGGAAAGTTTAAAGGTAATCTGAAGAAATCCTTCATCAGCTTTTGTGTTGTCACCTCACTTGTCCTGCTGACCCAAGCGGGAATCCAACAGAAAAAACCTGAAGTGCCTTATGTTCCGACTCCAGAAGAAGTCGTGGAGGAAATGCTCAAAATGGCTCGAGTGAACAAAAATGACGTGCTCTACGACCTTGGGTGCGGGGACGGACGAATCGTTATCACAGCAGCAAAAAAATATGGCTGCCGCGGTGTCGGGATTGATATCGATCCTCAGCGCATCAAAGAAAGCCGTGAAAACGCGGTCAAAGAGGGAGTCTCGGACAAAGTCCAGTTCTATCAAATGGATCTTTTCGAGGCAGATATCAGTGAAGCCACTGTCGTGACTCTCTATCTGCTCTCCAAAGTTAATCTCAGGCTGCGGCCCAAGCTCTTCAAGGAATTGAATCCTGGCACGCGAGTTGTTTCTCACGCATTCAGCATGGGAGACTGGGATCCGGATGCGTCTACTTCTGTCCGGACCAGCGATTATTGGAGTGAGTATATCGTGGATTACTGGGATGAGCACACAGTCAATTACTGGGATTTCCACACGCTGTATTTCTGGGTCATTCCGGCAAACGTGTCCGGAACCTGGAGAATGAGAGTACAGGACATCCCCGGAAGCAACGAGCTCACGTTGAAGTTCGACCAGGAATTTCAGAAGGTTAAGGGAACAGCTTCTGATGGAACCTCCTCTTTACCTGTTTACATCAAGGACGGGAAAATAAAAGGAAAGTTGCTTCAGTTCACTGTAGACCGGAAACGAAGAGGACGGACAGAAAGCATGCGCTTCGAAGGATTCGTCCAAGGGAATATTATGCATGGCACTCTGGAAATCGAAGTTGATCAGGGAAAGCACAAAATCAAATGGAGAGCCATGCGCGATGTCTTGACACTCCGCCCGATCATCAATTCAAATTCATCATGAACGCACCCAATTGTTATTCCTGCATCATCGGGTCTTTGCGAACAGATATTGTCCCTGTGTATGTTTTGCCGTTAAAAGTGAGCATGACTGCGTAGGTTCCAGGCTCAGCGACTGTCGCTCCCATCGCTGCTCCTCTGCCTCTATACCGCATGTATCCGCCGAAGCCTATCGCCTCGAAGGCTTCTCTTTGAATCGCCGTAGCTTCCCTGTACGTGAGGCCCTCCTGCTTGAGTTCTTCGAGCGCTTTTCTCACAATTTTCTTCTGTTCTTCTTCCACTTCCGGCCTCCCGAGAATCCTGTCCATCAACTGCTGCATCTGAGTGAGGCTCTGTTTCAACCGCTGCGGTGTTGGATCAAACTGCATGTCCCACATCAAACGGTTGATTCCCTCACCAGCTTCTTTGATTGCATAGGTCGTTTTGAGATTTCCTGTCGCGTCGATGATCTCGATATTCACGGGACCGGAGGGTTTATCTTTGAGAAAAAAATTGATCATTGCTCCCATAGGAGGATTTTCCCCCGCAAAATAGAGATTGCCGCGTCCGTAGCCTCCCCGGCGCAAACTCAGCCATTGCGTGCCCGGCCGCCCGTTTTCAAACAGATGGGCCTCCGCGGACAGGACATTTTCTGTAGCCTGCTGAAGCGGTGAGATGTCATCCAGAATCCAAATTCCACGTCCATGTGTTCCCGCAATCAAATCATTTTCCCGGGGATGGATCACCAGGTCATGAAAAGCCACAGTCGGCATATTCAGGCTGAGGTCCGTCCAGCTTTTGCCTCCGTCTAATGAGAAAAACACGGCATGTTCTGTGCCGACAAACAGGAGATCTTTATTCTTCAGGTCTTCGCGGATGACATAAACCGGTCCATTATCCGGAAGGTTCCCTGAGATATTTTCCCAGTTTTTCCCGTAGTCTGTGGTTTTGAACACAAACGGCTTGAAAAGATCGCTCCTGTGACCGTCGAAAGTCAAGTAGCAGGTGCCCTCAGCGAAACGCGATGCTTCAACGCGGCTGACCCAGATCCCGTCAGGGACTTTCGGGACGTTCTCTCGGACGTTTGTCCACGTACTGCCATCGTCTCTAGTCAACTGGACATTCCCGTCATCCGTACCGACCCAAATGAGGCCTGGAGTGATAGGAGACTCGGATATTGTGGTTATCGTGCAGTGCCTTTCGGCTCCTGTCTGATCCAGCGTAATGCCGCCAGTGGGCTTGCTGTGTTTTTCCGGGTCATTGGTTGTCAGGTCCGGACTGACGATCATCCAGTTGTCCCCCCGGTCGACTGACTTGAAGAGATGGTCTCCGCCGAAGTAAATCGTGCTCGGATTGTGGGGGGAAATCAGAATGGGTGAGCTCCAGTTGAAGCGGAAAGGAGACCTGCGGCGGCCAAACATGCTTGGCTGGGCCTGCCGCTGCTCTGCGCCTTCCTTTCCTGTAATCTTCGGCACATGATCTTTCCAGTTGTAGGTGTTTTGCTGTGACGGTCTGATCCGATTGGCCTGCCGTGTTTCCACGTTCGCGCGCATGATATTCCCGCCCTGACTCTCGCAGTAGACGATGCGCCAGTCTGTGGGATCATTCTGCGTGTAGAAGCCGTCTCCGCCACTAATATTGAACCAGAAATCGGTGAGGATCACTCCTTCCCGGCTCATGCTGGGACCGCACCAAGTTCCGTTATCCTGCATTCCGCCATAGACATAGTAAGGATCCCGCAGGTCTGCGCTGATCGCATAAAACTGCGTAACGCAGAGGTTATCAAAAAGAATCCAGGTCTTTCCATGATCGTGGGTGATGGATGCGCCCCCATCCTGTCCGACGTAGAAACGGTTCTTATTGGTCGGGTCGAGCCACATCGTGTGAAAATCCGGATGGAGCCCGCTTATTGTCTTAAGTGTTTTTCCTCCATCCTCGGAATACCGCATGCTCGTGGACAGGTAATACACAAGCATATCGTCAAACGGATTGATGTAGATATGGCTGTAGTAGAATGGACGGACATTTGTCCGGTTCATGTATTTCCAGGAATTTCCGCCGTTCTCGGTCCTGTAGATCCCTGTCCCGAGTTTGCTCATATCATCAAAATCGGGATTGGGTTTCTGGGTCTTTCCATCCCGGATGGTCCTCTGGGGTCGATAGCTGTGCTCGACCACAGCCATCAAAACCTTCGGATTACTGCGGGAGATGGCGAGCCCGATGCGTCCCAGGTCTCCAGACGGAAGTCCCTTGGTAAGTTTCTGCCAGGACTTTCCCCCATCCGTTGTTTTGAAAATACCGCCGTTCGGGCCCCCGGAATCAAAACGCCAGGGCTGGCGCAGCCGCTGCCAGAAACTGACATACAGGATATCCGGATTCGTCGGGTGCATGACCAGATCAATGGCGCCGGTCTTTCCGTCATCGGGCAGGCCGTTCGTGAGCTTCTGCCATTTTTTCCCGCCGTTCGTCGTTTTGAAAAGGCCGCGATCCCCCGAATAACCCCAGGTATGGCCTGTCGCTGCGGCATAGACGACATCGGGATTGGTCGGATGCGTAATGACCTTTCCAATTGTATGCGTGGTTCCAAGGCCCATATGCGTGAATGTCTTCCCGCCATCAATGGATTTGTAGATGCCGTCGCCCCAGGCGATGCTGTTCCGGGAACATTCTTCGCCCGTTCCCACCCAGATGATCTCCGGATTTTTCTGAAAAAATGCCACATCGCCTATCGAAGAAGAACCGTAATTGTCGAATATCGGCTCCCATGTCGTTCCGGCGTTTACAGATTTCCAGACGCCTCCCGATGCACTGGCGCAGAGGACATGTGTGAAGTCGCTGTCCAGGGCTTCAAAATCCGATATGCGGCCGATCATGTTGGCCGGCCCGATGTTGCGCCACTTGAGGTCCTTGATTAGATTCTCTTCTTGATTCTTGGAAAAAAAGAGTTGCGTCATGCTCAGAATAAGACAAAACATTAATGCTGCCCGAAACGCTTTCCTTGAATGTGGACTCATCCCTTACCTCCTGGTCTGAATTCAATGCTTACTGAAAGAGTGCCTAAATATGTGATCAATCTTAATTTGTATAAACCGCACCTCTATGCTAAGACAATTGATTTTCAAATATCTATACATATGACGAGCTATAATATACAAAAAGTGGAATTTTAACAATTAAAAATTGAGCCTGGCTTTATCTTTTATCAAAAAAAACTTTTCACTTAACGGTATGTACATATGTGCATATAATTTAAACTTGGAGTTTGAATGGGACAGCAGAAAAGCTATTTCTAATCAAAAAAAACATGGCATAGATTTTGCAGATGTTGTGAATGTATTTGAAGATGAAAGGGCCATCACCATTGCAGACGATTACCCTGATGAAGAACATTTCATTACAGTTGGCATGGACGCGTTGGGGCGAATTCTTTTGGTTGTCTACACTTGGCACAAAATGCATATTCGTATCATCTCTGCAAGAAAAGCCACGGCAAAGGAGATAAAACAATATAAAGGTTAGACCAATGAAAAAAGAATATAATTTCAGCAAGGGAAAAAGAGGTCGAGTCGTTAAAATCCCTAAAGGAAAAACACGGATCACTATTCGAATAGACGATGATATCCTCGATTGGTTCCGAAAGCAGGTACATGCTGCTGGAGGCGGAAATTATCAGACACTCATCAACATGGTGCTGAGAGAATACATACATTCAAAAAAAGAATCTCTTGAAGATACCCTTAGGCATGTTATTCGCGAGGAATTAGCGACATACGGTAAGAAATCCAGGCGCTAATACGGAAGTTGATAATTAAAACCTCCGCCTCTGTCAAACGGCTAATCCTTAAATCTTTAATTATTCAAACCGGAGGGAATCAGCCGGATTGGAATTGGCCGCTCTCACAGCCTGAAAACTGATCGTAAACTGAGCCACGACTAAAGATGCAATTCCAGCCAGGAGAAAAATCCAGAACTGTATACTGACGCGGAAGGAGAAGTTCTGGAGCCACTTGAACATGATGAAATACGCAATCGGTACAGCTATCAGAAAAGATCCGGTCACCAGCTTGGCAAAATCCTTGGACATCAACATCACGATCTTTGAAGCTGTCGACCCCAGCACTTTGCGGATTCCTATCTCCTTTGTGCGCTGTTCGGCCATGTAAGTCGAAAGCCCGAAAAGTCCGATGCAGGCGATAATGATCGCAAGAATCGAGAAGACACCAAAGATCTGACCTGAGGTCTGTTCATTCTGGTACAGTCCATTCAGCATGTCGTCCAAGAAATAATAGCTGAAAGGCTGGCCAGGCATGAATTTTTTCCAGGTGTTTTCAACAGCAACCAGAGTCGAGGGCGTATTGTCGGCCCTAATTCTGACATTCATCAACGCATAGATAGGTTGCTGCTGCTGTTGATCCTGAACCTCGGGATTAGTGAACAGGACAAAGGAATCGATGTCTTCGTGCAAAGAGTTGTAGTGGAAGTCTTTTACGACTCCGATCACCGTGAAGTTTCCGGACCGTTCTCCGGGATCACTGATCCGTTTGAGCCTCATTCCCACCGGATCATCCCATCCGAATTCCCGGATGGCGGCCTCATTGATGATGATGTTTGTAGTGTCATTGAATTCTTTTGCGAATCCCCGGCCGTCCACGATCTCCAGTCCGAGGGTTTTGACGAAATCGTCATCCACGGTCATGGCGCGTGTGGTCTTGATTTCCGTGTCCTTTTCAGTTTGGAACATCACACCATAATAAGATCCACCAGAAATTGTGGTGTCGGATCCGGCCACGTCCACAACTCCAGGGATCCCACTCAATTCCTGTTTAAAAGCTTCCCATTGGGGACCGACAGAATAGGCCCTCTCCACCACGATGAGATTGTCTTTTTTGAATCCGAGGTCGATGTTTTGCATGAATCCCATCTGCCGCGAGATCAGCAGGGTCATAGAAATCAATACGACAGATATCGTGAACTGGAATACGACCAGTGCGTTTCTCATCCGTATCCCTCTGCGGGAGGTCGAAAAGCGCCCCTTGAGCACAGTGACCGGATGAAAAGAAGACAGCACAAAAGCCGGATAACTTCCCGCCAGAATTCCGACTACAATCCCGACAACCAGAAGCAGTACCAAATGGAATGGCTGGGCGATGAAATTGATCTCCAGCTCTTTTTTGGCCAATGTGTTAAAAAGCGGCAGGACAAGCTGGACGACCAATCCCGCGATCACCAAGCTCACGAAGCTCAGGACCAGGGATTCCATCAGGAACTGTCGGATGATCGAACCCCGAGTAGAGCCAACGATCTTGCGGATACCGACCTCCCTTGCCCGAGTGACGGAGATGGCTGTTGCCAGATTCATGAAATTGATACATGCAATAACGATTAAGAAAATCGCAATAGCGATCAGGACGTAGACATAAGTGATATTGCCGTTGGGTTTGATCTCTTCAGTTAAGTGCGAGTAGAGGTGGATTTTCCTTATGGGCTGAAGAAAATAATCATATCCGTTCCCGGCAGCAATGTATTCTTTGTAAGAGATCCCGGAGCGAGCCTGGATCGGACCCGCTGCATAGTGTTCTACAAGCGCAGGCATCTTGTCCTCGATCACCTTCGGATCCGTGCCGTCGCGCAGAACGATATAGGTGTACACGGAAAATGACACATAATTCGGTTGTCTGTCGAGATTCAAAAGGCCCATAGAGGCCGCAAAATCAAATTCCATATGAGAGTTCTTCGGGACATTCTCACAAACACCTGAAATTATAAACGGCCCCTGGGGAGTGATGATACTCTTCCCTACAGCGTCGTCGTCCCCGAAATATTTAAGCGCTGTATCCCTGGTCATCACCAAGGAATTCGGAGTCGAAAAAACTTGATCCGGATCACCTTTGAGTAAAGGGATGTTGAACATTTTGAAGAACTTGGGCTCGACGAAAAAGAGCTTGTTCTCTTCGTATATTTTGTCCTCGTAGCGAAGGATAAATTCCTGACGCATTTTCATGATTCGTGTCATGTCCTCAACCTCTGGAAAGTCGTTCAACATGGCCACCCCTATCGATGTCGGGATGATCGCATAATTGACCACGTTATCCGGATAGATCCTCTTGAGAACGACACGGTAGAGGTTATCTGTGTTCTCGTGGAAATTGTCGTAGGAAAACTCGTCCATCAGATTTATCGCGATGAGGAAAAAACAGGCGATCCCCACCGAGAGCCCGACAACATTAATGAATGAAAAAAGCTTTCTCTTCCACAGGCTTCTGATCGCAATCATGACATAGTTTTTAAACATTGTTCCTCCTGCAATACAGCATAATCGATGAGCGGACACAATCCAGTTGAAGGTGTTTTGAGATAGACATAATCCTCATAATTTCTGAATTTGCAAGATATGTGCCAATTAAATTACAGGGGAAGTATCAGAGGATTTCTAGTGCATGCGGTTTTTATGTTCGATAGGGTTACACCTGATGTCCGATTCCGAACGATAATATAACGGAAATTCTCGGGAATCTCGGGAGCAGAAGAATGGAATTAGGTGTCATGACGAGGAGCGAAGCGACGTGGTAATCTCATACGGAAAAATAGGATGTATTTAGGTATCATTGCGAGC
>JABAOH010156717.1_pt2 | contig 12045 bp, 13 predicted proteins | sample 7062181 | NCBI WGS metagenome assembly JABAOH01 (sample SAMN14538630, study PRJNA623070) | marine sediment metagenome | biome: marine biome [ENVO:00000428]; feature: marine pelagic biome [ENVO:01000023]; material: deep marine sediment [ENVO:00002113]; isolation source: pool of 5 deep marine... | reverse complement strand
CACAAGATTCCTCACTCCCTCATTGAAGCGTTTAAAAGCACCCTCGAGGAGGTGAGCAACGCAGACTTGCTGCTGCACGTCGTGGACATGAGTAGCTCGACGTACGACAATCAAATCCAAGTAGTGGAAGAAGTGCTCAGAGAAATTGGCGCCGGGGAGATACGCGCTCTCATAGTCCCCAACAAGGTCGATCTTTTGAGCAACGGAGGCCCTCCCGGGTTCTTCGCCAATGGAGGATCTCGGACCTCGCCCATTTCCGCGCTAACGGGTGCGGGCATCCCGCAACTACTAGAAACCATCAGTGGAATATTGGATCAAGGGAAGGAAAAAGCGGAATTTCTACTTTCACCCGCCCAGGGACCCCTTCTCGCCGTGCTTCGCCAACGGGGCCGCATCCTCGATGAAAAGTATGAAGCCGGTACAATTCATGTCACGGCGCTCCTCTCGACAAAACTCAAGGGTCAGATGAAAAAGTGGCTTAATGGAAACCGCGTAGAGAAGTCTTTCTAAAACCTTCACGGCATGCTTAACCTTCCCAACTTCCTCACCCTCATACGTATCGCGACCATACCGCTTTTTTTGGTATTGCTGTTTTCCCGATACTATACGTGGGCCCTCATCGTGTTCGCTTTTGGAGGGATCACGGACGCCCTGGACGGTCCGGTCGCACGATTGACCAAGCAGCGAACACGCCTGGGCGCCTACCTCGACCCCCTCGCAGACAAGCTATTGATTATTAGCTCTCTGGTGGTGTTGAGTCACATCGGAGCGGCGCCGGCCTGGTTTACCATCCTGATCCTCAGTCGTGATCTCATCATCACCCTTGGTTACGTGACCATCTACTTTTGGATTCAGGAAAGAATGGAAATTCATCCTAGCATTATGGGGAAGTCCAATACCTTCCTTTTGCTCCTGACCGTTACGGTGATTCTGCTTTCTCTCTACGATCCTGCCATCATTCCGAAATCACCCCTGGGGATGGGTTCCTTGAGAGTGACGATGCTGGAATTTTTGATTCTGCTAACCGCCCTCACGACGGTCATATCCGGCCTTCAGTATGTATACCGGGGACTGGTCTGGTTGCAGGATCGGGTGCCGGGCCCACCCCGGACAAGTTGACACCGCACAATGAAATTGATAGTAAAATCATAGGGTTGCATAGAAGGAGGCGCTAGATAGTTCGTCGGTTCACTTACCTCGATAGGCACGTAGCTCAGTGGGAGAGCACCACCTTGACACGGTGGGGGTCGGCGGTTCAATCCCGCCCGTGCCTACCATTGTTAGATTCGCTATCCGGCCGCTCATTAAGGATCCCGGCATCAAAATGAAGTCCATTGTAGTCAAATTATCCCGGGACAAAACCGTGGAGGTGCCCCCGAACAAAAGGATTCGTGATCTGATCTCCAAGGTCGGAGCCGATGGCAATGTCATTGCCGCCAAGCTGGACGGCCAGGTTGTGGATCTCGATCGGGAGCTGAAAAGCGACTGCAGCCTCGATTGGATTTCCCTGGACAGCACGGAGGGGATCGATATCCTGCGTCACTCCACCGCCCACCTCATGGCCCAAGCGGTGCAGAGTCTCTTTCCGGGAACCCAGGTGACCATCGGCCCCACCATCGAGGATGGCTTTTATTACGATTTCAAGCGGGACCAATCCTTCACCCCGGAAGAGATTGAAAAGATCGAGAAGCGAATGCAGGAGATTTCCAAGTCCAATCTCAAAGTCGTTCGGGAAGAAATGCCGAAGGACAAGGCCATCGAGATGTTCCGCAAGATGGGCGAGGACTACAAGGTCGAAATCCTGAAGGACATCCCCGAAGACCGGGTCTCCCTCTATCGTCAGGGCGACTGGGTGGATCTGTGTCGTGGTCCCCATGTCCCTTCCACAGGAAAGATCAAAGCCTTCAAACTCACCAGCGTCGCAGGTGCCTACTGGCGAGGAGACGAAAACAACGAAATGCTCCAGCGCATCTATGGGACCTCCTTTCCCACCAAGGATGCCCTGCGAGAGCATCTGCGCTTGCTGGAGGAAGCAAAAAAAAGAGATCACCGTCGACTTGGTCGGGAATTGGACCTGTTCAGCTTTCACCCCATTGCCCCCGCCAGTCCGTTCTTTCACCCCAAAGGCGCCGTGGTTTATAACGAGCTCATTGCCTATATTCGGGGACTCTATTCCCGCTACGGCTACCAGGAAGTCCTCACCCCGCAGATCTTTGACGTGGAGTTGTGGCGCCGCTCGGGCCACTACAATCACTTCAAAGACAACATGTATTTTACTCAGATTGATGACCGGGAGTTCGGCGTCAAGCCCATGAATTGCCCGGCCCACACCTTTATCTATGCCGCCCGCAAGAGATCCTATCGGGATCTACCCCTCAGGCTGGCGGATTTCGGCCGCCTGCACCGCTATGAAAAATCCGGGGTCACCGCGGGTCTCACCCGAGTGCGGACCTTTTCCCAGGACGACGCTCATATATTCTGTGCCACCGAGCAAATTGAGGAGGAAATGACCTCGCTGCTAAAAATGATCCACGAGGTCTATGAGACCTTCCAGTTTCATCAAATGCAGGTTAAACTATCCACTCGCCCGGATCCCTACATGGGGAACCTGGAAACCTGGGAGCGGGCGGAAAACTCTCTGGCAGATTCTCTCCGCAAGCGTGGCATCGAGTACCAGGTCAATGAGGGCGATGGCGCCTTTTATGGCCCAAAGATCGATTTTGAGGTGATGGATGCCATGAAGCGGGGCTGGCAGCTGGCCACCATCCAGCTGGATTTTGCCATGCCTGAGCGCTTCGATCTGTCTTATGTAGCCTCTTCCGGGTCCGAAGCGAGGCCCGTGATGATTCATCGGGCGATCCTCGGCTCCATCGAACGGTTCATGGGGATCTTAATTGAGCACACAGGCGGGGCTCTCCCTCTGTGGCTGGCGCCGGTCCAGTTGCGGATTGTGATTGTCACGGACCAGCAAAAGAGCTATGCCCAGGAGGTACTGCACAAGTTAAGAAACGCGGGATGGCGGGTGGAACTGGATGATCGGAACGAAAAGCTTGGCTTTAAAATTCGCGAGGCCCAGGTTGCAAAGATACCCTATGCGGTGGTAATCGGAGATAGGGAAGTGAGCAATGGGACCGTCGCCCCGCGCGCCAGGGGAGGGAAAAACCTCGACCCCATGTCCGTCGAGGAATTCTTAAATTATCTTCAAAATGAGGTTTCCTCGGTGAAACAAAANNGGTGAAACAAAATGAAGCGCGGCAAAATGGAGGTGTCCAATAGCGAGAGAAGCAAGAATTAATCATCAGATTCGCGCCAACGAGGTTCGAGTCATAGGTTCCAAGGGTGATCAGCTGGGAATCATGTCTCTCCGGGAAGCCCTGGAAGCCGTGGAACGTGAGGGGCTTGACCTTGTAGAGGTAGCACCGGAGGCGCAGCCCCCGGTGTGCCGGATCATGGATTACGGAAAGTTCCGTTACCTCCAAAGGAAGAAGGCTCACGGGACAAAAAAGAAACAGAGCTTTGTCACGGTCAAAGAAGTCAAGATGAGGGCCCACACGGATCCTCATGACATTTCCTACAAAGTAAAGAACATCCGGCGATTCATCGAACGGGGCCAGCGGGTCAGAGTCTCTATCTTCTTTCGCGGTCGGGAGATCACCCACCCGGACCTCGGCCGCCAAGCGTTGAATGGAATATTGAGTCAGGTGGAAGACATTGCCAAGGCCGACATTGCCCCCCGTATGGAGGGACGAAGCATGGCGATGCTTCTCACACCGAAATAACTGGACGTGAACGGGAGGAAAGTGTGCCCAAAATAAAAACCAACAGAGCAGCCGCCAAGAGGTTCAAGGTAACCGCCAGCGGCAGGATCAAGAGGAGTCGGGGCTTTAAAAGTCACCTGCTTTCTAGTAAAGGTAGAAAGCGCAAGCGGAGACTTCGCCAGGCCGCGATGGTGTCCGACAGGGAAACGAAAGTCATCCGGAAGCTCATTCCGTATAAATGAGTAATCTTTATCTCAAAAGTGAGTAAACCATGCCACGAGTTAAGAGAGGGCAAACTGCCAGGCAGAGAAGAAAGAAGGTCCTAAAACTGGCCAAGGGTTACGTGGGAGCACGTAGCAAGCTTTACCGAACGGCCCGGGAAACCGTGGAGCGGGGGCTGGTCTTCGCCTACCGGGACCGCCGGGTCAAGAAGCGTTCGTTCCGGGGACTGTGGATCACCCGTATCAATGCCGGGGCCAAGCTCAGTGGTCTATCCTACAGTCAGCTCATCAAGGGGTTGAAAGCCGCCAATATCGAACTGGACAGAAAGATCCTCGCTGATCTGGCCGTTTCAGACCTGCCTGCCTTTACCCAAATCGCTGAGCTCGCAAAGTCCCGCCTCACAGCCTAGCGGTTCTACAACCGTTTCCTTCCATGCAAGAATCTCTGGCAGCACTCCAGGAGGAGATGACGGAGCGCATCAAGCGCTCCGGGACGGAGCAGGACATCGAACAGCTAAGAGTTGAATATCTGGGTAGAAAGGGAAAGCTCACCCAGATGCTCCGAAGCTTGAAAGACGTTCCTCCAGAGGAACGCCCCCAAATGGGGCAGCAGCTGAACCAGTTGAGGGGTTGGTTTGAAGAGCAGCTGGAAACCTGGTTAACCGACCTCAAAACGCAAGAGAAGAACCGGATCCTGTCGGAAGGCTATACGGATATCACCCTGCCGGGAAATCGCCTGGAAAGGGGGAGATTGCACCCCATCACTCTGGTCCTGGACGAGATCATCGATGTCTTTGCCAGCATGGGATTTGAAATCGCCCGCGGCCCCGACATCGAGGACGATTACCACAACTTCGAAGCGCTCAATATCCCCAAGGATCACCCCGCCAGGGATATGCAGGACACATTTTTTGTGTCCACGGAGCTCCTCCTGAGAACCCATACCTCACCGGTTCAGATTCGGGTCATGGAAAATCGCAAACCCCGCCGCTTCAGGTGATTGTTCCCGGCGCCGTCTACCGACACGATGACGATGCCACCCACTCTCCCATATTTCATCAGGTGGAAGGATTCATGGTGGATTTCCACATAACCTTTGGCGACCTCAAGGGGGTGCTGCAACATTTCTTACGTCAGATCTTTCGTAAAGATACCCCGGTGCGGTTTCGTCCTAGCTTTTTTCCCTTCACGGAGCCCAGTGCGGAGGTGGACATCGGCTGCCTGTTCTGTGCGGGCGTGGGGCATTCCGCGGACGGAGTCGGATGCCGTGTGTGTAAAGGCACCGGGTGGCTGGAGATCCTGGGCTCGGGGATGATCGACCCTGAGGTATTTCGCTTTGTGGGCTACGACAACGAAAAGGTATCCGGATTCGCGTTCGGCATGGGCGTGGAACGAATTGCGATGTTGAAGTTCGGAATCGAAGATATCCGACAGTTCTATCAGAACGACTTCAGATTCTTGAAACAGTTTCGTTAAAATCGTCACAAACGTCCGTCCTCCACCCACGGGGGCGAAAGTCACAAGATGAAGTTCACATACAATTGGCTCAAAGAGCTTGTGGATATTTCTTCCGCCAGCGCTGGGAGAAAAGGTCCTGAAGAATTGGCTCGACTCTTGACCATGGCAGGTCTCGAGGTGGAATCCCTGCAACCCACCGTTCAGGGGCAAGGGGTCGTTGTCGCACGGGTAACAGAGGTACGTCCTCATCCTAAAGCGGATCGTCTATCTTTGTGTACCGTGGAATCGGACAATGAGACCCTGCAGGTGGTGTGCGGAGCGCCTAACGTTCGATCCGGCATCAAGGCGCCCCTGGCAAAAGTCGGTGCCCTGCTCCCCTCAGGCATGAATATCAAGACAGCAACGATCCGCGGCGAGTCCTCTCATGGAATGCTGTGTTCAGAAAATGAGCTGGGGATCTCCAAGGACCACGAGGGGATCCTCATCCTTCCGGAGGAGGCTCCGGTGGGGAGGGAATTGTTCCCCTTCCTAGGCATGGATGATTGGGTCATCGAGGTGGGAGTCACCCCGAACCGGGGAGATTGCCTGGGCGTTCTGGGTATAGCTCGGGAGATCAGCACCCTCACCGGCGCTAAACTGAAAGTCCCTGAGGTTCACCCCCATTCGAATGACAATAGCCTCGCCCGACGGGTCCAGGTCCGGATCGCTGATCCCAAACTCTCGCCACGGTATTCCGCCCGGCTGGTAGAGGACCTGGAGATCAAATCCTCTCCCCTTTGGATGCGTTTCCGGCTGGAAGCCTGTGGCGTGCGGGCCATCAACAACGTGGTGGATGTAACCAACTACGTCATGTTGGAAACCGGACAACCGCTCCATGCGTTTGACCTGAATCGCCTGGAGGCCAAGCGAATCGAGGTCAAGCCAGCGAAGTCTAAGAAAAAATTTACCACCCTGGACGGCATCGAAAGGGATCTCATCTCGGAGGATCTCCTTATCTGCGATGGGGACACACCTGTTGCCCTGGCCGGTGTCATGGGCGGCTCCAACTCCGAGGTTGGAGCGGACACACGTTCAGTCCTGCTGGAGAGCGCCAACTTCTCCCCCTCGGGCATTCGCCGAACGGCCAGGCGCCTCGGGCTTCACAGTGAAGCCTCGCATCGATTTGAACGAGGGGTGGACCCGGAGGGCACCCTTCTTGCGCTGAATCGGNNGCTGAATCGGGCCGTCCACCTGTTGCAACGGGTTGGCGACGGTCGCCCGGTGCCTGGAGCCGTAGACCGCTATCCGCGCAAGTTCAAAGCCACGCCAATCGTCATTCGGGACGAAAGAGTAAAAGACCTACTCGGTATCCCCATACAACGAAAAAAATTGGAACAAACCTTAAAGTCCCTGGGGGCTTCCATACAGGGAAAATCGAAGAGTTCAATTAAAGTCGCACCACCGTCCTATCGTTTCGATTTAAGCCGCGAGGCGGATCTAATTGAGGAAGTGGCGAGGCTCCACGGTTACGAAAAGATTCCGGCAACCCTCCCACTGGTAAGACCCCAANNCCGGGGTGGGGCTCACCGAAGTTATCAACATCCCATTTACCTCTGCGGAAATGAACCAGCAGTATCACGGTCTGTGGGATGGCCGGAACAAGGCCGTCGGCATCCTAAATCCGTTGAAACAAGAGAACGCCGAGATGCGTCTCAGCCTAATACCCGGACTAATCGATAACTTACGGCTACAGCTCGATCAAAGGGCGCCACGGTTTTCGGCTTTCGAGCTAGGCAAAGTCTTCTGCGAATCGGGAAATCGGACCAACAACGAAAAGACCGTATTGGCCGGGCTGCTCTATGGTTCTAGAGGGCAAACAGGGCTGCAGGCGGACGATATTCCCCTTAGTTTTCTTGATATTAAGGGTATTCTGGAGGGAATCCTGGAGATTACCGGACTGGAGGACGGTGCCAGCTGGACCAGAGATAATATTCCTCCATTTCTTCACCCCGGCAAGGCCGCCATCTGGCAACAAGACGGGCACCCTATGAGCTACCTGGGTGCACTCCATCCTGACCTCCTGGCAGCACATAGCCTCCCGAATTTCCTCGTTTTTGAGCTTGACTTCGAAAGTTTGGTTAAGTATGCTCGCCTTGATTTAACGGTCCGCGCCCTGCCCAGATTTCCATCTGTTGAGCGGGACTTAGCAATTGTTGTCGATGAAAAGTTTCCCGCCCAGCAGATCATTAATTGGATAAAAGGCTATGGTAACTTGCTGATAGAGGAAGTGCGGATCTTTGACCAGTACAGCGGCAATCCTATTCCAGAGGGCAAAAAAAGCTTAGGTTACTCGGTCTGTTACCGGGCAAAGGACAGAACCTTAACTGACGAGGAAATAAACTCAATTCACCAGGACCTGATGGGCAAGTTGTGTCGAGAATTTGGCGCCACTTTAAGAGCATAGCGGAGGAAATCGGATAAGGGGGCTCAAAAATGACCAAGGCAGATATTATAGCCCGCATTTACGAGAAAGTGGGCTTCTCCAAAAAAGAGGCAACGGACGTTGTAGAGGCCACCTTTGAAATCATCAAGAGCCACCTGGAGAAAGGTGAAAAGGTTAAAATTTCCGGCTTTGGAAATTTTGACGTCAATGTTAAGAACCCAAGAAAAGGAAGAAACCCACAGACCGGGGACGAAATCACCATCAAGGGGCGTAAAGTTCTCACCTTCAAGCCCAGTCAGATCCTGAAGAAATCCATTAACAGCAACGCCAGCAGTGCCGCGGACACCAGCGCAACTCCGTCAGCTTAGGTTGATTATGCCAGCGCAACTACCGGACAAGCTTTACTTTAAAATTGGCGAAGTCAGTAACATCGTAGGGGTTAAACCCTATGTTTTGCGTTACTGGGAATCCGAGTTTGAGCTGCTAAAACCGGGAAAGGCCCCCTCACGTCATCGCCTTTATAAGAAAAAGGACGTGGACCTTCTGATGGAAATCAAGAAGCTCCTTTATTCGGAGGGTTACACCATTGAGGGCGCCAGAAAAAAACTCAAGGAAGGCAAGAAAGAAGACCGCCGACAGCTTCGTCTTCCGCTTTTGGATCCAGCCTACAAAAACACTTTGTTAAAGATCAGGAAGGACCTCAAGTCCCTCCACAAAAAACTCTCCTAGCTCGAACCGTTATTGTCTAACTACTAACTTACCGTCCCTCAAGGTGAGGAGCTGCCCTGTCATCTCCATACCCACCTCCGCCGCGAGCAGAAATCGGTTTCCCAGTGAGTCCAATCCTGCCATCTCCCGGGGCATTGACTCCGGCGCATCTTCGGTTGCAATGGCACCCCCCGGTGTGATCGCGACGACACAGATGCCCTTGTCCCTTTCCTCTTCCGCCACAAATCGGGTGAAGGTCCGAATCGCATCCTTCGACACCACATAGGCACAGGCGCCAACGCCGTTCCCACCTCCATGGAGGTTGATAATATGGCCCGCGCGCCGGGCTTCCATGTGACGCAACGCATGTTTGGTGCATAGAAACGTTCCACCCAGGTTGGTTTGGATCACCCGATCCCAAAATCCCTTGTCCATTTCTGCGATTCGGGCCCAACGCGGTTCCCAACCAAAATGGGTCACCACGGCAGCATCGTTCACCAGCACATCAATGCAACCGAATTGCGAGACCACATGGTCCATAATCCGGCGCACGTCATCCTCGTTGCTCACATCCCCATACTCGGATAGGACCTCGGCACCCAGCTGCTTTGCCTCCTCGGCAACTCTCTGCAAACGCGGAGCATCAATGTCCACGATCCCCAACCTAGCTCCCGCCTCGGCAAATCCTTTTGCGGCGTAACGACCAATGCCCTTTGCGGCTCCTGTTACAACGACCACTTTTCCCTGCAACATGAGAGGCTCCTCCTTTCCCGCAAAGAGCATAGCGCAAAGCGCACGGCGTCCGGAAGTCCCGCCTTGGAGCAAGCCGATTTTTCTCGACTTCCACGCTGATCAGAGCGCCAAATATGGAATAATTGCACCGTGGTAAATCCGTATATTTTCAAATCCATTCCCAAGCGACTATCCGTCATCATGCAACAACACGATGAGAGCTGGTGTGCCTAAGCGAAAGTTTGGACCTGAGGCGTTGGAGGCCTCTGTGAAGCTGAGGAGAAAGCAGCATCGACTGTTAGAGCGTAGCGAGTTTCGAGGCTGCCCGAAGCGAGCAGCTAAGACTTTCCGCCGAGGGTCCACTGAAGCGTGGTTCGACGCTGCTCACCATCCCGAGCCTGTCGAGGGAAATGGAAGGCAGCTCTCAAAAGTGCATGATATCAATACGAAATCGGGCATAGGATATTCAAAAATTCAGATCAACTCTATTAGCAGACGCCCAATGTTCAATTGACCGAATTCCTAAGGAATGTTACATAAGCTGTTTGAACAGACGTTTGTCGGGGCGTAGCGCAGCCTGGTAGCGCACACGCTTGGGGTGCGTGTGGTCACCGGTTCAAATCCGGTCGCCCCGACCAATCCCTCCGCGCTCGAGATTTCTCGGTTCCTGGGTTTACCATCTCCGCTTTAACTTTATTGTATTGGTTGGTCGGGGTCCCCGAGTTCTTCCGGTTGAATTAAACAATCAGCCAGGCGCAACCATTAGGACTAGAATAACAAGAGGGACCAAGGTGCATTCCTGGTCCGATTCTCGTATTCAGATCCTAAAACTGATCGGATTGACTTCAGAACCATTCCTGATTTAGGTTCACCTAAATTCAGATTCAGGAGAATTCCGATGTCCATAGATAAGGAATCCGCGGCCAGAGTTTTGGAACAGTTGGACAAAGACGAACTGGCCCAGCTCGCGTGTGACCTGGTCAACATCCCAAGCCCCACAGGACAGGAAAAAGGTGTCGCCGAATATATCCTGGACTGGTTCATGGCCAATGGCTTGAAACCCGTCCGTCAAGAAGTAGAAGTTGACCGCCCCAACGCCGTAGGCATCCTGAAAGGTGACGGGTCAGGGTTAAGTTTGGGATTCAACGGGCATATGGATACCAGCTTCACCGGCACGGACGAGGATCTTCGCATGGTCGCGAAAGTTGAACCGGAATCCGAGCTACGTGGCTCGATTAAAGACGGAAAAGTTCGCGGGCTTGGAATCTCAAACATGAAAGGTGGCGTCGCATCCTTCATGATGGCGGGCAAGGCGCTCAAAAAAAGCGGCATCAAGCTCAAAGGCGACTTGATTCTTGCGGCTGTGGTGGGGGAAATCTCTCGCACTCCCATAGGGCCGTGGCAGACCAAAGAGTATCGCGGTGAAGGCGCTGGGACGAGGCACCTTCTCACTCACGGCATGCATTCTGATTATGCGATCGTGGCGGATGGCTCGGATCTCAATCTCGTCTGGACTCAGGTGGGAGTCGTCCAAACGATGATCACAACCTTCGGCAAGGCCGAGGCTGCCTGGGGAACCAATCGAGCCACTCATCCACCGGAAAAACTCAACGCAATAGTCAAGATGACCAAGATCATCGAGGCGATCGAAAAATGGGGAGCACGTTTTGAAGAGCAGTACGTTTACAATTCACCGACCGGTCCCATACTTCCAAAGGTAAACATCGGGGCCATTGAGGGTGGGGCCCCTTACAGGCCCAATTACTTCCCAGGTGTTTGTAACGTGTTTGTAGACATCCGTATCCCGCCCCAGGTCCGGCCGGTGACCGTTCAATATGAAATCGAGAAGGCACTCAATCCTTTAGGCATCGATTACGAGATATCCACCTACAAATCGCTTCTAGGCCACGAAGGAAAAAACGTGGGACCTTTGGTCCAATCACTCGAGGAAATCTACGAATATCTTCTCGGGGCGAAACTAAAACCGGAGGCCACGGACAGGGCAAGCATCTGGACGGACACCAACGTCTACAACGAATTAGGGATCCCTGCGGTAAAAATTGGGCCCCGCGGTAGAAGAATTGGCCCCAGGGCAGAGGAACTAGAAATAGACAAGATGCTTATAGCCGCCAAGATCTATGCACTGGCGGCACTGGACATCTGCAACCGCCCACGAATCTAGCCGCTGTAAAACTTCGATATTTCCAGCGCCTTTCTTCAGATTTTATTCCCCAGAAGGACTCTACCTACATAATTCTCTCTACAACTATATTCTGTTCAGCAATTCTTCTTCCCCGAAGAATTCCTTTGTTATAAACTAGAGTTTGTAGCCTCATGGGATTCATCAATTGACCCGAATCCCATAGGATGTTACAAAGACTTAAGTTACAAATATCATTGAACTATTCTTCCCTTTCGTCCTCAAAAGTGAATATTTTTGGCAGGCATTCGCTGAACCCAAAGACGGCCAGAGAGAGGATGGTCCGCGAGCATATCATGACTCGCGGTATCAAGGATCCTCGCGTTCTCCGGGCCATGACCAAGATTCCCCGTCACCTGTTTGTTGATAGCGCCCTGGCGGATCGCGCTTACGACGACGAACCGCTTCCCATCGGCGAGAGGCAAACCATCTCTCAACCCTATATGGTCGCCTTCATGTCTCAAGCTCTGGAACTCAAGGGTGATGAACGAGTCCTCGAGATCGGCACCGGTTCAGGTTACCAAACCGCGGTCCTGGCGGAACTCT
>JABAOH010056998.1_pt3 | contig 12056 bp, 10 predicted proteins | sample 7062181 | NCBI WGS metagenome assembly JABAOH01 (sample SAMN14538630, study PRJNA623070) | marine sediment metagenome | biome: marine biome [ENVO:00000428]; feature: marine pelagic biome [ENVO:01000023]; material: deep marine sediment [ENVO:00002113]; isolation source: pool of 5 deep marine... | reverse complement strand
CCTTTCCTATTCTCTGGCTGGGCGACTGGGAGATTGAATATGGGCTCGAAGATTCGATCTCTCTCTTCCCTGAGGCCACCCCCAAACAGCCCACCGGTGGCCAGAACAAAGGCATCTGCCTCAAAGGTCCTCTCACCTGAAGGCGTTCTGAGCACAACACTGTGACAGTGTTGATCTTTGTGAACCGCGGAAACCACCTCAAAACCGAGAATCATTTTCACCCCCTTGGCTCGAAGCCTGGTTTGAAAAATCTCAAACAATCTCATCCCTGGAATGGAAGGTGGGAGGGTGGGAAGCTCGAAGACCTCTGCACTGATCCGAGCTTCCAGATCTGATTTTGCCTTTGCGGGATATCGGAGCCCCAGTACTGCGGGCAATCCAATAAGACTCTCCCCATCCCTCATGCGGTTGATCCTCTCTGCAGCTTTCTCCCGGAAGCCCTCGTCATCAAAATGCGTGGCCAGGGAGGCCGCCTTGAAAACCGTCCTTCCCCCGATGTCTGAAATCTCGATTTTCTCGCCCCTGACCCTGGGACGATCACCCCGATTTCCGATGGCCTCGAGGTTCTTGGCAGCAAAGGCTGGATAGAAGCTGCCGAATCCGTGAAATCCGATCAGGAGTGTGGCACGAGAGCGGATACCCTTTCCTCCGATCATGGTCGAGGGAACCAAATAGGAGGGCCTGAGCGTCCCAAGGCCCGTCGGGAGTACCGTATTTCTTCCGCGCGTGCCAGTGTAGTGATATCCCTCGGGATCAAACATCTCCACAAAAGAACGAAGAGCCTCCTCAATATCCTCGAGGCCAGCCTTGGTATAGGGGTGGTCCGGCTCGTCCCGAATTAACCGCTTCAGACCCCGATAGACCTCATTCCGCACCGTTATGCTGTCCACTGGGTAATAACCCAGGAGGTCTATTCCCCCGGGCAACACATGGATCAACCCCATCCCTTTTCCGAGGACCATGGTTTTCATACCGCTTTCAGCGGCCTGTTTGGCCGCCATGAGCCCCGAAAGGCCAGCGCCAATGACAACCACGTCGTACCTCATACGCTCTCCTCGAAATGTCCTCTCGCCAACTCCCCTTCGACTTTGCTCAGGGCAGGCCCTTCGGTCCTGCTCAAAACGCTCGAGCCCGCAGGAAATGGCAGTTCTCGGTTGTCAGTCGTCAGCTGAACAAGATATCCAAATCGTCACATAAGAGATGAGATGCCTCAAGCCAGGTCTCCATATCCTTCTGCAATGGATGATGTCGTATCCGAAACGTTCATCAGGATTCTGATTCAAGCGACACCTTATCCAGATTGAAAATCCCTGCATAAATCTCTTGGGCCAGTTGCTCCTCTTTCAGCTGGTCACCTGTCACAATGGGGTGGATGCCTCGCCACCGCCGCTCTAGAAAATCCCTGAGTCTCCCGTTGGCGGATGCGTCGCCGAGCTTTCCCATCTCTGCCAGAATACCGAGGGTCTTGCAGACACAAAAGGCCCCCTGGCACGGGCCCGTTCCCATGCGAGTCTGAATACGAATATCGTTCAGATCGGAGGCGCCACCGACCACGAGGGCTTCCTCGATCTCTTTCCTGGTGACAAGCTCGCATTCGCAAACAATCAGATCCCCCTGGGGGTCCTTTCTCTTTTCTGGGCAAGTCCTTTTAAGGCGCTCTGCCAGACTCACGAAGCCTCGTTTCTGAGAACTCGGAAGAGGTTCTCGGTGGGTTGCACACTCGGCCTTCATGCCGAGTTTCTCGCAGACCAGGTCAACCAGCTTTTCTGCCATGAGTCGATACGTGGCCATCTTGCCACCGACGATACTCGCAAGGCCATCAAGTCCATCTCGCGCTTCATGATCAATGATGACGAATCCCCGGCTTACCTGCCGATCATCCTTCACTGCCGGTTGTCGAAATAGGGGGCGTACGCCAGCAAAGGCCCTGATAACCCTCGCCGACCTCGTCGATGGGACCATCTTCGCCGCCTCACGTAAAAGGATCTCCACCTCACGTGGCTCGATGGTGAGTTGATCAAGCTGCTCCACCTGAATCGATGTGGTACCGATCAGTCCGGTCGTCTCGTTGGGAACGACGATGTCACCATTCGAGGGCAGCCGGCACCGATTGATCACCATTTGTGTCGGTCGCCTGCTTGTGATCAGAATGCTTCCTTTCGAATAGACGAGGGGGATCGAGAGCCCGACCGTTCGGACCACTTCACTCGCCCAGGCCCCCGTGGCGTTGATCACGAATTCTGAATAGGCCTCAAAAGTTTCTCCGTTCTTGGAATTAATCGCTCGAACACCTTTTACCCTTCCCCCTTCGACGATGAGCCCGGCGACTCGAGTATGAGGCATAATCCTCCCCCCCAACGCTGCGGCAGCCTTGGCGTTCTCGAATGCGAGCGTGAATGGGTTAATGGACGCATCCGGGACTCTGACCGCGCCAATAACCGCACGGGATAGGTTTGGCTCCAACGAAATCGCCTTTTCCGGAGAGAGCACATCAAAAGGAAGTCCAATCGCCTCACATGCCCCAACGAATTCCTCCTGGTATTCCAGGCCGTCCTCAGGAAGGGATACAAACAAGCCATCCGTTTCTTCCACGCAGCTCGGAGCGATCCTTCGCAGAATCCGGTTTTCCGAATAACACTCCTTCGCGGATTGCGGATCGGACACGACATAACGACCACCGCTGTGGAGCAGCCCCTGACAAGCCCCCGTCGCACCCGCGGCAAGGTCGTCCTTTTCTAAAAGCAGGGGACTCAGCCCGCGGAGGGCGAGATCTCTGGCAATCCCCGTCCCTGTGGAACCTCCCCCAATGACAATGACATCCACCCTGACCTTCATACGTCCCTCCCGCCGTGAAAACAAAAAAAATCCTGATAGCTGCGGCCCCAATAACTCAGCACACTGTCTATCAGGACTTTCTCTTTTCTCTCTGTCCTAAAACCTAATTTAATAACACTTCGGTGACTTTGTCAAGAAATTGTTTTCGAGGAGTTTCCTCAGTTTTGTGAACCCTCATGTCCCTGAGGGACGCTTGTGGAAGCGTTGGGGACCCATCGAGGGCGAGCAGGAAGGGGAAAACCCCGCCTTTAGAGCGGGGAAGGGGCAAGTATTCCCCGCCTGCGAGATCCGAAAGGGTCAACGCGAGAGCAAGGGAGCGAAGGGATATGGGCGTTCCATCGAAATATTCGAGATTCTCCTGAAACATGAAACAGTTAGAAATTTCTTGCTTTGAAAACTCAGGAAACTCCTCATTGTTTTCCTTGGATTCCTCTCAGGAGACTATCTGTTGCCGAAGTGAAGATCCCTTTCCGAGATGGTTGGAAACTCCCCTGTAGATCAAGTCTGGTGAATCGCACGCTGTCCGTCGCCTGTTGTCCGTAGTCCGTTGCTCGGACATCGCATCATTCATCGCAGAGGGCGAGACCTGGCTCAGGGCATCTCATCCTCTTATATGACCATTTGGCTGTGTTTGTTCAACTGACGACTGACAACCGACAACTGACGTTACCTGTGGACTCGAGCGGGCCGCGTCGTTTGCAATCTGGCCTGTGAAGCCGGTCCCCTACTGCAGGGCATACCTAAGCCGACCGCATGGGAAATTGAAGGAGACTTTTACTCGTCGTGGAAATCCCGACGGCCCCAGAGGCAAGAATCTCTTCAACCTCTTCTTGTTGGGTAATCAAGCCCCCTGCGATGACGGGGATCGAAGTCTTTTCTCGAATCCTTTTCATAATCTTCGGCACGATCAAACCCGGAAGGATTTCCACGGCGTCGGGTTTGGATTTCGAAACGACATTCAACCCACCGGTCAGGGATTCGGAATCCAGAACGAAGATCCGCTGGATCGTCGATAATCCATCCCTTTTCGCACCTGCAATGAGGTTGCTCTTGGTCGTGATGATCCCGTGGACCTGGGTCTCCCTGGCCAGGTACCGAACCCCGGAGCCATCTTTGCCAATCCCCTTGACGAGATCAATATCGATGAAAACAAGCTTATTAAATCGTCTGGCCTGGTCCACGATCCCAGAAATGTCAAATATGTCTCCTCCCAGAACGAATAACACACCGATATTCGGAACCGTTTCCAGGGGGGGGTTTGCAACATCTCTCAGCGCTGCAATGACGGGTCTCTCTTTGAGAACATCGAGGAAATCCATGGGAATCACCTGAGTAAATCTCCCTACTTACAAACCGAGGCAGCTATGGAAGCGAGCCCCCTATTCCTGGCTGGCTCGACTGAGCACCTCCTTGAGCAAATCCGGGCGGTCGGTCGTCATGCCATCGACCCCCATGTCGATCAGTCTTCTCATCTCTTCCTTCTTGTTAGGCGTCCACACGATGACCTTGAGGCCGAGGCTGTGTGCTTCCTCGACGTTTTTTCGGTCGAGTTGCCTATAGTTGGGCGACCAGTATTGCCCGCCAGCTGCATGAATGGCTCTCGGCACGGAGCCACCAAATTCATCGATGTCGAAGCCGGCCGTCCACGGGGAAGCACCCGCCTTTCCAACTTGGATCGTATCAAACCTCCCCGATTGAGACGAAACATAGGCCGTGGCAATTTCAGGCGCCACTCGCTGGGCGTACACGAGGGAGCGCCAATCGAAAGAGAGAAGTAAAGAACGGTCGATGAGGTCGGCCTTCCGGACAATTCCAATGACCGCATCGGCCACCGTTTCAGGAGATGGTGTTAGATCTGGCTCGACCGGCGACGTCTTGATCTCGATCCAAAACTGCACCGTGTGCTTACCCATCCTCTGTGCCAGGGTGACAACCTCGTTTAGGGTCGGTATTCGCTCGCCGTCCGAGGGCTTTTGCTTGGGATAACGCCGAGCGTATTTCGTTCGACGTTTCACTCGACCCACATCAAAGGATTTCAGCTCTTGTAAGGTCAGGGCCTTGATCGCCGGTCCCTCCTCTTTGAGCCATTCGTCATCCGCCGTGCGCGTGATCTCAGGTTTGAGCCGAGCGTCATGGTATAGCACGGGCTCACCGTCGGCGGTGAGCCGGACGTCCATCTCGATTCCGTCCACGTCGAGAGCCAAAGCCCCTGAAAAGGCCGCAAGCGTGTTTTCAGGGGCAAGACCTGCACCGCCTCGATGGGCAATAATGAGGATTCTCTGCCCCGGTCGCGAGAGTTCTGCGGCCCAAAGGTCCGCCGTCTCATAGAGGGCAAAAAGCAGGCAGACCGCGAAAAGGCTGACCGAGATCAGCCGACGTTTCCACATCGGTCTTCCTCCCCAAAATGATTTGTTCTTATCGGTCTTTCCCTCCATGGACGGTGAGGATACTCGCCCCGCCACTTGTTGGGCCCGGGACTGCGATTTGAAGCGAAGCAATGCGACTGCTATTTCTTTGCGCACAGCGATTTTATGGTTAAACCGAATTTAATGCAAGAAAAGCTCATCACCCCGCTATTTCCTCGTCCACCCTGCCAGAATGCTCTCCATCCTTCCTTTTCTTGAGAATCTTCCAAGCCCACTTGATGAGAGACACCTCAATCAGAGCGGCTGCCACAAGCAGAGGAAGAATGAGGGTTCCATACACGAGCAGACCTCGACGGAGCAGGGGAAGGGCTTCGGCAAGAGATAATCTGTTGAGCAGAGATAATCCCAATTCCATTCCCATCGAGAGGCTTATCCAAGTGGCCGGAAGTTCCAGAAAGGCGACAGGGTTAAGCAGGATGCCGATGAGGCTCCGCCTGCCAGTCTCCTCGATAACGATCACACCGACATGCAGTCCGACGAGAACGCCAAAGACAAACGGCAGGAAAATGAGCAGGCCCGACAGGATGTTTGCCAGTAGAGAAGTGGCGTTGAGAAAACAGATGATAAGGGTCAGCTTGAGGAAATGATCATCGGGCTTAATCCGGTGTTGAATGCGATGCCACATCCACCGAGGGTAGCACAGGAGAGGTTTGATCTCTTTATCGACAACAAAAGGTGCTGAGAGTAGACCAAGGAAGAAAAGAAAAGCCGAAAGAACGATCAGCTCCCCTCTGAACGACCCAATCATGCTGACGTAGAACTCGAATCCCCCTTTCATCACGCTCCAATCAATCGCCGTGAAAAAGGGTGGAGTGGAAATTCCTCATGCCCTTTTTCTTGATCTCTCTCGTCAAATCCCCATTCCCATATATCGCGAAACCAGATCCTCACCCCCCTTTGTTGATTAAAGCAAAGGCCAGTTCGAAGTCAAGGAATTTTGAAACAAGACATTGCTTGCCAAGAGGAATTGATTTATCTTTTCTTCAGGTGCCGTGCGCCGTCAGTCAAAACGGTCTTGTCTAAGGGTTCTCTGCCGACTCGATTGAGTCAAGGACGTGAATCCTACCGGAGGGCAAACGATTGAGGATTACCGCGAATCAACTGACGATTTTTCGAATCGTCAGCCTTCCCATCCCATGTATTCTCCTATACGGCGGGGCGACATCAAAGCTCGTTGCCCTTTTTATCTTCGCCCTCCTCGGATTTACCGATTACCTCGATGGCGTTTTGGCAAGACGTCATGGAACGACACCATTTGGAACTTTCTTTGATCCAATTGCAGATAAGATCTTCATCACGGTTATCTACATCCCTTTTGTTTACCTCGGATATATCCCCCTGTGGATGGCTCTTCTTCTGTTCTTCCGCGAGTTTTTGATCACCGAAGTTCGCCGCCTCATGAGCCAGAAGAAACTGGAACTTCGCGTTACAGAACTCGCCAAATCAAAGACCACGATTCAGATGGCCGGAGCGGCCTTTATCCTTCTGGTCCATCTGGTCCAGGACAGAGATTTGGTGATCACCCTCTTTTCGCTTCCCCTGGCTTTCACCTTGGTCATCGCTGGAACGAGTCTGATCCGGAGGAAAAGCATCTCCCAGCGCGTTGTACTTGCGCTTTCCTGTTTCTCATACATCTTTTTGATGCGCCTCCTCTTCAATCCCGAGTGGAGTGCCTTTCTTTACATGGTGGTCATCCTTGGATTCACGTATGCGTCAGGCCTTCAATATATCGCAGTTTCATATTCGGCCTGGGCGGGGATTTATCGAAGCACTGTACTCTTGATTTTCCGACTCATCAGCAGCTTTTTGATCCCGATACTTGCCCTAGCCATGCTCTCCTATGTGCCGAAGCTCTCGTGGATGGGGATCTTCGTCATCTCCTTTGATTTCGCCTCTCAGGGACTGGATACGTGGATCTCCAGTCTCGGCATAGAGGAAAAAATCAAGGACCGGCTGAAGCGGGTCATCCTCGTTCCTCTCGCCGTCGGCATTGGAATTCTTCTCCTCATTCTCACCGATACCCAGACGATGGCACGGGGTTTTCTGTGGATTTCCCTCATTTTCAGTACCTTTTATGTGGCAATTGACTATTACGGACACCGTAAACTCCTTCTCACCGGGACTGTCTCCCCATCTTAGTCAGTCTTCGGTCCTCAGGGATCAGCATTCAGCTCGCAATAAATGAAATCTGACAAATGTTTTGGGAGGGACTGAGAACCACTAAAGTCAACAGGTGAGCCCTATCCTTCCCCTACCTTAGGTTTCTAGAACTCTCGGTTCTTAGTCCTCTGGCGGTTAAGGAAAGGTCGTTTTTTCCTGATTCGACTGATAGCTGATTGCTGACAGCTGAGTGCTGTATTTCGGAGAGGTCTAACGCACTGGAATTTTCAACTTCTGCCCGACACGAATGAAATCCTTCTGGACGATCCCATTGGCATTGGCAATGCCCCGTACAGTGGTCCGATATTTGCGGGCAATTTGAGAGAGCGTCTCACCGTTTCTGACCCGATGGTAGGTGTACTGCCGCTTGGGAGGATTGTATTGCGGAATACTTTCGAGACTGGTCAGTAAAACCTGAGCCTTCCCTGGAGGGACCTTGAGGTTATAGCCGTCGGGTGTGGCCCTGAACCGAAGTTCTGGGTTCAGTTCGGTCAGCATCTTTTCCGAAACTCCGAGCTGGCGCGCCACATCTCTCAGCCGGGCTCGCTTGGTGATTTTCACGTCTTCGTAAGTGAGTGGGGGATCTATACCGTCAAGTTCGAATCCGTACTTGCCTGGGTCTTTGATGATGTGAAGAACCGCCAAGAATCTCGGAACATATCGTGCCGTCTCTCGTGGCAGTTTCTCATAGAGATCCCAGAAGTCATCCAGATAGTTAATCCTCTGGCGCCGAATCCGACGGAGAACAGTACCCTCACCACAATTATAAGCCGCCAGGACCGTTGTCCAATCCCCGAAAATCTCATGGAGTTCCTTGAGATAGAGGATAGCAGCGTTGGTCGACTTTTCGACGTCCATTCTCTCGTCGATCCACTGATTTCTCTTCAGACCGAACTTGTAACCCGTGGAAGGAATAAACTGCCACAGTCCAAGCGCACGGGATCGAGATAGGGCCCTGACCTTAAAACCGCTCTCAATGAGAGGAAGCCATGACAATTCGAGGGGAAGACCGGCATCCTCAAGTTTTTCAACAATGAATGGACGATATCTTCCAGATCGAGCGTAGGACTCAACAAAAAAATCCCTCTCCTTGCTCTGGAACCGTTTGATTTCTTTACGCACGTGGTCGTTCATCACGAGGGGAATCTCGTTGTGATTGCCTTTAACACTATTGAAACGAGAGGCATAGATCTCGATAATCCGCTTTGATATGAGAAAACGCAGGTCATCGATCTGCTGCATTATTTCTGCATCTCCGTTGGGCTTCACTTCCAGAATCGACTGGTAGGCTTGGTCCAGGGACTTCTTGGCCTCCTCAAGTTTTCCTTTCTTCCAGAGATCCTGGGCTTTTTGACAGAAGTCGATGGCATCGTACAGCCTTGCCTGGTCACTACTCTCTTCCTCCTTGGTCTCATTCAAGGGCTGTTCGTTTTTCACCTCGATCTGTAGATCTTCCTGACTCGGACCCTCCTCCCCTTTGTTTGTCTCTCCGGGAGCTGTCGGGGGGGCGTCCTGACCTTGAGCGAACCCGGCCGTCTCGGCTCCCGTCTTTTCATTCATCAGGGTATCTAGAGAACCATCGCCATCCCAAGACAAATCGATCCATTCATCGGCGATATCACTCTCTGAAAGAGATGAAACGGAGGTCGGTTTATCACCCGAAACGTCCTTCTCAGGGACCGGCCCGGACGCGATAGGGGTCTCAGGAGAAGTTTGAGGCACCACACTTCTGGAAGGGCCGGCCGAACATGAAAAAAGGAAAGACCCGACCAGAAAAAAGGTCATAGCGAAAGCAATTCTGTGACGCTTTTCGGGTTTCCTCATGATGATCGTGTTCATATCACTGGATTTGGCTATGCGTCAAGGGGTTTTGGATATTACCACGCGTTCTTTTTGAAAGAGTGTAGACAAACGCTCATTCGCCTAGGAAACCGCCCGTGGCCACGCTGTTTGTGCAATTTCTGGACCAAAGACCTGATCTGGGAGGCAATTCCACCCATCAGGGGAACGAGTGCAATCACCCGATGAACCGTGAAAAACCCCTTTTCCCATGGTATGATGAGTAGGCCTGGAGGAAACCATATGTTCGAATTCGAGCAAGGACCGATCCGTCCTCCCAGTGAAGCGAAGAGTCTCCTGATCCGGGCCACCCGAAACTGCCCGTGGAACCGATGCGAATTCTGTCATACCTACAAGGGACAGAAATTCCACATCCGATCCGTTGACGAGATCAAAGAGGACATCACGAGGGCAAGGGACATTGCCGATGAGATCAGGGAACTCTCCTGGCGCAATGGCTGTGGCGGTGAGGTCAACGATGAGGTGATCCGAGCCATATTTGCCTCCTCTTCTCCATACGGTGAAAGTTACCGATCCGTCGCCTCCTGGCTCTATCTCGGAGGTACGCAGGTTTTTATCCAGGACGCGAATAGCCTTCAAATGAGGAACGATGACCTCGTTGAAACCCTGACCTTCTTGAAGGAAAAATTCCCTCAGATCAACCGCATCACGAGCTATGCCCGGTCAAAGACCCTGGCCAAAAAGACCGTTGATGAATTGAAGGCGCTTCGCCGAGCCGGGCTCTCCAGAATTCACGTGGGACTCGAGACAGGTTACGACCCTCTTCTGGAATACATCCAAAAGGGCGTCACGGCGAAGGAGCATATCAAGGCAGGCAGAAACGTCGTCAAATCAGGCATCTCGCTCTGCGAGTATGTCATGCCTGGCCTGGGCGGCAAGAAATGGACCCGAGAACATGCCATCGAAACCGCCCGAGTGCTCAACCAGATCGACCCCAACTATATTCGCCTCCGGTCCCTGTACGTGCGGTCCGACATGGTCCTGTATCAAAAAGTCCAGGCAGGAGAGATGAAGCTCCTCGGTGATGACGAGGTGGTTCATGAGATTGGTCTCTTTGTTGAGAATCTCAACGGCATCCGAAGCTATCTCGTCAGCGACCACATCCTCAACCTCCTCAAGGAGATCGAAGGCCAGTTTCCTCAGGACAAAGAGAAAATCCTCGCCGTCGTGGACCGCTACATCTCCCTGCCGCCTGAGGAGAGATTAATCTTCAAAGTCGGCCGAAGGGCTGGACTCTACCGCCGTCTCGATGATCTTCAGGATAGAGAAACCCGTCTCAAGGTCGAAGAGGCCATTCGTCGGATTGGGGAGCAGGGGACCGGGAATGTCGAAGAGACAATCAAGTCGATAATGGCCAATTACATATAGGGGTTCTCTGAAAGATCCCTATGCCCCGTGCCTATCAGGAGTTTTCCCATTTCTCGAAAGACATGTCTCACAAGTTACGGATCTCTGAGAGTATTTTCGAGTTTTCAAATGGGAGCCTTCCGTCTCTTCGCTCCCAAGCTCACGCCGTGACCCAATCGGGATTCGCCAGTTCAGCTCTGCCAGGCTAGAAAAGGCAANNNNTTGGTTATTGGTTATTGGTTACTGGTTATTGGTTATTGGTTATTGGTTATTGGTTATTGGTTACTGGTTATTGGTTACTGGTTAGTGGTTATTGGTCATTTGGCACTTGGTCTCTAGCCTTCAGCCTTTCGCGCTAATCTCTCGTCCCTGGTCTCTCCTCTCTCGTCTCTGGCTTCTCGTCTCTCTTCTCTGGTCTCCAGTCTCCGGTCTCCCGTCTCCAATCTCTCGTCTCTCGTCTCTAATCTCTATTCTCGGTCTCTCGTCTTCAGTCTCCAATCTCTGGTCTTTTACCTATCTGCTAGCGCTACCGCTTCCGCCACGTCGCTCAGAGACAGCACATTCCCTCAAAAATGGGTCTCGTATTTATCCCTCGACCGCCTCACTCCTTGAAGGCGGTGAGGGGCTCCTCGATGGTCTTTCCCCGGGTGAATCGCCCAATCGAGAGCTGCGAGAAATCCTTAGAGCTCTTTTTCTCTGTGATGAATTCGGCGACAGCCCTCCCAACTGCGGGACTGTGTTGAAAGCCGTGACCACTGAAGCCGTTGGCCAGAATGAAACCCTCCAAGCCCGGGGCGGGGCCAAGGATTGCATGATGGTCAGGGGAGATCTCGTACAATCCTGCCCAACCCTTTGTGATACGAGCGTCCTGGAAGACAGGCACCCGGGCCATCGCCTGTTCCGCTGTTTCAGCCATGGCATCGTGATCGATAGAGGTGCGAAAACTCGGCTCTCTGTCGAGTGGACCAGAAAGAAGGAACCCTTCTCCTTCTGTCCGAAAATACCATCCCTGGTCAAAATCTATGATAAGTGGAATCGGCCCATCGAAAAGCCGAAATCGCCTCGTGAAGAATAGCTGCCGTCTCAAGGGCTTTACCGGGATGTCAATGCCAGCCATCTTTCCCACTTCAGACGCCCAAGGCCCTGTCGCATTGACGACAAGCCGGGTTTCAATATCACCAGCCCTGGTCTTCACCCCAACGACCCGGCCACCTTTGACAGAGAAGCCCACGACCTCCGTGTGCTCATAGATCCTCACCCCTTGTTGACGAGCTGTCCGAACCATCCCGGTCAGGGCCTCATGGGGACCGGCATAGCCGTCTAGGGGGCAGAAAGTTCCTCCCGCCAAATCGTCGCATCGCAAGAATGGCCAGCGGTGGTGAATCTCCTGAGGTGTTAGCAATTCTACCGGGACGTCATAAGATCTCT